>Ga0114923_10003130_pt1 | contig 11161 bp, 25 predicted proteins | sample SumtaG_FD_89578 | JGI IMG/M metagenome (GOLD analysis project Ga0114923, IMG submission 89578) | Deep subsurface microbial communities from Indian Ocean to uncover new lineages of life (NeLLi) - Sumatra_00157 metaG | ecosystem: Environmental > Aquatic > Marine > Oceanic > Sediment | place: near...
CTGTTGCCCATGCCCCACCCCATATCAGGGAAATTTGGGATTATTGTTTAAGAGAAGCGAATCATAGCCCAAATAAGTATGGTAAATACACTATTGAAAGAGGTCAATTGTTTAGATCTTACAAAGACATACAGGATGATTTATGTTGGTTCGTTGGGTGGAGAAAAGAGACCTACAACGAAAATCAGATGAAGGGTGCTATGAAGTACCTTAGGGACAACGACATGATACTAACAAGGAAACAACCGGGTGGTGTGCTTATAACTGTACTGAATTATGACTATTACAACGATCCTAAGAACTACGAAACAACTAACGAAGCAACCAATGAACCAACTTTAGAAAAAACTAGGAAACAACCAAGGGTTTCCGACAATAACAAGAAGAATAAGAAGGTAAAGAAAGATAAGAATAAAAATACTTACTCGAATGAATTCGAGGAGTGTTGGAAAATAACCCCTTTAAGAAATAATGTAAAGCAGGGCAAAAAGTCTGCTTATGATTTGTTTGAAAAATTAACGCACGAAAAAAAGCAAAGAGTATATTTTGGTTTAAAGATATATTCTGATTATTGTTTAAAATCAGGACAAGATGCAATGGACCTTGAAAAGTTCATAAGAAAAGAATTCTACATGGATTATCAGAAAAAAGTGGAGGTTGTAACTTCCGCCCAAACCAATAAAGAAAAGTCACTTTCTGAGATTTGGGCAGATAGTAAAAAAACAAACTTCGATATTGAATTAACAGCTGAAGAGGTAAAAGAATGAAAGCACATAATAAAATCCTTAATAAGATCAAAAAACCTATCACTGGTTTATTTTTAAATAAATTTGTAACAGCAAGGACTAAATTTGGAACAAGACAGGGTTGGGTTATTGATTTTAATAAAAGAGGAGAATTTGTCGTTAAAGGCGAATCAGGTCAATTTTATATTTGCAAAAAAACACCTGTTATTGTGGAGAACCCACCAAAGAGAACAGTATGAAAGAAGAAAATGTAATAATGATTCTTGAATCGTTAATGTCCGAGAGTTCAAGGCGTTTTTCTGATATTGAAAAAACCATGAAAATAAAAACATGGACGATGGCACTGAATGACATTTCCGACGAACAAGGAATGATCGGATTTGAAAAGGCAATAAAGAATCCAAATGAGTTTATGCTATCTTCTGGACAGTTCAGGGAATTATGTGTGTCTGGGAATGAATCACTAGAAAGTGACGGAAATATTTCATGGGCGTTGGTGATGAAGAACTTAAACTCGTACATAAGGCCTGTCTTCAAAGACTCGTGTATTTCTGAAACCATTAGGCAGCTAGGTGGGTGGGGGAATATCTGTTTAATGGAAACAAAAGAGGAGCCTTTTAGAAAACAAGATTTTATCCAAAATTATCAATCAATAAGAAGAAGGGGAAAAGAGTATAACCCCGCCTTATCATGGCACTCACGGAGAGAAAAGAAATTCATTGGTTATGACTCAAAAGAAGAAATCGAAAATGCAAAGCTAAAAATTGAAAATATCGAAAAATCAGAATCTAAAATGCTTGGAATTCTAGCCGGTAAACAAGATGGATAAAATAATGTTCTTTGATTATCTGAATAAAGATGGATCTCTTGAAAAAATAGTATGCGAAGGACATGTTAATTTTAATTTCTTCAGTGATGAAGCGTTCAGGTTATATAAAAAAAGACCTTCTAAAATGAGAACCATTTTTAGGGTTTTCAAAAGAATTGGCACAAAAAAAATAAAAGGAAGAAGAGTAGGCGGTTATAACACTTATGTTGAATGTGATGAACGGACACCGAGGGCTGAACCCGTAACAGTTGGATATTTTAATTAACCACTAATAGCATACTATTAACTAAGGAGAAAGGATGAAATTCAAAGTATGGGATAGTAAACTAAAAAGCTTTCTATCAGAAGAGTTTTATTTTATTGATTGCAATGGGAAATTGCATTATTTAAACCATAAAGAGGTAGTCAGTGAGTGGATTTTTCCTGTCTTCTCAACCGGGGAGATAGATAAAAATGGTGTTGAATTATTTGATAGGGACTTAGCTAAAGACCCAATTACAGGTGATCTTTTTGAAATATATTCAGATTCTAACCGATGGACTGTTGTCAATGAAGTTGGTAATGAATATTGGTTGTCAGAAGTTTTAGAAAGTATTGAAAAAATAGGATCAAAATTTATTAACCCTGAATTACTCAATATAGGAGATTAGAGGTGGAAAAGAAATTTAGATATTGGGACCCGTTCAATGGCGAATTAGTTTCGATGAATAATGATACCGCATTAAGTCATTTTTTTGGCAATTATGATAAATTGCTTTATGGTGAAAACAACCCGATTTTGGAACAATGGACCGGATTGAAAGATAAAAATGGCGTTGAGATATTTGAAGGGGATGTTTACCACCAAGGCGACCCGAACATTAAATACGTTGTTGTATGGCATGATACCGGTTTAAAAGGTAAACAATTAGGATCGTCTAGCTATGCCGGTATTTCATATTGGCAAGACAGAATAGAAATAATCGGCAACATCCATCTGAACCCTGAACTATTAAAAAAGGATTAATTAAACATCCATTTTAAACACTAACAATTAAACATATCATGGCGAAAAGAAAATTTTAAATGAATATATCACTGAATTTTTAGACTAAACATATTATGGAACCTGAATATATCACCATTGAAAAAATAAATTCTAGTAATTTAAATCGGGAACAATTAATGGAACAAGGAAAATTAAGGATTAAATTAATCAGGGAAATGGTCGGGAATTTCTATCCAAATATAATTAGAGATGAAATACGGGAAATTGAAAAAATAATCGAAAATATTTAAAACCATAAACACTTCATTAAGATGGCTATAATGAATAATTATCGAGGGAATAAAATAAAAATAAAGGGTGGTGTCTTTGTTTATTCAGACACTAAAGAATCTGTGGAATTATTTAAGGACAAGAATTGTGGGAAATGTAAACAGCCACGGACGAAAGAAGGTCATGATGGTTGCTTGGGGACTTTAAAATATGTGATGAATGCTTATTGTGGCCATGGAAAAACCAATGAAGCATATGTCCAATCTTTAAAAATTCATTTCATTGGTGTATTTGCATTGATAATTATTAATATTTTAAAACATAAATAGATATGGGCTGTGAATTTTCAGACAAAGTAAGGGCCGCGAAGAAAAATATTGTCAAAGAAATGTACGATCAATTAACCGGTCCTCATCAATGTAAATTTGTTAATCTGTACGGATTTCCAGAGCAAGTTGCAGAAATCGAAACATATAAAGCATACTATCACTGTAAAAGAGTGATAAAAACTTATTAAACATTTCATCATTAAGAGGGATATGTGTAAAGTATATTTTAAGGAATATCCAGATCCGTGTGTAATGCTAAAAACACCATGTAAATACAGAGGATACGGGGTGAAAATAGGGTCAATATCATGTCAAAAATGCAAACATAACCAAGGGTTTAATTCAAAGGAAATGTGGGTTAAATGTGTAATGCATAACGTTAAATCTTATTAACAACTAACATAAAAGGATAGGGCATGATAAAATTTCAAGATTATTGGGATACGCAAGTTGAAAGATTAAGAAAAAAATGGACACCTAGAGAAATGAACATGGTTTTTGATGAGTGTCAAAAATCATATGAAACCGGTTTCCAATATTGTAAATATTTAAAAAATGATTGCGATTGGGAAACTTTACCAAATGAAATACCAAGAGATAAAGATTACTGGTGGTTGGATTCTAATGATAAAACAGCTGTCGGGAAGGTTTTAAGAAGTGGATCATTCAGTTTCCTTGATAGTCACCAAAATAAAGAATTTAATTGGAATCTCGTAATAAAATACGCTGAAATTAAACCGCCAAAATTACCGAATAACAACTAACTAAGAGGATAATGGATAAAATAGTACGAGTAAAATCAGGCAGAACATGTGACCTGAGTTTCGACGCTAAAATAAAATTAGGTTGCCCGTATGCGAAGTTGCTGAGAAAAGAACTTCCAACTAAAATTCACAAAGATTGCCCACTGGAGGATTACAAAAACTACAAAACAGAAATATTAAAAGTAATTTGTGAAATACAGGACGAAATATTAAAACATCCACGTAGACCAAACATAGGCAAAAAGGGATGTCTTCACAGGCTACAAGAATTATTATAACCTCCACCAATAAACCAAAATGAAAGAAAAAAGACGTTGTGTAGAATTTCTAAAATTAAACGGATGGGAATCATGTTATGATGATATTAATCCCGAATCCGAATTTATCACTTTCAATAAAAACGGTTGCATTAGTGTTGATGTTTCCGATTCAGAAATGGTTTTCCTTGGAGAATCGGGTGATTTTCTCCACCGTCCAATTGATTATTTTACCTTGATCGGTGTTCTTGTTTCTTATCGACAGCTTGCGATTAATTTTAATCAATCAGAGATTAAATGACAGTGATAAAAAAGACTAACTACCCAATATCAGCTAATATCATAAAAGCTACGGTTTCGATGGCTTATCGTGATAAACAGTATTTAACATGTACTGAATTCAGGTTTAAGTCTTATGTCGGTCATCAAAAAGATGTGATCGCTATTAAACCGGATGAATTGATCGAATTCGAAATTAAGATCAGTAAGCCAGACCTTATTGGGGATGTTAAAAAGAAAAAACACCAAGAACAACCAACAGTAAATAAATTCTATTACGTTGTACCTGAAAAACTAGTTGAAGAGGCTAAGAAGTTTATTAAAACACTGAACCAATCCTATGGTGTTATTTGTTATAATCATCCATATGAAGGTAATTTATCTCATGGTATTTATGTCGCTAAAAATGCCAAGCTTTTGATTCCTAAAATTGCAATCAATCCTGAAATTTTAACAAAGTTATATCGACGGCTTTCTTATGAAAACGGTCGGTTGTTGATGAAACTTTCTAAAATCGAAATTGAAGAAGGTTTAAAATGAAGATACAAACAAAACCGCCCGAAAAAGGCTCTAAAACGAGAGGGGATTTAATCAGGTACTTTGACATGAACTGGTTAACGATGGCCGAGATTTTGCGTACTTCCGAGGGGATAACAAGCGGATTATGTCTCAGTGGATTAAAAGCCAGGATGAAGTGCGGAAAAAATAACACTTTGGAAAAAGTTTTGAAGCCGAAAAGAGGTTACAAGCTAACCAAAAAATCAAATACGAAAGAATTCAAAGGCTGTTCTGATAGTCTAATCGAAGATATGGAATCAGGAAGTAATCATGTTTTACTTAACGAAAAAAAGAAAACTATCAAAATCAAAGGAACTTTTTCTATCCCGAGGGCGTATAATAAACCCTTAGTGACAAAGGAAATTGAGATTGACATCCAGAAATACAAACAAGCTAAAAACAAGGAACAATTTATTAAACGATCTTTCATTCACGCTATAGCTCATGAATTAGAAGTTGAGTGTTTAAGGGTGAGGTAATTAAAAAGGAATATGAAATCAAATAAAGAAATACAGGCAGATTATAAAAAAAGACAGAGGTCTAAGTGCATGGAATACAAGACATTCTGGGTTTTCGAAGAGGACTGGCCGGAAATAAAAGAGCTTATTGAAAAGAAAAATAAAAAAAGGCTTGACAATATTACCGGTAATGTTTAAGATTGCTTAACTTTAATAATTAATCAATCTTAACCGGAGAATTAAAATGGATTCTAATTATTATCATGAAGTCAATTATTCAGTTTGCAGAACTGGCAAGCTTGAGCAATATTACACGCTTTATAGATCAGCAACTAGCGGTTTAAAAGGTGTATGGGCTAGAAGTTCTTGTTTATATCTTGGTAATCTTTCTCATGAACTTGATAAGGCAATGGTAAAAGCTGAATCCAAAGCTGGTAACAACGCAACTATTGAATATTACGAAGAACCCAGAAAAGAATATGATAATTTTACCGCTTTCGATCTTAAGTGGAAAAATGGTAAGAATTGTTATTACTCATACCCATCACAAGATTTTTTTACCATTTGGCGCGACAATAAAGATTTATTAAAACAAATGGGATTTTGGATATCTAAAGCCAAAACCGGTGAATTCATGGTTTTCTGTAAGCTAGATGAAACCAAAGATTTTTCAGTTTTGCCAAGCTTAAAAGATGATTACCCAACTATCGAAAATGGCAGACAATTATTAACAGGTAAATTGATATCTGTTAAATTCAAAGTTAATGAATGGGATGACTCGGGATCAGGATATTACAGAGCTACATTTGAATTAGAGAGCGGATATAAAGTAAACGGGACTCTGCCAAAGGCAATTGATCCTAAAGGCAATATTAACAAAATGTTTTACTTTAATGGCACAGTTGAGGATCAAGGAAAAGGATTTGGTTTCTATAAGAGACCAGCAAAAGTAAGCCAAGTTAATTAAAGCATTATTCAATACATCAATAAAAACTTTGAGCGAAGGCAGTCACCAAGGTAACTCAGAGTTGGCCAGCCGCCATATTGACGATTGCGTGTGACTGATCAGGGCAAACCGAAAGGTTATAAGCTGTAAGTCATTGGTGTATTGATTAATACTTTTATTACCACACGTGCTCATTAGTGTCGTGGGATTACTTAATGATTTAGATAAGGATGGAGTATTGAGATGAACGTAAATATAGACGGATTAAGGCGAAATGCAACCGGGGAAATGAATAATTTAGCTGATATTATAGAACGTGCTTGTTTCCATTTAGAAGAGGACGACAAAGAAGAGTTAATTCAAGCGTTCGACGAGGCTGCAGCCAGTGTTGATATGTTTAATTGTGTTTACAGTGATTCTGTGGAAAATTTCAGCAACTTATCAGATAAACTTAATATCAGAAGATTGGAAGTTGATAACGAATAAACAGGAGATAAAATGTCAGAAAAACAAGCACTAATAGAATTCCATGGTGATCAGATACAAACCGTGAGAACTGAGAATGGAATTTTTGTTGCGATGAAGCCGGTTGTTGAAAATATGGGTTTAACTTGGCAATCACAGTTAGAAAAACTTAAATCACAAAAGGAAAAGTACAACTATAACGATATCGTTATGGTTGCCAAAGACGGTAAGAGCAGGGATATGGGGTGTATACCTCTCAGAAAATTAACAGGGTGGTTGTTTTCAATTAACCCTGATAAAGTACTCCCAATTTTAAAGCTAAAAGTCGAACAATACCAGGAAGAATGTTTTCACGTTCTCCATGATTATTGGTTTAATAAAAAACCAGTACAAAAAGAAACCGCACTAATACCAGACTTTACAAATCCTGCCGAAGCCGCCGAAGCATGGGCAAAACAATTTCGTGAAAAAGAGAAAGCTCAACTGGAACTTAAAGAAGCCGAACCAAAAATCGCATTCGCTGAACACATGGAGAAAACACCTGATTCAATTTCAGTCGGTGCATTTTCAAAGTATCTGAGGAAAAATGGATATGACATCGGTCCCAAAAAACTTTTCCAAAAGTTCAGAGATTTGAAATATTTCAGGTACAACGAAAAAAGGGTCAACGAACCATATCAAAGAGTGATGGACTACGGTTGGTTTGAATATAATCAATTTACAAAAGATGTTGAATTAAACGAAGGCGGGACAAAAGTTCAACATTGCAGTAAAATAATGGTAACCGGTAAAGGTCAAGTATCTATTACTAAAATACTTTTAAGGGAATTGGAGAGATAAATGTCTACATATGATGAAGTTAAAAAAGATCATTCATATTTGTGGTCTATAGGTCCTGCTAGTGATATGACAGGAGGATATGTTGACAGTGAAGATCTTGACAGATTACTTGCTAATCCTACAAAAACAACTGCTAAAAATTGTATGATTAATCAAATAGAATATTGGTTTTCAGTTGGAATAGAAGACATACGTCATAAACGGTATGAATCCACATTCCCTAGTTCTCTTGAAAAAGAACACCCAGAAATCAGAGAAATAGCAGATAAATACGGGATTGACTTCTAGTTAATAACATTCACCTAAGCTTTTAACCAAAAGGAATAAATGACCAGTGATGAAAAATTAAAAGAACTGGACGAAAAAATGATACTTGAATCAAGCCAGGAACATGATGAAATGTTTGAATGGGTACTCGCACATTCTGCAGTATTTGGCGAGGTTATAGCTAATTTTGATGCGGCTGTTAAAAAATCTTAACCAAAAAAGGAGAAACATCATAAACAAAGGAGATATTATGACAACAACTTGTACACATTGCGGAATAGAAATAAAAATGTTTTTTGATGAAGAAGGAAATTCAGGAATAGGAACACCTCAAGATGGCAAGGAATACTACTGTTTCAAACATTGGAACCCTGAAACCAGACCCGAAAAGATTACTATAACAGCATCAGATGGGCGGTTATGGCCTCCAGGAACTGTAGTACCAACGGCTATGTTACATATTAAAGAATGCGGGTTAGGAATAAAAGAAGTCTTAGATACGCTACCAGATGATAAAATGCATTTTCTAAATAATGGTCAGGGTAAAATAGGAACTGAACACGATACTATCCATAATTCCCCAAAAACGTTAAAAGTTAATTCTACAGGTGTGGAAATAGCAGCTTTACAGATTAGCAAAGGTGTTGAAGATTTTATCAGAGTTTCAAGTGATGGAAAGTTGGACAAATTTAACAACGCACTATGCAGGGAAGTTGCAAACGATTTTGATAAAACAGAAACCAAAGAAATGTATCAATGTATTGCTAAACTAATTACGCTGATCTTAGATGAATGCGGTGATCAATTTACTGCATTTGAAAAGAAAAACGGTGGTGTAATTATTGGGGATTCCATCCGAAAATTCAGTAAAAATTCTTAAAAGCAGGAACAATGTAAACCAAAAAAGGAGAAAGGAAATGGACCCAGTAAGGAGAAGAGGAAGGAAAAAGAAAAATGTTAATTTTAATCCAAACAAAGAATTCCTGAATGAAGCGAAAAAAGAATTCTTGAAGAACGGTGGTAAAATCACCAAGATTGAAAATGATTTTGATGACTATTTTCATCATATTTACCGGTCAGGATTAGCTATGAATATATCTGACCTTGAGGAGATTAGGTTATAATGGCTAAACCAGAGCAAGTAAAACATTACTGTCCTTCATCTGGCAGCGAACAAATGTGGTTTGAGGATATATTTTGTGAAAACTGCCCTAAAATGGGTAAAGATGGCAAGCCACCGCACTGCATGATTTGGAGTGATATGATGATTGGTAAGCAACGTGACGAATGGTGTTATATTGATGAAAATCCAACTTGCACTGGTTTTCAGACTAACGGAGAATACAATCGAAAGTTATCAAAAAGAAGGGATGAAAAGTTGATCAAATTAGGGCAAACTTATTTTTAGGGAAAATTATGGAATCAAAAACATTAACAGATATCAAAGAAGCAATCAAGAAAAGGTTGAAAGGTGAATTCGTTCCTCTTTTCCATGAGGATGGAAAACCTTCAGGTGTTGGATATTCTAAATCAACGAAAGTTGTCTGGAAAAGTGAAGACGAACTCGTTAGCCAGTATTGGAAGAACAACGCTACCAAAGAGGAAGAGAAGATTATTAGAGACAAAGAGCGATCTGAATTTGAAAAAAGAGAAGCTGCCAAAGAAAAGGAGAGATTTAATAAAGCCGAAAAGATAAAATTTTCAGACTTTAAAGGCCAAAATACTTTGTTCTTCAGTGAAAGTTATGGAGATGGAGAAGAAGGGTATTTTAGCGAATTGGAAAATCTTTTTGATTCCGTTATAGAAGGAGTTGGATATCAATATGATCTATGGCCTACTTACATTTGGGCAACCAGAAAAGTCCCTCTTATCTCTAAAAAAGATCAATTTGAAGTTTACGAAAGTGACCTTGAAGAAACTTTCGAGGACTCCCATAATCATATCGATGGTATAGAAGATCTTCAAAAAGCATTGGATGAATTCGTTGAATGCAACAAAGATAATTGTTGTTACTGGCCTGATTACTCAACAGCACTATTAATTGATGATCAGATTGAAGAATTTAAGAAACATCATGAAAATTAACCGTTAAAAGTGAATAAATAAACTAAAACAATTAAAGTAATACTGTATGTCGGGTTACCGTTTTTTCTTTACATCTACTTTGCTGTGCAGTTTATTTTGATTGTTTCTGAATGAATATGAAATACATAATAATAATCCTTATATTTATTTGTTCCTGTAGAGATATTAATATACCTGATCCCGCTATTAAAGAAGACTCTACAAACGGATCATTGAAGGAAAGAGATAGTACTTCGGATAGTCGGAATATTTATTGACATTCATAGAAAAACTTAAGATTATATAAGTGTCGAGTTGTTAAAAATGAAGCCGGATTTTTTGAGTGTAATAAAAAGATATTTTTAATTACTCGACAACTTAAATTATCCGGCTTTTTTTTGTTTAGAGGTAAAAATGCAAGAATTAATTAAAATTGAAAATGTTGAAGGAAAAGAAACAGTAGCCGCAAGGGAACTACATATTTTTCTAGAAAGTAAGCAGGAATTTACAACATGGATAAAATCAAGAATACTAACGTATGGCTTTACACAAGATGTTGATTTTATTGAATTTGATAAACTTGTCAACTCAAGTTCTAAGGCTAGAATAGAATTCCATCTTACATTGGACATGGCTAAAGAATTGTCGATGGTTGAAAGAAACGACAAAGGAAAGCAGGCCAGAAAATATTTTATTGAATGCGAAAAAATTACCAAGAATCAGTTAGTAAATTTATCACCAGCAGAATTGATTTTGCAACAAGCACAACAATTAGTAGATCAAGAAAAAAGGATCAATAGCATCGAAGAAAAAGTTAATCTTATAGAGGCAAAACAGAAGACAACAAAAGTAGATTATTTCACAGTTATTGGATACTGTAGTTTAAAAAACATAAAAGCAACACCTTCCACAGCAAATGCATACGGTAGGAAGTGCGCTAGATATTCAAGGGAGTATGATTATCCGATAGAAAAAATAACCGATTCAAGATATGGCCAAGTTAATTCATATCACATTGATGTTTTAAGTAATAATTTACCTTAATTATACGTTGGAGATCATTTTTTTAATCTATACCAATTTCAATGATCTATCAGACCA
>Ga0114923_10003131_pt1 | contig 11159 bp, 12 predicted proteins | sample SumtaG_FD_89578 | JGI IMG/M metagenome (GOLD analysis project Ga0114923, IMG submission 89578) | Deep subsurface microbial communities from Indian Ocean to uncover new lineages of life (NeLLi) - Sumatra_00157 metaG | ecosystem: Environmental > Aquatic > Marine > Oceanic > Sediment | place: near...
ATTCATAACAATTACAGAAGCTTATGTCTAGATTTAATATTTGTATTAATATTAACAGGTTACACACGGTATCGGGATCCTAAAAAACTCCCCGACCCCTCATCTTTACTAAAGCGGTCGAATGGGAAATGATGGAGCGGAGCCCTTTTGACAGAGGCAAGTCTCTTATCCTCAAGGAAAACAACAAAAGGCTGAGATTCTTAATTGAGGACGAAATTCAACCCCTTTTGGATGCCTGCCCTATGTATTTGAGGAGTATTGTCGAGTGTGCTATAATGACCGGCATGCGGTGCGGTGAAATCCTAAGCCTGAAGTGGGATCAAGTTAGAAATGGCTTTATTTACCTGGAAAAGACCAAAACAAACGAGGCTCGTCAGATTCCCATCAGCGATGATTTAGAGCTGATTTTCAAGGGTATCCGCAAAGATCAGCACTTAACATCAAAGCACGTTTTTACTTACATGGGTGAGCAGGTGCAAGAGATTAAACGGTCATTTAAAACCGCATTAAAGCGCGCTGGTATCCAGAATTTTAGATTTCACGACTTACGCCATACGTTTGCAAGTCAGGTTCTATTAAAGGGTGGAAGTTTGAAAGACATTCAGGAGTTGCTCGGCCACAAAACCATGACCATGACATTAAGATATAGTCACTTAACACAGGAGCATAAAAGAAAAGCGGTCAACCTTTTAAATGGATTGACCGCCAGTGGAAACGGTACCTGTCACAAAACTGTCACATTTGCCGATGTGACAAAAACAGCTACCGTGTAAGTACTTGATTTTATTGGTCGGGGCGAGAGGATTTGAACCTCCGACCCCTTGAACCCCATTCAAGTGCGCTACCAGACTGCGCTACGCCCCGACACGGGCACTAATTAGCATTCAAGTTGTGATATGTCAACCAAAGAGAGGTGTCAGAAGTCAGAAGTCAGAGATCAGAGATCAGAGGTCAGAAGCCAGCGAGCAGGGACCAGAATCCTGGCACCGATCAATTTTCCCTATTTTGAATATCGAATATCGAGCAAGGAATTTCGAATGATGAAGTTTTTTATCCTTGGATATTCAACATTTTAAATTCGATATTCTGCGGTTCTCCGTTTTCTGACACCTGACGCCTGTAAATACTATGAATCATGACAACGCTAAACCCATACGCCCTCCCCGTTTAAAGCCCGGTGATACCATCGGCATTGTGGCCCCAGCCAGTCCTTTTGATCAGGATATTTTTAATCAAGGTTTAAACATCTTGGAATCGATGGGATTTCGGACTGTCGTACCCGATGAAGTATTTGAAAAAAACGGATATCTGGCTGGATCGGATGCGCATCGAGCGAAGCTCGTCGCGCGGCTTTTTAAAGACCCAAACGTTAATGCCATTGTTTGCGCCAAAGGTGGATTTGGTTGTCTGCGGATTTTGCCGCTGTTGGATTTTGATGTCATGCGGGAAAATCCCAAAGTGTTTATTGGACACAGCGATATCACCGCATTACTGGCTGCAATCACTGCCAAAAGTGAGCTGGTGACCTTTCACGGCCCGGTGGTTACCACTCTTGCAGAAGCGCCGGAATTCACCCGCGACAGCATGATGGCGGCCATTTCGACTGATACGCATCTTGAGCTCACACCCGGCAATGCGGTTACCATTAAGTCCGGCAGGGCACGGAACCCGGTCATCGGCGGCAACCTGACAACATTGTGCCATCTGCTTGGAACGCCTTTTGAACCCAGGTTTGATAATCATATTCTGCTTTTAGAAGATCGGGGTGAAGCCCATTACCGAATTGACCGCATGCTGTTTCAGATGAAACTTGCCGGCTGCTTTGAAGGTATTGGCGGTTTGGTTCTCGGAAGCTTTGAAGAATGTGGTGCTCAGGATGGGATTTTTCAAATTTTCGAAGAACATTTCAGGGACATCGGCGTGCCGATTCTCGCGGGCTTCGATGTGGGACATGGGAAGCAAAACACGACAATTCCTTTCGGTGTTGACGCCACATTAGATACCGACAAACAGATCCTGTCATTTGATCAGCCAGCCACTGTCTGATGGCAGATGGTCAGCGGACAGATGTCAGAAGACAGAGGTCGGAAGAAAAGTTTCAGGTTTCAGCGCCGCCGCCGGCCGCCGAAGCGGCCAGTTTGATCGAAAAAGAAACTTTGCAGTTTTATACGAGCTACATGGTATAGGGTATAAGGTTGAGGGCGCAGGGCGGATGCATGCGATCTAATCTGATTCTTTTCGTGCTCGTTCTCGTGAATCAGAATTTTATAGGGGACGAGGGACGAGGACGAGGACGACGACGAAGGCGGTCAAACGACAGATGGTAAAAACTGGAGGATGCAGCATCCTATCTGACTTCTGTTTTCTGTCCTCCGTCATCTGTTTACTGACACCTGACACCCGACACCTGAAACCTTAAGAGATAAGAAGCAATATGTCTATGCAGAATGTCGACAGCCTCATGAAGCAAGCCGTTGCTAAAGAGATATTTCCCGGCGGCGTTTTGCTGGTCTCTGAGAAAGGCGCTGTCATTTTTTCTAAAGCATACGGGTATGCTCATCTCTCTCCGCAGGCCCCGATGACCAAACAAACGATATTTGATTTGGCATCGCTTACCAAGCCCCTGAGCACCACATTGGCTGTGATGAGACTTATCCAGCGCGATCAAATTGAACTGGAGGATCCTCTCGGCCAAATATTGCCTGAATTTGAGCGCACCGCAAAGGTGAGGATAAAACTTAAAAATTTGCTTTATCATGATTCCGGGCTTCCTGATTACCGACCTTACTATAAAGCCTTGGCGGGCATTGACCAGGATTCACGCAGAAGTGCGCTGCGAAAGCTTCTGGTGCAAGAACCGCTTATCAATCCGATCGGTAAAACAGTATGTTACAGCGATCTGGGATTTATGATTCTGGCATGGGTGGTTGAACGCGTTTCGGATCAGCGGCTGGATCATTTTGTGACAGATGAGATTTATCAACCCCTGGGGCTTAAAAATCTTTTTTTTAATTCTAATAACCTGGCAAAAAACCGAGGTCCCTTTGCGGCAACGGAGAATTGCCCGTGGCGTAATAAAATTGTAGAGGGTCAGGTGCATGATGAAAATGCGTATGTGGTCGGTGGCATTGAGGGACATGCCGGTCTTTTTGGAACGGCTGACAACGTTCATCGGCTTTTGGTTGAACTGCTCTCTGTTTATCATGGAGAAAGAAAAAGCACGATATTTCATAGAGATCTCCTGCGTCGATTTTTCAAACGATTGCCCGGGACAGATAAAGCCCTTGGATTTGATACGCCCAGCGTAACCGACTCCAGTTGTGGACACGGCTTTTCACAAACCAGCGTTGGGCATCTGGGATTTACGGGAACCTCTTTCTGGATTGATCTGGAGCGATCTGTTATTGTTATTTTATTAACCAATCGCGTGCACCCTTCGCGTGAAAATGAAGGCATTAAAAAATTCAGGCCCGAAATACACGACGCCGTGATGAATACAATTGTTGCGTGAATTTTTTGGTGATTATTTTCGCTTGTCATGTTACAATAATTCTGTTAGCAATCCGTTGAATTTTTATATACATTCTTTCTAGCGAGGCCTTTCCGAATGAATTTATTTCTTGACAGAATTTTAGGTGTGTTTTCAAATGATTTAGCCATTGATCTGGGAACAGCCAACACCCTTGTTTATGTTAAGGGAAGCGGCATCGTATTAATGGAACCGTCGGTGGTCGCTATCAGCACGGGCAACAGATCCAAAAATCGTGTTTTGGCCGTTGGCGCTGAAGCTAAAAACATGCTGGGTAAAACACCCGGAAATATTTTGGCCATCCGCCCGATGCGTGATGGCGTTATTGCCGATTTTGAAGTGACCGAGGCCATGCTGCGCCACTTTATCCATAAGGTACATAACCGCCGGACCTTCGTCCGGCCGCGCATTATCATCGCTGTCCCCTCAGGAATTACTCAGGTTGAAAAACGTGCTGTCAGGGAATCCGCTGAGTCCGCCGGGGCTCGCGAGGTGTTCCTGATAGAAGAACCGATGGCAGCGGCCATCGGAGCTGGGCTTCCCATCACCGAACCGACCTGTAACATGGTAGTGGATATCGGCGGCGGGACCACGGAAGTTGCGGTGATTTCTCTAAAGGGGATTGTATATAGCCGGTCGGTTAGGGTGGCCGGTGATAAAATGGATTCTGCAATTATTCAGTATATCAAACGCAAATATATCTGCTGATCGGTGAACGCTCCGCAGAGAACATAAAAACTTCGATCGGCAATGCCTACCCTGATTCTCAGAACTTAGAAACTATTGAAGTTAAAGGCCGAGACCTTGCTTCCGGGATTCCAAAAATTCTATCTATCGATTCTGAAGAGATACGAATTGCAATTTCTGAACAAATCGATGCAATCGTTGAGACAGTGAAAATTGCTTTGGAGCAGACTCCTCCTGAATTATCTGCGGACATCGTTGATCGAGGCATCATTCTGACAGGAGGCGGGGCGTTGCTTAAGAATCTGGATAAATTAATCAGAGAGGAGACTAGCTTGCCTGTTACGGTTACCGAGGATCCATTGTCAACCGTAGCACTGGGTTCGGGAAAAGCGCTCGACAACCTTGAAATCCTCAAAGAAGTTATGGTCAACTGATCCCGCGTCTCCAAAAATCTACCGGTTATCCGGATTCATAAATCAAGCTCTGAATTTGGAAGACAGGCTGGCGGCGGGTTAAATAAGGAAAATATCAATTATTTCTGGTTTATGTGAAATCATTGAGCCCATCATCATTTCTGTATTCCGAAATTCCCTTATACCACGCGTCAATGAAGTAAACGAAGCTTTATGTTCTCCAAAAAGATGGTTCTGATTGTTGGCGGGATCGTTCTGATCACTGTCAATGTAATCCTCCTTTCGGTGACCAGCAAAAGCCAATCAAATTTTGGTTTTGGGCGCGTAAGTCTTTCTTTTGTGGCTCCCTTCCAAGAGCTTGTAACCCGCTCGGTCCGATTTGCTCGAGGGATCTGGGGGCATTATTTTATTTTGGTTTCGGTCTCTCAGGAAAACGACGACTTAAAAAAATCCCTAAATCATGCCATTGAGAAAAATAATCAATGGCATGAACTTGAACTGGCCAATAAACGCCTGCGCAATTTGCTGAGCTTTCAAAGATCATTGGCGAATCGGGTTGTGGCAGCTGAGGTTATCGGAAAAGACCCGTCCACATGGTTTAAAACGGTTACCATTGATAAAGGTAAAGCCGATGGATTACAAAAGGGGCTGCCGGTGGTTTTGCCTCAGGGTATTGCCGGTCAGGTTATCGAAGCTTCTGATCATTATTCCAAGGTGATGCTTATCATTGATCGAAACAGCGCGGTTGATGCATTGGTGCAACGCTCGCGGGCGCGGGGAATTATTAAAGGCGCCTCAGCAGACCAATGTCGATTTGAATTTGTTTTGCGCAAGCACGATGTTCAGGTCGGCGATACCGTTATCGCATCCGGGCTCGACGGCGTATATCCAAAAGGACTGCGCATCGGTCGGGTATCGGATTTAAGCGAGCGCAGCTCCGATATTTTTTATGAAATTACCGTTGAGCCTTTCGTAGATTATGAAAAACTTGAGGAGGTATTGGTCGTCCTGCGCCCCAAAATACAAACCTTTGCGAGTCAGCAATGAGATATGGCTTTTACATCGGCACCTGCCTTTTTTTGATATTAATTCAAACCACCATTTTGCCTTATTTCAATGCATTTAGCGGAATTTATGATCTTCTGATTCCCTTTGTCATTTTCATATGTATCTGCCTGCCCATCCGCGAAAGCCTGCCGTTTGTTTTAATTCTCGGATTGATTATGGACAATCTTTCTGGAAGTCCCTTCGGGTTTTATCTGACGTTTTATTTCTGGCTGTTTGTCGGTGTACGATGGGTTCTAAAATTCTTGCGGGTGAGCAATAAATTTCTTTTATCTTTCGTTGTTGTCATTGCTGTTTTAATCGAAAATATTATCGTTATCGGGACCTTTGCGCTTTCGGGACCGGATTGGCAACTACCGGCAGATGCTTTCAAAAATATCGCACTGCCGTTTTTTTGGGCCTTGATAACCGGGCCTATATTTTTACTGGGCTTGTTGGCCCTATCCAGGCGCTTTAACATTCAATTAAATGGTGCTTCACCTCAACCGAACGCTTATGGTTAAATATTTAAAAACAGCAGATGCTGAATGGTACAAGCAGCGCATTACCGGCGTGATTATATGTGCTCTGGCAGCCTTTGTGGTGCTTTTTATCCGGCTGATTTATCTGCAGGTGATCATGGGCGATGAGTTTCGACGATTATCATTAAATAACAGCATCCGACTGCAAAGTATCGATCCCCCAAGAGGACGCTTATATGATCGCAACAACGACCTGCTGGTAGATAACCGGCCTGCGTTTGATGTGAACATTACTTTAAAAGACGCACAGCCCCTGCACCGAACGCTTGAAAAATTATCGCAGCATCTCAAAACACCTGCGGACACACTGCTATCCCAAATAAAGCAGACCCAGGGTGCATCGGCTTATAAACCCCGGTTGCTCAAACAGGATGTGGGACGCGATACCCTGGCGGCCATAGAGGTGAATAAATATGATCTTCCGGGGGTCTCGGTAAATGTAAATTTGCTACGTCACTATATTCATGAACGCAAGGCCGCACATCTTATCGGCTACTTGAGCGAAATCAGCCCCGATGAACTTAAAAGCGGTTCATATCCGGATTGTCGCAGTGGTGACCTGATCGGAAAATTTGGCGCCGAAAAGGTTTATGAGAACTCTCTAAGGGGCAAACGCGGTGGTCGACAGGTTGAAGTCAATGCGAATGGTCTGGTGGTTAGAATTTTAAAGACCGTTGATGCGGAACCCGGACACAATGTTTTTTTGACCATCGATCAGCAATTGCAGCGCCGCACCGAAGAGCTTTTGGATGGAGTCGTCGGTGCGGCGGTTGCTATCGAACCCGGAACCGGTCAAATTTTGGCTCTGGCCAGCAGCCCCTCCTTTGATCAAAATTTTTTTGTTGGTGGTATCACGCATAAACAATGGGATTTACTGATTTCCAATCCTTTCAGACCGATGTCAAACCGGGCGATTCAGGGCGAATATCCGCCCGGGTCGACCTACAAAATAATCACGGCCCTTGCCGGACTTGAAGAGGGTGTGATCGATGAGAAAACCATCCTCAATTGTCCGGGGTACTATCGATTCGGCAATCGGGTCTACCGCGACTGGAAAAAGGGGGGGCATGGAAAAGTCGATATTATTAAGGCGGTGGAAGAATCCTGTGATGTGTTTTTTTATCAGGTCGGCCAGCGTCTCGGAGTCGATCGTTTAGCCTGGTATGCCAAAGCTTTCGGTCTGGGCACGCCGACCGGAATTAACCTGGATCAGGAAGCCCATGGGCTGATTCCAACAGCTGCCTGGAAAAAAAAGCGCACCGGTGTACCCTGGCAAGGAGGCGAAACCCTGTCAATTGCTATCGGTCAGGGATTTAACCTGGCAACTCCCCTTCAGATGGCGGTTTTGGTCGCTGCGGTTGCCAATGGGGGCAATCGTTATCGGCCGATGATATTGGACCGCATTAAAAGGGTCGATGGACAAATCATTCGGAAGAATGAACCGAAGCTGATCGGAAAATTACCGGTCAGCCCATCCAATCTAGATCTCGTTAAACTGGGCTTATGGAAGGTGGTCAACGGTGAAAACGGAACGGCTCGCGGCAGCCGTCTGGCAGACATCGATATCAGTGGCAAGACCGGTACCTCTCAGGTGATTAGCCGCAAAGAGGACGAAATGCTACCGGAAGAAGATATGCCGGTACATTTAAGAGCCCATGCATGGTTTGTGGCGTATGCGCCTTCTGAAAATCCGAGTATCGCGGTTGCGGTTGTCGTTGAACATGGTGAGCACGGCTCCGGTACCGCAGCGCCTATAGTCAAGGAAATGATAAAAACGTATTTGCGTAACGACGATGTTTGATCGACGGTTGATACAGTATTTTGATTGGGGTTTGATGGGATTGGCCATCTTGATCGGGTGTATCGGCCTGGTCACTTTGTACAGTGCCGTAACAGCGGAGACACCGACACCTCAAAAGATGTTGTTCTTTAAGCAGCTGTTGTGGTTTTCCGTTGGGCTGGTTGCCATGGTGGCTGCTTTTCTATTTAATTATAAAATGTTGGATCGCTGGGCACAGCCCAGCTACTTTGTCTGCATTGCTTTGTTGATTGCAGTGCTATTTTTCGGTAAATATGTCGGCGGGTCGCGAAGATGGCTGATCATCGGTCCACTTTCATTTCAACCGTCCGAACTTGTTAAGATTGCTGTCATCCTTAGTTTGGCGCATTACTATTCAAAGGATGCTAAAACCCGCGGGTTTACCCTCCGTGAACTCATTCGGCCATTGATGATTATTATACTGCCGGTCCTGCTAATCAGCCTGCAGCCGGATCTGGGTACGGCCGGTCTGGTGGTGTTGATTGCCGGCTCCATCACGGTTTTTGTTAAAATTGAAAGACGCTCATTTATTTATCTGATTGCTTCCGGAGCGGTATTGGCTCCGCTGATATGGTTTTTTCTAAAAGAATACCAAAAAAAGCGGATTCTCGTATTTTTGGATCCGGACCGGGACCCGTTGGGAGCCGGATATCACATTATTCAGTCTAAAATTGCAATTGGTTCCGGAATGCTCAGCGGCAAAGGGTTTCTAAAAGGCACGCAGAATGCACTTTCATTTCTCCCCGAGGAGCACACGGATTTTATTTTTTCGGTTTTGGCTGAAGAATGGGGATTCCTTGGATCGGTTACACTGGTTTCATTATTTCTTATTTTAATATTTTGGGGGTTAACAGTAGCCCATGGATGCCGCGAACCTTTTGGCACCATTGTGGCCGTCGGAGTTACGGCTATGATTTTCTGGCAGGTGTTCATCAATATCGGCATGTCGATGGGACTGTTTCCGGTGGTGGGCGTGCCGCTGCCATTTGTCAGCTATGGTGGATCTTCGGTCCTTACCACTGCAGTCTGTATCGGCTTGTTGTTAAATGTGAGTATGCGCAGATTTATGCTGGAATAAACTGTTCTCCCAACTGCAGCGATGCGCAGTGAGATATTTTGGAATTTGGAATTTGGATTGCGGATTAAACAGGCTCGCATTTAAGGCGCAATTGCCGCAACTGTTTTTAAATCCAAAATCCGAAATCTAAAATCTTGGAGGTAAACGCAAAAATGAAAAAAGATAAAAAAATCGATTCTATATCAACATTTTTAGGATCTGATACCAGTTTTGAAGGCACGATTGAATTTCAAGGTACCATCCGGGTGGATGGGCGCGTCAAGGGCAAAATTTGCAGCCAGGGTGGGACGTTAATTGTTGGCGAGAAAGCAGTGATTGATGCAGATATCATTGCCGGCGCGGTTGTCGTTATGGGAGAGGTCAACGGCACTATCGATGCCAAAGAGCGGATTGAAGTGTATCCTCCCGGTCGTTTAGGCGGAAATGTTCAGGCAGCGGTCATTTCGATCGAACCCGGCGCTATTTTTAACGGCAATTGCGCCATGAAAACCCAAACCACCTCCGCAAAAAAGACCCCGGCCCCACCCCAAATTCCTTCCGTTTCAACAGCCTCCAAGGGCGAATAAAATTTTAAAAAACCCTTTGACAACGGCTTGTTGCTGATGGTATAGACCGCCGAGCCAAATCATCCTTTTACCCATTATTAACTAGAACTCATCTCAAAAATGTGGATCAGGGTTCATGGCCCCCGCAATTTGCGGAATTTCGCATCAGAACTTAATATATTAAGGTGCTCAAAAGGCGCGGTTCGGCGAAAAAGCGGAGCATACACGGTAGTATGTGAGCATTTTGAGCCGAGTCGATGAACTCCTTAATATTCATAAAAATTGATGTGAAATCCCGCTTTAGCGGGGCAACACCGCCATGGGCACTTAGACGCATTTTTGAGATGGGTTCTATTTAGACCAGTTGCGCAAAAATTCTTTTCAACGGAGGTTCTCTCGATGAGGATTTTTGGTTTGTACCGAAAATGTTCTACAGTCCTTCTAATGACCCTGGTAATCGTGCTGCTTGCTGCTTCTTTGGCCTCGGGCGCATCGGAAGAATCAGGCGGTGGAGGGATCACCGTTATTCCCGATGAATCCGTTATCATCCAGATCGCTAATTTCCTTCTCATCATTTGGATTTTGAACCTTATTTTATATCGACCTATCCGGAATATTCTGCGTCAAAGAAAGGAAAAAATAGAAGGTCTTGAGCTCAGAATCGAAACCTATAATGAAAACGCCAAAGAAAAAGATGACGCGTTTGCATCGGGTATTAAAGAGGCCCGGACAAAAGGTTTAAAGGAAAAGGAAACACTGTTACAAGCTGCTGTTGAAGAAGAAAAACAGATTATTGAAAATGTGAATGCAAAAGCGCAGGCGGAGTTGGCAGAAATTCGTAAAAAAATCGCAAAAGACACAGAAGCTGCTAGAGTATCGTTACAAGAAAAAGTGGATGAATTTGCTGATGATATTTGCCAAAAAATTTTGGGGAGGACAGTTTAATGAAATTTTCTGGTCGTAAGCGGCGGTTCGATTGGAAAAAACACCGGGCGATTCTAATTGGCGTTCTGGTGGCTTTTATGGGCCTATCATTGGGGACTGCCCTGGCGGTTTCCGGTGGGGATTCCGGCTCGAAGGGGTGGCAAAATCTGGATTGGTATCGGCTTATGAACTTTGTCGTACTAGCGGGAGTGCTGGTTTTTATTTTGCGCAAGCCCGTTTCCCAGGCGTTGAGTTCACGCATTAAAGACATCAAGGAACAATTAGAAAGTTTAGAGGTCCAGAAAGCTGAAGCCGAAAAACAGTTGGCCCAATACAATGAAAAATTATCCCAACTGGAGAGCGAAGCCGAAAAAATCGTTGACGATTATATCAAACAGGGTAATGAGACCAAGGCGAAAATCCTTAAAGAAGCCGAACGAACTGCAGAGAAACTCCAGGCCCAGGCTCGACGAAATATTGAACATGAGTTTGACAAGGCCAAGCAGAAGCTGCAGCAGGAAGTTGTTGAATCCTCACTGCAAAAAGCTGAGGAGAGTTTAAAGAAAGAAATCACGGCC
>Ga0114923_10003132_pt1 | contig 11154 bp, 14 predicted proteins | sample SumtaG_FD_89578 | JGI IMG/M metagenome (GOLD analysis project Ga0114923, IMG submission 89578) | Deep subsurface microbial communities from Indian Ocean to uncover new lineages of life (NeLLi) - Sumatra_00157 metaG | ecosystem: Environmental > Aquatic > Marine > Oceanic > Sediment | place: near...
CCTTCTTGGCGCTGTATTGCCGGTTTCCGGCCGTGCCTTCGCTGACGACCTCCTGGTTGGTGTTGATCTCGCCGACCCAGGTGATCGAAGGGTCCGTCTCCTGGCCAAGCAGCGTTCCCTGGTCGTTGACCATCATCCGCCGCACGGGGTTGAGGCTAAAGACGACGGACTCGGCGCGCAGGACGGCAAAGAAGTCCTCGAGCACGTCGCCCTGGACGAGTACGCCCATGCCGGCCGTGTCTTCGAGGTTGAGCGCCTTCTCCCACCTCTTGGAGCCGCAGAAATCGTCGAGGTGTTTCGCGATGCCTTTCGCGTCCAGGAACTTGTTGCCGGGCGTTCGCTGGCCCTTGGCCCAAATCAGCGCGCCCAGCAGATGCTTCCCGCCTGTCGCTGCGCGGTATCGGCCGGCAGCGTCCTCGGTTTCCATGAACCGCTTCATTTGACTTTCCCACAGCTCAACGACTCTCTCCGGGCGCCGTTTGTAGGAGGCCTCTACCTGCTCGTCGAAGTAGCCGCTGGTGCCCAACCGCTTGATGGCGAGCTTCATCTGCTCTTCCACTCGTTGGTCGAGTCCGACCGGCGCCGCTGGTGGGGTGGGACTGAGTACCGGGTCCATCTCTTGCTCCTCGTCAGTTCAAGTGGCCAGTCGCTGCTTTTTCCTGTATGAGCAGGTTCTTGAGGCTGTCTCCGGCCAACGCCCGCTCGATGCTCTTTGTCAGTTCTTCGTCGGTCGGGTCGGCTGCCGCTGGTGGTTCCGGCGCTGCCGGCGTTTCCTCGATCTCGGCAAGCGCCTCGGGGAATTTCAAGAACAGCACCTGCTGGGTCAGCTCGTCGCCCAGGCCCGCCTCGCGACACCTGATGGCGACCTCTACCGGGTCGTCGGCGGTTTCTTCGAGCGTCGCTTCGATTGGCGCCGGCTCGGCCGGCGGATCGGACTTCAGGTGCAGGTGCTTCAGGTGCTCCGGGGTGATCTCGATCAGGGTGAGGCCCTTGGCCGGGTCGACGAGCTCGATCAGGCGCTGCCCGACTTCATGGTTGATGCCGACGATGCCGATCTCTCGGCGGACGTGCTCGGCCCAGTCGAACAGGCCGGCGAGCTTCACGCCGTCTGAGAAAGCCTCTCGTGCGACGAGCGCGTCTCGGTTCGACTGGAGCGACACGTCGGAATCCTCAAGCTTCTCCGCCTTCTCGATGTCGAAGCCGTTTCGCTCGGGAACAAACGAGAGTTTCGTCGAGATGAAGCCGATCGAAAAGGCGCCGCCCTTGTCCTGGGTCTTCAGGCGCTTTGCTCGGTCGATGCGGAAGTCGATCATCCGCCGGAGGGAGACCGCCAGCGGCGAGATCTCCGCCGGGAAGTATTCTGCGGTCGTGATCCACTTGTCGCCGCGGCTCGTGAGCCTGGTATCTCCGACACCGATTCGTTGTCTGACGTCGTGCGAGAACAGGATGATCGAGTTCTCGTTCCATGCCGAGACGTCAAGCCCGCGAGGCTTGATGATGTCGAGGTCGCGGTCGACCGCCCCGGTCGTCGAGACGAAGCTGAAGGTGTCACCCTTTACCTCGATCTCTTCGACAGAAAGCGGCAGTTTGACGCTCACGCCTGTCGTGTCCCGGCCGGCCTTGTGGGCGGCGAGGAGGGCGTCGCGGTGGAGCGGGCAGTAGCTCGATCCGAGCGCGCCGGTCGCATCTGTGCTACGGGTTTCGACGTCCATCCTCGCGATGGTCCGCCGCCAAGTTGCGTCAGTCCATAGCGGCATATAGACTTGCGAAATGCGAACTTCGAATGACTGGAGTGCGGAGAACGGCCTCACGGCGGGTATGAAGGCGGCCATCGCACTCGCCCGAAAGGACGCCGGCCTCACCCAGGAGCAGTGCGCGGAGGGCGCCGGCATGGGCCAGGCGTCCGATTGGAGCAATCTCGAACGGCGCGCGGGAACAGCGACCATTTCACCGCAGAGATGGGCGATCGTCGCGGACGTGCTAGGGGTGACCGAAAGAGCGCTTCTTACCGCAGCCCTTGCGATCGACAGCTCTCAGTAGCACCTGTGCTACGATGGGCGGCATGGACGCCGCGGCAGCCCAGCGATCGGAAGTCGAGAAGGCAGAGGACGCGCTCTCCGCGGCGTGGCTAAGAGACGCCCGGCAGAAGCCGCCGGTCGAAGGCGTGGCGGCTTCCCGAACCTACACTGCTTTCCACGCCGGCTGCTTCAGGATCCTCGCCTTCGCCGACCATTTCATACCGGCCTACTCGGTCGACGATCTCACGGTTCTTGGCCGAAACGAGAAGTGGGGCTACCGTAGCGGTCGGGACGGGTGGGACGAGCCTCCCCATAAGTTGTGCGACTTCACGATCGCTCGCGACGACGGCGGCAGGGTCCGGTGGGCCTTCTGGGTGATGGTCTCGAGCACAGCGAAAGCTAACGGGGCGCTCCCATGACGACAAAGCGCAAGACCAAGCCAAAGGGAGGCAAAAGACCCCGGTCGGTGGCCGCCGGACTGGAAACCATGACCGAGGCCGAGCTGCTCAAGAGGTTCGCGAAGTTGATCCCCGGCACCTTCGCTGAAGAAGTCCTGGCCAACCCCCTCAACAAGACCATCGTCCGAGAATTCGACGCCAGGATCGCCGCACGCGACGTGCTGGAGCACTTCGTCAGGGCCTGGGGCGGGACGGAGATCAGTCCATTCCATGCTGATCGCCTGAGCAAGTCCCTTCTCACCCAGGCCAAGCTCGTCGGCAACCTCGGCGAGAGAGTGAAGCACATGCCGGACAATCCGGTGCTCGCGCTCATCGCCATACTCGGAGAGAATTCCGCGGACTCTGCCCTCGAAGTGCTGTTGTCCATGCCGGAGATCGCCAGGCAGCAGAAGGCGCTCGAGAAGAATGCACGCGGCGATTGACCACCCGCTGCTGATCGCCGCGGCGGATGCATATTGGCGCGGCGACCGGAAAAAGAAAGCCCTGATGGAGGAGGGTTTCCGGGTTACCGCGCTGCTCAAGCGCGGGACGCCGCGCCAGAAGCTCCGCGCCTACGCCGAGGAGGGCGACCCGGTCAAGTTCTTCAGCGAGGCCTTCGGCTACAAATTGTCGCCCCAGCAAGAGCAGATAGCCGACCTGTTTCAGTCGTCCGACCGGGTAATCATTGTATCCGGTACGAATATGGGGAAGTCAGATTTCGGCGCCCTGTGGCTGAGTTGGTGCGCCTTGCCGCTCTCGCAGTTGCCAGATCCCGCGGGAGACCCGGACGAACCCCAGGGCGCCGTAATCCTGCTGCCGGGACCGTCGCACGACCAGATTAGAGACACGATATGGCAACGGTTCCACAAACTGCTGGAAGCGGCCGAGAAGCGAGGCTGGGACTTCAAGAGGATGTTCGACACCGTGCCGAGGCTGAAGAGTGCCGAATGGGTGCTCGGTCCAAACCATTTCGTGCGGCCCATCTCCCCCGAGCGGAATCTCTCGACCGCCTCGTCGCACTCTGTCAGCGGGCGCCACTCGTCGAACTTCAGGGTGATCATCGAAGAAGGGGCGGCGCTCGTCGAATCAGTGTGGTCACCGGTCGACGCCGGCGCGTCGGGCGAAGGAAACCAGGTCGTGGCTCTGATGAATCCCGACAAGGGCGGCCAGGCGTGTCCCGCGTCGATAAGGGTCGACTCGGGGGCGTACCGCGCCCTCCACCTGAGCTGCCTGGACTTCCCCAACGTCACCAAGCGCAAGACGGTCATCGGCGGCGGCGCCGTCTCGTTCAAAGCCGTCGAGGATGCGATCCGCGTCCACTGCCAGGATCTCGGGCCGTCCGGGCTCATCACGCCGGACGAGAAGCGGCACCAGTTCCTGTGGGCCCTGCCCGGCAGAGACGAGGAAGAGCGCGGGCCGCGCGCCGACGGTGGTCCGGGGATGGAGGGCTGCGAGGAGCACGTCTTTGCGCCGGATGCCGACTTCATCGCGACGAAGCTCGGACGGTTTCCGCACGGCTTCGGGTCCTGCCCGTTCGACATGATCGCCTGGGACGAGTGCGTCGGGCTCTGGAAGGAGACGGAGCGCAGTGAGCCCGACCGATGGGGTATCGACCCCGCCGGCGAAGGTCCGAACCCCGCGATGGCTGCGCCTGTCGATGGCCCAACCCTTCGAGACCTGTGGAACGCCGTCTGGGACCACTGCGAGTCGAAGGGCCGGATCGACGCGGAGCTGATCGAAGGCCTCGTCGGGAGCGGCGCCATCGAGCGGATCTACATCGGCCGGATCCACCCGCTGGGAGACGGCGACGGCGCGACGGTGGCGCAGCGGGCGAAGGCTACCTGCGGTAAAACGCCCGTTATCTGCGACAAAGGAGAGGGCGGCCGGTCGGCGCACGACCACATGAAGGGCCTGTGTCGGATGAACGTCACGAGCGCCGACTTCGGATCGCCGCCGCTGCCCCTACTCCGCGGAGAGACGGCGCCGTTCAACCGGCGGGCGCAACTGGCGCTCAACCTCGCGCAGCTTGTGGCGTGGCGCCTGGTGCTGATCCCGCCGGACTCCGAGGTTCGGCAAGCGGCCCAGGCCCAGAAGACCGACCCGAACCACGACGTGTACCGAGAAGTCCCCGGCGAGCGCATCAAGGTGAAGGTGACCAAGCTGGTCGCGAAGCGGAAGATCGCCGTCGGGAACATCAAACTGGACGGCTTCGACGCCATCTGCCTCGGCGTCCAATCGCCGGACCGCGGCGGCATCACGATGTCGACGATCTCGCTGTAAGGAGAAACGAATGAAAGAAGCGGCCAAGAGCACCGCGAGGTTGACAGTCTGCCGAATAGAGTATGAAATCCGCGGCAAGATGAAGGATCAGCCGGCCGGCATACGCGATGAAATCGCCGCCGCCGATCCCTGGATTGAAGCGAAGCGCATCGTAGAATTGGCAGAAGGGCAGCCGGTCAAAGTCCGCGGAGTCGCGATATCGGGATCCGTCATCGTTGAAAGAATTCCGGTTCTGCACATTCCGGGAGTCTCTTGAAAGACGACGACAAGGCCGCCGTGCTGGCCGTCCTGCTGATCATCCTCGGCATCGTGCTGTTCTCGACCGTGTGGTGGCGCGTCGGCCTGGCTCTGATCCCGCTGGGCGTGTTTCTGATCGGTGCCGAGAGGCTCTACGTCGGGCTGGTCGACGGGTTCGCCGAGTTGTTGGGGTGGAAAGACGAGGAGGGGCCGTGACGTACCGAACGGGCCGCGAAGTCAGAGACAATGACGGCCGGCTCCTCGGGTGGTTGGACTATGACACCTCGCGCAGTCCGCTCGTCCTCATGGCAAATCTCGAGGGACAGCCGCGAACGACGACTTGGACAGAAACAGAGATCGAACTGGTGACGATCTGGGCCAGGAGATGGGTGCCGCGGTCGGGGTCGCCAGGTCGAAAGGTGTGGAATTGTTGCAATGACCATCAGCTCGCGGCGCTCCAGGGCTTGGGCGCCTTTCAGTCGGTTGCCGATGATCCTCGCGTAGGTGTAGAGTAGCCCCGTGGGAATTCTCGCCAGAAGAGTAGCCGAGCGCCACCGGACCAAAGTCCTCGGCCGCGACGGCAACGACTTCGGCGGCGCGCTGTCGCTGCTGTTCGGCGACGGCCACCTGCCCAACGCGAGGTCGACGTCGGAGCTGTTGGGCGTCAGCGCCTCCTCGACCTGGCCCCACTTGGGGGTCACCCTCAAGTCCTCGGCCGCCGCCGCCACCAGGTGGAACCTGGTAATCCCGACCGCCAAGACGACGGGCGCCGATGGCCGCATCAACGCCGAGTGGCGTCGCAACAAGTCCAGGCTCGAGGTGCCAGTCACGGACGCCAAGTCAGTGAGGGATAGAGCCGATCTCCTCGCCGACCTGAAGATCACCGGGTTCATGCAGCAGGCCCAGAGCCACCCCTTCCTGACGATGCTCGCGATGGGATCGATGTGGGCGCCGAACGTCAATTTCCAGTTCAACGGCTACGAGAGCGCGGTCTTGCTGGCGAAGACACTCGAGGCAGTCGGCGAAGCGTTCTTTGCGCTCGATCGCGACAGCAGCGGAATGCCGGTGCGAATGCTGCACCTGCCGCCGCACTGGGTAAGGCGACCGTTCGAACTGGGCGGGGTCGCATCGGAGCGCAGCCCGAATGCCGACGCCGGCAACTTCGAGATCTCGGCACTCGGCATGACCGGCGAGCTCGGCATCCCGCCCAGGGACATGATGGACCTCCGAGTCGCGAACCCGGTAAGCCCGTTTCGCCGCGGCAGCGGCGACCTCGACGCCCTCGACGCGCCGGTCGCCCAAGACGAGCTCGCCTCGAGCCACACCGCCGCACGATTCCGGAACAACGGTATCCCCGCTCTTCTCTTCATGATCGCGAACATGAAAGAGCACGAGAAAAAAACCCTGGACCACGAGTGGAAGCGAGACCTCCAGGGCGTCCTCAAGGCCGGGCTGACGAAGTTCCTCAAGCTCCCGGAAGCGTTCGACATGAAGAAGAGCCTGGAGGTCAAAGAGCTCCAAGGCTCCGTGGTCGACATGGACGTCGCCAACCTGCGCCAGCTCCTTCGCGACGAGCTCCTGATCGGCCAGAGGATCCCGCCGCTGCTCGCCGGCGAGCAGTCGAGCGGCAACCGGGCGATGGCGCTCGTGGCGACGAAGCTCTTCGCCGAGAACGCTGTCACTCCGCTGCGCGAACGCCTGCGGGCATTCTGGCAAGCTCGTCTCTTTGAGTCCGTCGGCGGCATGCCCCCGGAGTACCAGGGTGGCTTCGTCGTCGTCTGGTCGGCGGCAGAGCCGACCGATGAGGATACGCGCGACCGGCTCGTCTCGAATATGTCCCATCATTTCTCTAGAGCTCAGATTCTGCGGTACGCGGCAGAAACCCCCTTGCCCGGAGACGGTGATATCTATGGGATACCGAACACGATGACGATCTGGAACCAGAAGACCCAGGAGATAATCGGCCCACCCCAGGCGCCAGCGCAGCCGTTCGGCGCCAATGAGGCGCAAGCGATGGAGGCGAAGTTCGCTGACGGCTTGGGTGAGCTGAAGGCGATGATCGAAATGATGGCGACTCCATGATGCACGCGGCCGGCACGATCGCCGGCATCGCCTGGTGGGTCCTCGTGATGTTCGGCGTGCTGATCCAGCTCGAGATCAACCCGTGGTGGTCGCCGTTCGTGGGCCTCGTCGTCGCCGGCGCCTATCTGCTGGTCGCCGCGGTCGCGTCCCGCTTGGCAACGATCGCCGGCGCGCTCGATGTGAAGAGCCGGGCGGAGCAGCGGCTGTCTCCCGAGCAGGCTGCCGAGGGTCTCAGGGCGATCCTGGGGCCGAAGGGCGACGAGAAGGCCGCCCCGAACTGACGTCGCAGCTGAGAATAATTATAGCAGGATGGCTGGCGAGGGAGCGTTGACCCGGGCGCCCTTCCCGTGGTTCGGTTTCCGTGGTAAGATCACGGAAAGGAGACAGCCATGACCTATCAAGACAGCAGGTGCCAGCTAGCGTTCATGAAGAGAAGCAAAACGCGAACATGCAGGATCTGGCAGGGAGCCACCAACGAGAAAGGGTACGGCGTCCTGAGCGTCGACGGCAAGACCTGGAAGGCCCACCGGTACGCGTGGACGTTGTATCGGGGTCCCATTCCGGACGGGATGTGCGTACTCCACAAGTGCGATGTTCGGAGCTGTGTCCGAGTAAGGCATCTGTTTCTCGGCACCAGGGCCGACAACAACGCCGACATGCACGCCAAGGGCCGAGGCAAGAGCGGACCCTCAAGCAAGGAGCAGACGTCCTACGAGCGGGGAGAGAATCACCACAACGCGAAGCTGACCGAGGAAGGAGTGAGGTACATAAGATCCGCGGTCGAGGGCGGCAAGCCTATGTCGAGTCGCCCGGGAACTCGGCTTCGGGGTACCTCACATTTCGAAGATCGTCAACCGTCAGGCATGGAAGCATGTCGAGTAGGAGAGCCCAGGCCACGGGGAGAGAGCTTCGCGCTCCCTTCCCGTGGTTCTGACCTGCTCGGCGGTAAGTCCCGGGCGGCCCATCTGGTGTGGCCGCGGTTCGGGAACGTGCGCACCTACGTTGAGCCGTTCTTCGGCTCCGGCGCCATCGCGCTTGCCCGCGAGCTCGAGCTGGCGAAGCTCGGCATCGACTGGGCGCCGGGCGACACGATCGAGACCGTGAACGACGCGGATCCCTACGTGGCCAACTTCTGGCGCGCGACCTCGAGGCACGCCGACCGGGTGGCGGTGATCGCCGACTATCCGGTCATGGAGGCCGACCTGCACGCTCGGCACCAGTGGTTGGTCGATCAGGTGGACTTCAGGGAGCGCATCTTCTCCGATCCGGAGTACTTCGACGTCAAGGTGGCCGGATGGTGGGTCTGGGGGCTGTCCTGCTGGATCAGCGCCGGCTGGTGCTGCTTCGACGGCTCGACGCGGAAGCAGGGGCGGAAGCGGCCCGACCTGCCCGGCCGCGGCGGCAAGGGAGTGCACCGCCGACACCCCGGGCGCGGTGCTCGCGGTCCCCGGCGCCTGACCGGCGAGCCCAACCGGCCGGCCATCGGACCCAAGTCGGCGAAGGGAGTGCACCGCAATCTGCCCCGCACCAACTCCCAGGGCGGCATGGGTGTTCATGGCCACCGGGTCGGCACGAAACGCCCGGGCCTCGGCGGTACCGGCGGCGGCCGCGGCGTGCACGGCGCGATCGCCCGATCCCGGCTCATACCCTGGTTCCGGGCCCTGCGAGAGCGCCTGCGCCCCATGCGGTTCGTCTGCGGCGACTTCGAGCGCATCTGTGGAAAGTCCGTCGTCCTGCCCGACCACGGCTTCGGAGGCCTCTTCCTCGACCCGCCTTACCCGTCCAATGCCGATCGCCACGAAGAGCTCTACTCCGTCGACTGCGGCCAGGTCGCCCACCGGGCGCACGCCGTCGCTCTCGAGTGGGGCAAGCATCCCCGCGTCCGCGTCGCCTTCTGCGGCTACGAGGGCACCCACGACTTCCCCGACGACTGGGAAGAGGTGTCCTGGCGCTCGAGCGGCGGCTACGCCAGCGGTCAGGGCGGCCGCGGGGAGCGCAACCGGGACCGGGAGCGTATCTACTTCTCGCCCGCCTGCCTGCAGCCCGCCGGCGAGCAGCTGACGCTGTGAACGCCCTCTCGATCTGCTCGGGCGCCGGCGGCTTCGACTACGCTACCCAACACCTACTTGGATGGAGGACTCGCGGCTATGTCGAAATCTCAGACCACCCCCAGCGCTGCATCGCACAACGAATCGAGGACGGCATCTTCGATCGCGCTCCCATCTTCGGCGATCTCCGAGCATTCAACAGTAGTGGGCACGCCGAAAGCTATCGCGGCGTGGCTCAAGTGGTCTTCGGGGGACCGCCCTGCCAGCCCTTCTCCTCTGCCGGCCGCATGCTTGGAGCGGATGACCCGCGCGACCTCTCCGAAGTCGTACTCGAGACCCTTCGCATTGTGGAGCCGGAGTTCTTCTTCATGGAGAACTCGACAGACACGAAAGGGCCTTCGCACGCAGCCCACTGGGGAAGGTTTCTCCATGGGCTGGCCGCGCGCGGCTACGATGTCGGGTGGGATTGTCTCCGAGCGTGCGACGTGGGCGCCCCCCATCGGCGCGATCGTCTCTGGCTCCTTGCTCGCCTTCCTGAGTGGAAAGCTGGCGCCGACGCCGATGGCGGGAGACGACCGAGCGAAAGGGCTCTACGGCCACGGGGAGAACAATCCCAAGCTGGCTACTTGGGCCGAGCGGATGGCGACACATCTTCTGCCGACCCCGATCTCAAGCGACGGTCTCGACGGCGGGGCGTTCGAGGATCCGGAGGCGGCGCGGGAGAGGTCGCCGCGCCGGGGTCAGAAGCTCCAGGACATGGTGGCGTTGCTGCCGACGCCGACCGCCGGCGACAGCCGGAACTCCCGCAACGCGACCGCGAACCGCTCGCCGGGGGCCAAGCATCACTCTGGGGAGACCCTGTGCGATCGCCTGATGGGCACGCCGACAGCGACCGACTACAACTCGATGGAGCTCGAGGGGGACGACAAGGGCTATCTCAAACACCAGGTCCGTGGGCCCATGAGTCCTTCCCTTCACCTGTGGCTCATGGGGTGGCCGACCGGCGCCTCAAGCTGCGAGCCTCTGGAGAGGGAGTGGTTCCGCTCGTGGTTGCGTGCGCATGGCATCGACTCACCACCCGCCTGAAGCGTTTCACGGGAAACGCAACACTTTCGCCCGCACCACCCGCCGTCCCCTGAACGACCGATTCCGTCGCCACCCTGAGCGCTGCCACCGCCAGGGCCTGGTGGCGAACGAGCTCCGGCCCGAGGCCCGCGACTTCCTCCAGGCGAAGACAAACGCCTCGAGCGCGTCCCCCAGGCCGCGCATCGCCGCAGAGAAATCGTCGATGGCGCAAACCAAAGGTGGCTTCGGGCAAGGCGGCCGAGGACCCGGTGGCCTGGTCACCTCCCGGGACCCTTTACTTCTCCGCCACAGCGCGAGCCTGGCATCGATGGCGTGCTCGCGAACGAGACTTTCGCCTCCTCGACGGCCAAGGGACCCACTACTTTCCGCTCAAGCGCAGCAGCTAGCCTGAGCGCCTTGGTCGCGGCAATAACATCGCCAGCGAGCTCTTTGCGAACAGCATCGCTACCGGTCGCCGCCAACAGCAGCTCGAGTACAAGAGCGGTCTTCTCCAGCGCATCAGCGAGATACAGTTCTTCAACTTTCTTCACAAGCCACCCTTTACTTCCCGATTTCAAGCCGGAAGCATCATCCATCGCGCGCCTGGCGCTCGTTCGCCCACCGCCACGCGACAATCGCAGCAGCTTGGATCGACCGGTCGACCACCTGAGACCCCAAAGAGGCAGAGAGAACGATCGAGATACGCAATTCGCCGGCGCGCTGCACACAGGACAGCTCAACATCTCCGACCAGGAACGTCACCTCCGGGCCGCACGCCTCGCCTTCGACGATTCTGACGGCGGTCCCGTCGGAGGCTCGCAGGGGTTCGTTCGAGTGGAGGTCGGCCACGGTCTCACTGCGGACTTCCTTGATCCTTGGTTGAATCATACTTCTCCTTCCTTCAAGGGACCCTTTACTTCCCGCGGCGTAAACGTCGGATCGTGAAACGCCAGCGCCCGGCCGACCATCTCCTGCAGCGCGCGGAGC
>Ga0114923_10003133_pt1 | contig 11154 bp, 6 predicted proteins | sample SumtaG_FD_89578 | JGI IMG/M metagenome (GOLD analysis project Ga0114923, IMG submission 89578) | Deep subsurface microbial communities from Indian Ocean to uncover new lineages of life (NeLLi) - Sumatra_00157 metaG | ecosystem: Environmental > Aquatic > Marine > Oceanic > Sediment | place: near...
CTTCTTTCGAAGAGGAAGATTTATTGAAATGACAATTTTCCTTAAAGAAATTATATTCATCTATATCAATACCTAAAATTCCTGCTAATTCTTTAGTTCCTTTGGAAGGGATTAAAGGAGTGGCTAAAACGATTAAATTTGATCTAAAATTATTTAGTAATCCTGTTTGTAAATCTTCGTAACGGATTAATAAATCATTTGTCTCTGGATCTTCGTCAATTTTACTAATTTTAGAGTGAAAATATTTTACTCCATAATCCTCTTGAGCTCTCTCTGTAAATTCATAGAAATTTTTTCCATAAGCTCTAATATCGTGTCGAAATATAAAACATTTTGAATTTTCAGAGTGTTCTCTAGTTACGATTGCCTCTTTAGCCACATAAGTACAACATACACTAGAACAATAAGGAACCTTCTCGTGTAAATCTCTTGATCCTGCACATTGAATAAATGCTATAGTTTCAGGTTCTTTCTCATCGCTGGGACGTAAGACATGACCTCCAAAGGGTCCTGACGCACATAAAATTCTTTCATATTCTAAAGCAGTTATCACATTTTGATGATGAAGACCCCATCTTGACGATAAATCATCCCTAGCCATATCAAAACCAGTTGCCACCACGATAGCTCCTACACTTAATTTGATATTTTGGGATTTTTGTTCAAAATCTATGGCGTCCGCTTCGCATATTTTTTGACAGACTCCACATACTTCTTTATTTAAATATAAACACATCTCAGAATCAATTAAATATATAGGGGGAACTGCTTGAGGAAAGGGGATATATACTGATTTCCTTTTACCTAGATTCATGTCAAAAATATTGGGGGTCTCTATCTTCGGACATTTAGTTGCGCAGTCTCCACATCCTTTACATTTAGTCTCATCAATATAACGAGGTTTTTTAAGCACAGTTACCTTGAAATCTCCAGGTTTTCCCGTGACTTTTTGGACCTCATGATAAGTCAACAATTCAATATTAGGATTTCTGAATACTTCCACCATTTTAGGAGCCAATATACATAAACTACAATCTAAAGTAGGAAAGGTTTTATCAAGTTGAGCCATACGTCCACCTATCGAAGGTGTTTTCTCTACAAGATAAACTTTAAATCCTAATTCTGTTAAATCTAATGAAGCCTGTATTCCTGCAATACCTCCGCCAATAACTAACACAGATCCTTCCATTATTTTCGCCCCTCTTGGTTTAGATTCGTATCTTCTATTATATGTATCATATTTACCAAAAATTCTGAGAAATCTAAAATTTCTATAGAAGCGATGTCCTCATAATCTTTTTTTAGACAGGTTAAATGAATACGGCATTTTGGACATGAAGTAACCATTTTTGTTCCTACTGCTTTAGCCTCTAAAAAGCGCTTATATCGTAATGCTTTAGAGCGTTCATTACAATTCATCCAAGAACTTACTCCACAGCATAATGAATTTTGCTTATTATGGGCCATTTCTTTAAATTCATAACCCTGATCCTTCAATTGAGTAAAAATTTCTCGAACTTTTTCCATAATATTATTTTCCTTAGGTAAAAATCTACTCAATCTACAGGGATCATGATATGTAAACGTGATATTTTCATTAATTTCCTCTAAATTTTTAAATTCAATTTTATTTTCTTTCCACTTCTCGTAAATATACTCAATAATATGTTTAACTTCATATTTATCCTGAAAATCTTCAAATAGTTTTGGATAATCAACTTTAAAGGTCCTATAGCATTCAGCACATGCTGTAATAATAGTTGAAACTCCCGATTTTTCGAACATAGTTAAATTCTTTTTTGCTAATTCAATAAAAGTTTCAAATTTTCCTTGACCCCAATATAGATCATGCCCGCAACAGGTCTCTTCTTTAAGGACTACAATCGATTCTTTTTCTATTTGAGAAATCATTTTTAAAGTGCTGGATGCAATTGAATTTAAATCCTGAAATTCATAACTAAGAAAAGGCAAGCACCCTACATAATATAAAATGCTTCCTTCATCTGAAATTTTACAATCTTTTGGAATCCAATCTAAAGGCCTTTCAATTTTGATATATGGTTGGCTCATCAGTTCTGAAATGGTGTGATAAAGCCCCTTATGGGCAATACACCTGTCAAGATTATGAATCCCTTTCTTTTGCATTTTGTATCTAACAATACGTGTTAGGTCTGCAAAATTAATATCTTTTGGACAATCTTTAAGACATTGATTACACGTTAAACAATCCCATAATACTCCGTCTTCAATTATTTTTTCTTCAAAACCTTCCAATATCATTTGGATAATTTTACTAGGAGTAAATTTTTGTACTTTACTTACTTGACATACTCCACTACAACGAGCACATTGATAACATTTTTTCAATAAATTAGAAAGATTAGGCTCATGAACTTTATTTAAAAACTCACTGATAGCCTTTGAATCTTCTTCTGATTTAATTATAGTTTTAGTTACGGTTATAATTTTAACACCATTATTTTAAGTTCTTCATAAAATTTTCTTTACGACTGATTTTTGATTGAGAAAATTGAGTCATTAGCTCCTTCATTTTATTTTTTCTTGACGCATCAAGTTCTATGCATTTTATTATTTTATCATTTACAATTTTTCTAAATACCTCCTTTCCTTTATCCGTCCGAGGTATTACCGTAGTATATTTATCCTGAGATCCTAATCCTCCGAAAGATATATCGGCATAAATATTTGTAAAATCATTACAAGCATTGCAAGCTGAGCGCATATAATCATTTAGATGGTTAAAAGGAATGCGAATAACTTTTTCTTCCGGTTCTCCATCGTTTAATTTAAAGATCACGTCTTCTTTAATATTTATTTTTTTAATATCTGCAAATCTTATATTGAAGTCTCTTTCAAACTTCTCTACTTGAGATTTTTCAAAGAAAAAGTTTTCATAACAAAATAATCCAAGGCATATTTCGATATTTTCTGAAGGAGTAACTCCTAAGTTTTGCATACACCTGATAGTATAAAGTTGACACGGAGTTCCCACTACCGCTAACTTTTTGAATTTATAAAAATTGAGTTTTGGAATAGAATGAGTATAAGTGCAAAACTTTTGAATCTCGTCTAATTGAGGAGTAATTTCCAATCTAGCTCCTGATGCCTTTAATAAATCATCCTTATTACTAGCAAAAAAAGCTTCTCTAGAAAAAGGAGCATCTGTTTTAGAAACAATCGCACCATCGATTAGCTTGTGTTCTATTAAATAATTTAGAATTGAGTTGACAACTCCTCCATCAGTACCATAAGCTAGAAATTCCTTATCTGTTGCTTGACAAGAATGAATATCTTTATAATTACCTAAAGGCATGGAAGAAAAGTCTGAGAACTCATATGTTTTATTAAGGTCTTCATCTAAAATATGAGTTTGAGGACAAATACAATAACAAATTCCGCACTCAAGACATTGATCTTTATTAATATACTCCGGAGGTTTATATGGATCCTTTAATCCAATTATATTATATTCTGCTGAACTACAGAAACTCACACATCCACCACATTCTTGACATATACCTTTATCATGAACTTCGTCAATCAAATCTTGGAAGTTTTTAGGCCCCATATAATCTAATCCATAAATTTTAACAGTTTTTATTTTTTTAATTCTTCAAAAGGATTTTTGGATTTACTTCTCTTAATGCCCCCAATGCGTTCTAACAAAAACTGGCCAGGTTTAACATCTTTCAAATTTTGCGATTCTAATATTCCGTCTTTTACAGCTTTCTTGAAAACATTATCGGCTTCTTTTGATCGTGTTATTACTGAAGACCATCCTCCTTGTGAACCTATTGAACCTACGGATATATCAGCAAATTCAGAAGTTAAATCATCGCAAAAATGACATGTATGGCGAGCGTACGATTGAACTTCCTTTAAATCTATGTCCAATACTTCGCCATCCTTTAAATTTATTATAAATTTGCCTTTATCAATGTTCATTTTTGTTAAATCATTGATCTCCTTGTCAAATTTTTCTTTAACTAAATTAATTATTTCCGCATAAGAAAAGGATTCCATACAAAAGAGGCCAATTTTATATTTAATGTTCTTAAAGAATGGTAGCCCACTAGGAAACATTGTTCCTTTTTCTAGAGCTTTCATCATACAGGGAACCCCTACAACTGCAATGCGATCATATTGTTTTGCCTGATCTATTATTGTTAGGGACGGTGAATTTGCGTATTTGGTCCCACCCGTGTTATATAAATCATTAGCATCTTCCACAATTACAGGTTCAGGTCTCCATAAATCCTTAGAATGCTGTACTGCAACAATTGCATCAACTAACTCGTTTTTTAATAAATATTCAAGTAAAGAGGTAACCACTCCCCCATCTTGTCTTACTTCTTTGATCTCTTTTTTTGTGGTTGAGGCTGAATAGGTGTTTACATACGCACCGATCTTTTCGGAAAATTTCAGCGATTTATCCACTTTTTTAATAGCCTTATACGCCTGTTCAATTGAGAATGAACGAGGGCAAATAGAGAAACATATTCCGCATTTCATGCAATTATCATTATCAATTTCTAATGAATCCGCTGTAACTGAAATGGCATTTACAGGACACACCGATGAACACCACCCACAATTACAGCATACTTCATTATCAAAAATAATTGAAACTGGTTCAAAATAGTGTTCGATAAAGTTATCTGGCAAATCTTTTACTTGATATCTATAAAAATATTCTTTTACCTCAACTTCTTTTTCCTCTCCTTTAATCTTCTTAATTACCTTTTTAGTTTTTACTTCAATATGTTCTTTGATGTAACCCTGTTCCTTTAAGTAAATAACGTCTCTGATAATATTTTCATGGGGAAAATCTTTAATAATTTTTATTATCTCCTCTAAAAAAAGAGGTTCCTTTCCCCTTAATTTTTCTAAAACTAAACTTCGTTCAGTTTCAGCATCAATCAATGCATCTAAAATTTCATAAAATTCCTTTTCTGAATATTTTCCCACATTTAAGATATCTTGTTTTGCTTCAAAAAATGCTCTAACTTGAAAATTTTCTGCGGCTTTCGAGGTAGCTTCTATTAAATCCTTAGGTGTTATACTTTTAAAGCTACCACTATCTAATATTTGAACCATATTTCCATCTTTTATTTTTTAATTTTTTTTTGATTTAATACAACTAATATATTTAAAAAAACCCCTCCTTCGCAAGGCCAGTTATCTTGTAACTAACATTTCTTTACAAGAATCATTCTACTGGGGTAGTTAAGACTTTTTTTATTTCGGTTTCTATTTCAGATTCCATTAAATTTAATGGATTTGGTCCTGCTCTTTTTATCTTTTCAGAAGCGTCTTCAATACTTTTTACTAATTTATCCGATTCAGCTCCACTTAACCAATATTGGTTTATCCGTTGACTTCCGAAACCTCTACGTTCTAAAATCCTATTTACTAAGTCTACATGGGTTTGAGCTTTGAAATTACCATTCTTAAATTGACACTCATTAGGACGTCATCCCACCACCATTACACCATCAGCTCCTGATTTAATAGCAAAAAGTAAATATTTTGCGTCAATTCGGCCTGTACATCTTACTTTAATGATTTTTACTGCAGGCGTATATTTTAATCTCGATACTCCAGCTAAATCGGCAGCACTATAACCTCATTTTAAGCAGGCAAACATAATTATATTCATATTATTTTCCATCTTGATACGACCTCTAAAATGTTTAAGATCCTAATAAAGCGGATATTTCAGAGCATATCTGATCATCTCTATAATATCTAATATCAATCGCCTGAGTAGGACAACATGTTGCGCAAATTCCACAACCATCGCAATTTATCTCATCCACGATAGTTTTTCCAGATTCTCCAATTTTTATAGCTCCTTTAGGACATTCATTTTCGCATCTTTTACAAGAAATGCAATAATCATCATCAACTTCAGCAACGATTAGTTCAAGATCAATCTCTCCAGAAAACGTCAATTCCGCTACTTTACTTGCAGCAGCACGTGCTTGGGAAACAGAATAAGCGATATCCTTCGGACCTTGAGCAAAACCTGCAATAAATATCCCTTTCATTTTAGTCTCTTGTGGCATCAATCCGAAGTGGGATTCCGTTAAGAATCCATTACGGTCGCAATCTAGGTTTAACACCTTTGTAATCAGAGCAGTGCCTTTTGATGGCAATGCAGCAGATGATAAAACTACTAAATCGGCATCTATATGAACAATTTCATCAGTTAAGGTCGAATATACTCTAACCTTGACATTTTTAGTTTCAGGGTCTTCGGTAAATTCTCCAACTTTTCCTCGAATCATTCTGATACCCGATTCTCTAGCACGCTCGTAATATTCTTCAAAACCTTTTTCGTTTGTTCTAATGTCTATATAACAAATTGTTATTTTAGCGTCTGGAAATTCTTCTAAAAGTAACCTGCCGTTTTTAAGTGCTAACATGCAACAGACACCACTACAGTAAGGTCTTTCAGAGTCTCGACTGCCCACGCATTGTATAAATAATATTTCCTTAGGTTCTTTGTCGTCTGAAATCCTGTGTACATGCCCTTCCAATGGACCATTCGGAGCCAATATTCTCTCAAGTTGAGCTTGGGTAATAACATTTTCGAATTCACCATAGCCATATTCACCAAAAGGTTCGTGGATGTCCCACCCAGTTGCGATGATAATCGCCCCTACCATAAATGAAATGTCTTCTGGTTGCTGACTAAAATCTATGGCATCTAACTCACATGCTTCCACGCATGAAAAACATTCAACACATGAGGTCCGATCAATATCATATACAAATGGTACTGCCTGACCAAATGGAATGTCTATCGCTTTACGGGAACCTAAGTACTGGTCAAAATAATTATCTGTATAAATAGGACATACTTCAGCACAGGCGCCACATCCGTTACACTCATCTGTCGTGAATCTGGGCTTTTTCTCCACAGTTACTTCATAATTACCGACATATCCTTCTACTTTTGTCACTTCAGCATAGCTGATAAGTTCAATATTTTCGCTTCTATTTACTTCCAACATCTTTGGACCACATATTCATATAGAGCAATCATCAGTAGGAAATGTCCGGTCTAGTTGAGCCATACGTCCACCAATAGTCGTTTTACTTTCTACTAAATAAACTTTAACCCCTTGATTAGCAAGATCAAGTGCAGCATTCATACCAGCTATACCTCCTCCAACAACCAGGGCTGCTCTTGTTACCGGAACAGTTTTTATGGGTACCACTTCTAATCGTCTTGCTCTTTCAATACCACTCTTAACTAAAAGTTTTGCCTTTTCTAAAGCGGCCTCATTGTCTTCTGTAACCCAAGCGCAGTGTTCCCTTACATTAACCATCTGAAAATAATATGGGCTTAACTCCGTTTTAGCAATAGAGCTTCTATAAACTGGTTCGTGAGTTCTAGGAGTACAAGCTGAAGCTACAATTCGATCTAACTTCTTTTCTTTAATATCTTCTATGATCTCATTTTGCGCAGCATCAGTTCAAAGAAACGCATTACATTTCGAAATCACAACCCCATCCTGGCTTTTGGCAAATTCTGCTAATTTATCGCAATCCACTTTTCCTTTAATGTTTATACCTCATTGACAAGCATAGTAACCAATTTTCAAGTCATCAGTTGTATCTTTCCTTTGCATTTGATTTTTTTCCATCTTTTTTTACACATCAACTCATTTTTCTTTTACAAAATTGTAAATTCTTTCACACATCTAATTCTGAGCCTTTATTTCTTTAATTTCTCACTGAAGTATTTATTTCAGTCATTCTAATTTTTATTTTCTTCGTTTTCCGATAATTTCTACCTATAGTTTTATTGAAAAGCTATAAAGACACAGAGATAGATCGTGAGATTTAATACTTTTAATGCATTAAAAACATTTTGGTTTAGAATATTTATATATTTATCTATTTATGTTAATATTTAAAAGTATATTAGTCATTTCTTAAGAAATCATTACTGATTAATGACAATATATAGGATCTCGGAGATATTTCTAATAATTATTAACTATTTTCGAAAAGTTCTTCCTCATTTTGTATATAATCGATAAATATATAAATATTAAAAACTCAAATGTTTTTAATACGATAAAAAAAATTGGATTCTTGCCGATTCTCGATAGTATAAATAAAAAAAAAGTCTAATTATGTTCAACGTAAATATAACTCCATTGGAAATATATGAAAAAAGAGAAGAATTTGGCTTAAATAATTCAATTTCAATGTTAACTGAGATAATAGATACTAATAAAGAAGATAATACTCGAAGTGAAGCAATCCGATATTTAGGAAAAATAAGTAATAATTCAAGCACTTTAAAGGAACAATGCTTTGAAACTTTAGAGAACATTTTGATTTCAGATGATGGGATTGAAATAAAATGTTCCGCAGCTAAAGCTTTAGGTAAAATAAAGTATCTGAAGGCATTAAAACCGTTAAAGTGGATAATTGAGCAAGAATCTACTGATAATAAAGTCAAAATGGCATCATTAGAAGCCATTGCCGATATTCAAATTGATGAACCTGAACTTCAACTTTTTATTAAGGAATTAGGTAATGAAAGTCAATCAATCAGAGATTTCATTAAAGAAAATGTTATCAATTTAAAAGCCGAAAAGCTCATAGAATCATTATTAAGTTCTTTAAAGACGGGGAATTATTCAGAAAAACATAAAATTGAAATAATTAATTTAGTAGGAGTTAAATTATTGAATACAAACACTTCCTTCAATAATTTTAGCAAATTTGGAAATGATTTTCCCACAATATTTTCAAACCTTGTCCAAAACAAAGATTTATTATTGGAAAACATTACAAATATCTCCTTTCCAGATAATTCAGATTTAATGGAAAATTCATTAATAATTTTGAAAACATTAGGAGAGGAGATTAATCATGATCTCGTTAAACTGTTATTTATTGATAATTTTATTGTTAAGAAGAATGCGATAAAATTGGTAGGGAAATTACAGCTTAAGGAAGCTGTTGATTTTCTTTTCCATAATTTAGACAATATGTATAGTGAAGTAAGTATCGCGACAATTGAAACACTAGGAGAAATAGGAGATCTTTCGGCGGTACCTGAACTTTTAGATGTTTTAAATATAGAGGACATAAGTTATGAATACCTGGATTTAGACTTAAAATTTTACATTCTTGATGCTATAAGAGATATTTATCTGAATAATAAAAATGCGCCATATGACTATTTGTATTCAAGTTTAAAAACAGATAATGATATGATAAAGGAAAGTATAGCCTATATCTTAGGAGAAATCGTTAATGAAGAATTTATGGATCCATTAGTAAGTCTTTTAGAAGAAAAGAATTTGGATGTTAGAAAAAATTCCATTATCGCTTTAGGAAAAATTGGAAATGTAAAAGCTATTGATCCTCTTATTAATATCATAGAAGATGCCAATTCTTACTGGCTTTTAAAGAAAGTTGCCGTGGATGCAATTTACAATATTTATCAAAAAAATTGGTATTTAATAAAAAATGGTCGCACTGAATCGAAGAAATTATTAAATCGACACGCCGCTGATTTGATCCATCATTTAAGCATTACCACAGATGAAAACTTTAAAGTTAAATTAAGTCTAATAAAATTTTTAGAAGTTTTTGGTGGGCAACCCGCTTTAAGTGCGTTATTAAAACGTGTAAACGATTTTCATAGAGTAGTTCGGATCTACTCCTCAAATGCCATCAAAAAAATTGAAGAACAACTCGAAATCGAAAATTCATAATGAAGACATACAGTACTACTGTCAAATACTTTTAAAAAAATTGAAGAAAGACTAGAACTGGCAAAATAATTTCTGAGTATCTTCCTTTTAAAAATTAAGTTGTATGGTAAATTTTATTTTCTAATATGTTGAATTTTTTAATGAAATAAGCTGATTTTTATTTACTTAAAGAAAAAAACAATGAATTTCTTGAGATTTTATAATCAATTTTGTTTAAAGTCTGATTAAATTTCATGGATTTCGTAAAAAAATTAGCATAAAAATAACGAAAAAAATTCAAACTTAGTAATCTTTTTTACTTGTTATCCATATTATTTTCATAATTATATACATGAATAATTTTACACGAATGTAGAATTTTTACCATGACAGAAAATGAAGTAAATCATGAACAAGCCGATTCTAAATACAGGTATTCATTTGATTTTATTCAAAAGAAGCTTGAGGGAAAAAAAGATAGTTACGGCATGTTAATGAAAGAGATTGTAAGAACAGGTATATGTACTGAATGTGGAACATGTGCCGCCGTTTGTCCTGTTCTAGAATGGGATTATATATCATCGCAACCAAAATTAATAGGTAAATGTACCGGCTGTGGGATTTGCTATAATCAATGCCCACGTACAATAACCGATCCAGTACAACTTATGGGTGAATTTAAAACTGGTTATGTAGCAAATACCAATATCCCTGAAGTTATTGGAGGGCAAGATGGTGGAACTGTAACTAGTATTCTATGCTATTTGTTTGATGAGCATTTAATTGATGCAGCAGTTGTCACTATGAAGGATCCAAACAGACCGTGGCACCCTACAGCACAAATCATTACTTCTAAAGATGATGCCATCAAATCCTCAGGATCTATTTATGTGCACTCACAAACTGTTGAAGCCTTAATGGATGCCATAAGACAAGATTACCGATCCATTGCATTTGTTGGTACACCTTGCAATATTGATGCTGTTGAGAAGATGTTTAATTCGCCTGCTGGTATGCTTCGATTTTTTATGCGTGCTCATGTCCTTCGAATCGGATTATTTTGTATGGACAGTTTTTCTCCTGAAACTTTATATTCGAGATTTGAAAGTGATGGTATTGATATGAATAAAGTAATTAAAATGAATATTGATAAAGGAAAATTTCACATTTATTATGAGGGGCAAGAAGAAGCCACAAAATCTTACAGCATTAGATCATTACATAAATATAAATCGTCTAGTTGCGGGTTTTGTACCGATCTAACAGCTGAAAACGCCGATATTTCCGTAGGATCTGTAGGGGCTGGAGCTAAGAGGAATACAGTATTTGCAAGATCAGGTATTGGTGCTGAGGTTATAGAGGATGCTGCTAGTAAAGGTTATCTTACGATAGACTCTTACAACTC
>Ga0114923_10003134_pt1 | contig 11154 bp, 1 predicted proteins | sample SumtaG_FD_89578 | JGI IMG/M metagenome (GOLD analysis project Ga0114923, IMG submission 89578) | Deep subsurface microbial communities from Indian Ocean to uncover new lineages of life (NeLLi) - Sumatra_00157 metaG | ecosystem: Environmental > Aquatic > Marine > Oceanic > Sediment | place: near...
GAAGTTTGCGGCCCCTTGTTGCCGGACGCCGTGGTCAGGTCGATCAGCTCGCGGAAGAACGGGACATGGAGACCGTGATCCTTCCAAATCTTGGCGTCTTTCTTGCTGATCGTGCCCTGTTGCACGCCCATGTCGACGATGGCGAAGTGAACCTCCATGAGCTCGTCAAGCACGTCCTGGTAGAGGCGCAAGCGCGAGCCTGGCGTCGGATCATTCGGCAAGGTGCCGTCGCCGTAGGTCAAGAGGGCAATGATGTCTTTGCGGGTAAATAGCTTCTCTCTATTGCCGGGTTCGTCGAGTAATTGCTGGGCGCGCTGCGCGACGAGCCACTTCCACCAGTCCGGTGTCTCCTTGCCCAGCGGCTCGAGGATCTCCTCGACGCCTTTGACGAAGCCCTCCTTGCTGGGGCCCTCGATACGCTCGAGCTCGCGGATGATGCGCCCCTGGTCGTCGGTGCCCCGCTCCACAATGCGGGTGCCAACGAGAATCGCGCCGCTTTTCTCCAGGATCGGGATCCCGTACTTCATGATCGCTTCGTGGGCGCTATTCGCCGAGTTCGACATGGTGGCCAGCATGTGGGCTATTGGGTCGGCGAGTAGATTGTCGTCCTTGAAGGATTGGAACTGGTCGAGCACGTTCTGGCGCACGGTGCGGTAGTTGAGCTTCTTCATCTTCTCGATGAGCAGGCCAACCTTGTCGCGCAAGCTGAGCTTCTCAACCTCGCCGAAGCCGCCCTTCTTGGAAACAGCTAGTTGCTCGGGCGTGTACGCACGTTCGGGGTCGCCGGTTGGGATCTCTGCTGCGACTCCCTCTGCTCGAAGACTTGAAACTCGCGCGGTTTCTTCCCGGACTTGACGGCTTTCTGGAGCAGTGTGGTCAGTTGGCTCGAGGACATCGACTTTCGGATCGTGGGCGGGGGTAGTTCGTTGAAACGCTTGAAGTAGTCGAGCATCGCGCGCTCGCCTGGTTTCAGTTTCCGGAGTGCCATTGACAATTTCCTCCATAAGCGCAAAAAAGGTGGGCGCTCGCCGCTTCATGGTGGGGCGGTGGGTGAAGTATAACGCCGCGCCCTGCGCGAAAGCCTCGTGTTTGATTTGTCGTATCAGTTTGATGCGTTTGTTCGGGTCCATCAACTTGGACACCCGTGCTTTGATACGCACGAGCTCGCCCTGCTCGTTGACACTGGCGACCGGAACAACCTCGGTCTGAATCAAGGGAGGGAGCATGTCGAAGGGATAAGCCAATAGCATGCCCAGGCCAGCATGGTCATTCTCGTAGATGCGGTAGAGCTCCTCGATCGCGGTGCCCATGGATCCGTCGGGCACGTCGATCTCGTGGTTGTCAAAGACCTCCATTTTGTCCGTGCCGAGGGAGAACAGCGGCGAGCTCCAACTCTGTGCGCGGCGGCTGGTGCGGACGCGCTGATGCGTGTAGTCGATGGAGTGACCGAGCTCGTGCGCGATGATGTTCGCCAAGCTGCGCTGATCGCGTTTTACAAGAGCGGCGGTCGTGCTGGCAGTGCGCTCAGAAAATGGGATATTGGCAATGTCGTCGAGCAAGTCTTCCCGCACGGCAAGCACGCGCGATTCAGGATAGAACGTCCCCACCACCGTCGACCCAGCCACAGCGGGATGCGCGACAAACTTAGTGATCCCATCGACCCAGGCGCGCGGCATCCCGTGGTCGATCAGATCGGAGAGTGCCTGCGCCAAGACTTTGCGGCTTTGCTTGAAGTGAATGTTGAAGCTCCGGTGGAAAAGATTGCTCCGGCCGGAGTTGTTGAACTGGCGTCCCCGTAACATCCCCTCGTGCACCACCACGCTGGTCGGCGTGATCCCCGGGTTGACCTTGAGAGTGTAAGCGATAGTGTCGAGCCCGATGAATTCCGACCACTTGTGCGCCTTGACCGGCTCGCCAAGCAGATCGGTGCGCGGCTTGCGCGTGCCTTGGGCCCGCGCTTGCTCGTCCTCGCGCAACGCCTTCTTGTCCTTCGGCGTCGCGCCCTGGCGCTCGGCCTCACTCACATTCACCGGCGCGAACAAATCACCCTGCTTTTTCTCGACGTCTTTTCGGTCCTGCAAATCGAACAGCGGCCCGGCGGTGACATCGGGCTCTTTCTTGGGCGCCAAGCGTTCCTCGACTTGCTTTTTCTTGGCCCGGATCTGCTCGGCGGTCGTGGCCTCTGGCGCGAGATCAGCCTGCGTTTCGGTCAGGCGGCTTTCGACCCCTTCGGCCTTCGGTGCGGCGTTGAGCGCCTTGAATAGATCGCCTTGGAAAGAGGCCACCTTGAGCCCCGCCTGAAACGCCGGGGTGCGGAACAGTCGATTCAGTGTTCCGGGCACGGATCGCGTATCGAAGCCCTCGAGAAACGCCGCCGCCACAGCATCGGGTGGACTTCTGAACGTGTCATGCCCCGAGAAGCCGTTGCGATCAAAGAAGGTCAGGCGCCACTTGCCCGGCTCGCTCGCATCCCTGGTCACAACGGCGCCGCGGCCCTGCCTGTTGTGGAGCTCAACGCCGTTTGCGCCTTCCGGCTGCTTGAAAATCTCGTCGAACACCGCGAGGCGGTGGGCTGCCCGTGCCTTGAGTGCCGCGGGTTGCGGGAAGGGCGTCTTGCCCGTGGCGCGTTGCTTGAGCTTCTCCCGCACCCTGGCGATGTCGGCTTTTCCTTTGACCGGGCGGCCCAGTCGAGACTCGACCCCCTCGGGAAACAAATCGGGGCGAGTACGCTCGGCCAGCACCGGGTCGCGCCGCGCCAGAATCTCGGTGATCTTCTTGGCTTTCGCTTCACCCTTGAGGCCGCCGAGCTCCGAAATCGCCGAGGCCATGATGTTCGCGTCGGCGGTAACGGTGAGCTCCTGGCCGGGAGGTGCCGTTTGGCGAATGGCCTGCATCCGCAAGTCGAACTTCGGGCCGCGCGCCGCCCCAAGCAGGTGAATACGGGATGGCGCAAACTCGCGTATCACATTGGCGAGCTCCTGGTTGGTCAGCGCCGCCACATTCGACGGCACGCCAACGGTCCAGCTCTCGACGTTGCGATCGACGCGCCGGAGAATGTTGCCGATCCTGACGTGCAACTCGACGGCGTTCAGTTCGCCCCGCTGGTAGGGGATGATGATGCGGGCACCCTTGTCCTGTAACTCGACGATGTCCTCGACAAACTCCTCGAGCAAGGCCAGGGTGCCCGCCTGGTCGCCGACGATGTCGGGCATGACCAGGGAGATCCATTGGTTGACGTCGAGTCCTTGGGTCGAATCGAGGATGGCGTTGTAGCGCCGGAAGACCTCTTTGAAGTTGATCGGTTTGATGTTGCGTCCGGTGGGGTGCACCGCCTCACGCAACCCTGCCGTGAATAGTCCGAAGGCCCCGCTGTCGACAAACATCGTGGCGCTGCGCTCGTTGACGGCCTCGCTGAATTGCTCGCCCAACACCTTGAGCATGGGCCGCGACAACTCACCCACCTCGAGACCGACGGAAGCGTTTTCTTCTGCCAGCGCCACGCGCAAATCGCGTGGGCGGGTCATGCCGCTCGCGAAGATGCGAACTAGGATTTCGGCGCCGCGCCCTGTGGTTTCTCGTCGAGGGATGGGCGTGAGTCGGGACGGACGAGGCGGAGCTTCCCCTTCGGGGAGCTCTGCCGCGACGCCCTCTGCAGGGGGAGCCTTCTTCTTGGGACGTGGCCCTTTTTTCGGTTTCGCAGCAGCCACGCCAGGACCTTTTTTTGCATTGAGCTCACTGACGGTCTCCTCTAACAGCGTGATAAGTGCCTCGTCACCGAGGAAATCCTCGGCGGCCTTGTCCATAACCGCCTGGCCGGCGCCGAATTCCAGAACCTCGAGCTCGGCGACCAGCTCGGCCATCCGACGTCCGGCCGCGTCGAAGTCGTCGGGCAATTCCGACTCTTCCAGCGTTGCGCCTGGGAACGGATCCTCGGCGGCGTCGGCCGGGTTTTCCGTGATCCCTTCGGCGCGTTGCTCCGCTTCGTCGGCGAGCTTGCCCGCGAGCTCGGCCTCGAAGGAAGCGTTACCGGCTTGATTTGAGAATGTGCGCTTGGGCGGGTCGGCGATCGCGTCGAAAATCACTTGCATGAGCGCATCACGATCAGGCGTTTGCTGGCCCTCGGGTGAACTGGCCTTTTCGGTGACGGGGAAGCCCATGTCGGCCAAGTCCTCGGCCAATGCGGAAGCCGTCTTGCCGTCCTTGGTGAACAGGTGCCGAATCCCCACCTTAAAACCCAGACTCTCCTTCTCGACTTCGTTGGACAGCGCGTCGTCCTGCTCGAGGCCGCCCAGCTTGGCAATGACGGTCGCGGCGTCATCGACGGTCGGATTGGGGGCAGACTCTTTCTGGAACTGCGCCTTCTTGGTCTTGCTGATCTTGGCGTTCTTCTCGGCCCGAGCCTCTGCCTTGGCCTCGACCTCGGTATCGGTCTCGGTCTCGATGTCAAATACGAAGTCGGCCAGTCGGCGTGCGAGAACCGCCTTCGTGCCTTTGGTTGTGGACAAATCGAGGCCGGCGTCGGCTGCGATTTTGACAATGGACGCCTTGACTTGGTTGTTTTCAGGCCGGCTGAAAAAATCGAACATGCGGTCGGCGCTATTGAACTGCACCCGCCTGGCCGCGCGCACGTCCGGGGGCTTCTTACTTTTCGGCTTGAAGTCAGCGACGGGCTGGCCCTTGGGCACGGCAAGCGCGCCGATCGGTGTCAACCCCGGCTTGTCTGGCACGGCAGGCTGTACGGCCGGGCCGGCGAGTGACGGCGGGATGGTGCCTGCGCGGAGGGCTTTGAGGCGGGCCTGGTACTTCTCGCTGAGCACCTCATTCGGGATAACTGTGGTCCCGGGCTTCGGGAAAATGTTGCCCTTGGTGTCCGTGGTGAACCCCTGAGTCTCCAAAAATTCCTTGAAGGTCGGCAACTCGACGGTGGGGTCCGCTGCCGGCTTGGCGGCCTTCGGCTTCGGCTTCGGCTTCGGCTTCGGCGTGGGCGTGGGCTTGGGCTTGGGCGGCGCTGCGGGAGCGACCGCTGGCGTCCGCACTTCAGGCGGGACGAAGACTTGAGGGATGGCGAAAATTTTTCCGAGCAACTTGAAGCTGCGCTCGGTTCCGTCCGGCAGGATCTCGAAGTCTGCATCGCGGGGGAAGGTGACGACCAGAGCATCGTGCCCTTGCTCTTTGAGAAACGTCGTCAAAGCGGCGGTTTCACGCCTATGGCGCGTAAATTGCGCATCGCGTGATTCTTCAACGCCCGGATCCCCGATGGGATTCGCGCGCACCCAGCCCAGCGCGCGGGTCAATTCTTTCCACTGGGCATCGCTCGCCACGATGTAGGGATTTTCAACGGCTCCCTGGAAGCCGATAAATGACTGCCTGACATTGGGCCCGAACACCTCGGCATCCTTGCGGTTGAATGCGAAATATTGCCCGGGGCCCAGCGCCGATACCGGCCGTCCTTGCGGATCACGCGGGGCTTCCTCGCTGAAAACAGACGCAGGATCAGCACGCCCCGAGCCCTGGAAGACCGTCTGCTTTTTGAGCTGCTCCTCCGACACGAGCTCCGGACCCCCGGGAACAGGCGTGCCCGCTTTCGGCAAGAAGCCGGTTTCGGCCCGGAACGCATCAGCCGATGGTGGGGTGTTCTTGAATTGTCGCTGGACTGCCGGCTTCGCTGGCGGCAGACCAGCAGTGACCTCTTTCTTCGGTGGCGGCGGAACAGCAGTGACCGCTTTCTTCGGTACTTGAGGCTCGGCCTTTACCCCTGGCCGAGTGAAAGGCGAAAGCGCCGCGAGAGCTGCTTCCTGTTTCGCTATGGCGGTAACGACTTTCGGGCGCGCAGGGCCCGTAGGCGCGGGCTTAGGGGGCGGTCGGCCTTCTGCTGCCGCTTTAAGTTCTCCAGGCGTCGGTGCTCGCGCTTTCGGTCTTGCTCGACCCTCTGCACGGCCTCCTGGTTGAACGGGTGCTCCGCCAGTTGCTTTCTTCGGCGCTCCTGGCGTTGGAGCACCAGCTTGCTTGGCTTTGCCACTTTCCTTTTTCTCCTTTTCCCGGCGCTTTTCGGCGCGTTTGGTGAGTTCGTTGCGCTTCTTGCGTAACGCCACGAGCCGTTTCGCTCTTGCCGACCCAGGCACCACCACACCACCGAAGTCGCTCGCTTGGAGAATTTGCGCGATCTCGGCGTTGATGGCGGCGAGCTTCTCGGTCTCTTTCTGTACCTGCTTCGGCAGCTCGCCCGTCGCGGCCTCTGTCCCGAGGTCATCGGCCGCTTGCTTTGCGGCGGCCAGCATTTGCTCGGTCGCCTGGCGCAGCTCGGCCCGGCGCTCGCGCAAGGTTTCCTTGAGCTCGGGCGTGAAGGCCTCGCCCTCGGTCGCCTCCCGGTTCGCGAGATCGGCGACAACCCGCCCAAGCACCACGGACTCCGCTTCGATCTCGATGAGACGGTCGCTCGTGACCCCTACGACCTCCTGTGTGCCCCCAGGACCGCCGCCGGGCGTTTCAGGCCCTCCGATGACTCCGGCGTCTACGTCAGCCTGCGTCGCCTGCGCGGCGGCCTCGGCGGGGCCTCCCGGCGGCGCGGTCGACTCGGGCGTTATGACCCGGTCGGCGTCGGCGCCGTCGCCCAAGCCGCTCCGTTTCTGGGCCTTGCGGCTGAGCAAGCCGGCCAGGCCGCCCATGACAAAGCCCAGGACGCCGCCCACCTGGGCGCCTTCGGAGGCATTCTTGAGAATCTCCCGGTCGGCGTCGAACATCGCACGCGCGATGGCGTCCTCGGCGACGTTGGCGCCGGCCTCTTGGAACGCTTCGGCAACGGCCGTGGTGCTGCCGGTGGCGGCAGCTCGCGCAAGGCGTCTTTTGAAGGGGCGGGTGAACGGCCTCAAGGCGACCTCGAAGGGGATGATTTCACTGCCCCCGACGATGCCCTGCAACAGTTGTGTGAAGGCCAGATCCGCAGCCGAAATATCCGGTTTGTTCTCGAGCGCGTCGGCGGTGCCACGGGCGATGCCGGAAGCCGCGCCCTGCGTGAGACCGGCAATCGTCCGTGCGGGGCCAGCACCGAGGCCCTTTAATCCGCCGACAAGCACTCCACCAGCCATAGTGCCCGCAGCGAATCCAATGAGACTGCCGGCGCCACCGCCCAGGTTGCCCAAGGTGAGGTCGGCGATGATCTTGGCATCGAGAAGCCTCTGATTCCGCACGCCGCCCTTGCCGAAATCCCGGATCATCTCGGTCAGGCGTTCGTTCGGTTCCCGCTCGTTGGCGAGAAAGCCGATTAGAGGGGTGTTTTTCTGGATGCGCCGTCGTTCCACGGGGATCGGCTTGCGCCCAGTCTGTTCTTCGATGAATTTATCAACGGTTTTCACGCCGGCCGCGATGGCGGCCGGGACGGCGGGGAGCTCGCGGAAGAAAGACTCGGTGAGAACGGACATAAACGATCCGAGCCGGCCGGCGCGGGCACTCGCCACGTTCCGCGGCGTCGGCGGAACAAAGTTCTTCGGCAGCCGGAGTTGCTCGCGCGCCGCCGTTGCCGGGCCGATGACGTCGGCCGTGGAGAGCCGCGGCACACTGGGAGGCGGCAAGTCAGGCAAGCGAAAGTCTGCGCCCGCCGCGATCGCTTCGGGCGTGGTTGCCAAAGCGGGCGCCGCCGGGCGTGGCGGCGTGACTGCCGGGGGAAGCGCCTGGCCGACCGTCGGCGCCAACGGATTGCGTGGCGCGCGAGGGTCGAGCTCGGGCAAGACTCCCGGCCGCGACAGCCCGTGAGCCATCCTTACCTCCCCACTAGCGATCTAGAATATGCCACCAAGGAAGCCACCCGAGTCGCCAGCATTGAAGTCGAGTCCTGGCGGGAATTCACCCGTATTCACCCAGTTTCGGAAAATGGACGAAATCTGCGCGTCCGTAATGCCGGGATTCGTGTCGCGCAAGCTCTCCTCGAGCTCCGCGCGGTTGCCTTGGGTATCACGTTCGCGGCGTGAGCGGTTAATGGGGATCCGTTGCGGCGCTGTGCCCCCAGTTTTATCTATAAGAAATGCCTCTTCACCGAGGTTGCCACTGAGCCCTTCTCCGAAGGGGATCCCAATGACATCAAATTGATTCCTGCCTCCGGACCGGCTTCCCCCCAAGCCCAGCCGGCTAGTGACGGCGTTGGTAAACGCTGTCCGGCGCTCCAACGACGCATTCCGCTCGCGGCCCCGTGTCGTAGCCCCCCGTTCGCCCAACTGCTCTTGATCAAAGTCTGCCAGCATCTTGGCTTGCACCGCGGCGGGGATCGCAGTCTGACCGGGCGCCGGGACCTGACGTAGCGATTGGGACAGAGAATTGCGTGCCTGCAACACTTTAAGGCGCTCGGGGTCGCGCAGTTCGGCGTCGGTGGTGCCGGCCGGAAACTCGAAGCCCTCGTCAAACACCGCCTCGGGGAAGTCCCCGCCGTGGTCCTGCCCCCCACGGGTCTGACTGACATCGGTGCCACGGATGACAGTGGTCGGATCCTGCCCGAGGCGCTCCACATCAATGCCATGCTCCTCCAGACGGTTGACTCTCTCGCGCACGGGCAGCAGATGTTCGTTTTCGCCGGTGATGTCGGCCACCACGCCGCCTGGCGGGCGGCGTTCCAAGAGATCCATGATCCGTTGCTGCTCGGGATTCAATGCGGTGCCTGGGCGATCAGGCCCCGCCGCCTGGTCGTCCCGACCAAAGACCGCCTCTCCGATCCGGCTCAAGGCCGACCTCGGGTCCAGGGGATCCGCAATCGTTCCCTCGAGCAAATCGGTGGGGACACCCAGTCCTTCAAAGAGGCCACTCGCGACGTTACTGGCGCCTCGGCGAAGCGCCCCGGCACCCCTGACGGCGCTTTGGCCCCCTGCTCGCAACGCCTCACCACCGAGTTTGCCGAGTCCGCGCCCGACATCGGTAGCCGAAAATTCGCCGGTGTTGAGCCCTTGGAAGCCTTCCCCGATCTTTCTGGCGAATGGCGAAGGGCTCGTGATCCCCTGCACTAACTCCTTCCCGATGCCGGGCCCGGGGACACCCTCGGGGGCCTCGCCAAAGAAGTCAGGCTCATCGGTGCCGGGCGTCCCGGGCGACCCGGCTCGGAGATCGGGGAAGGCGCTCTGAGCCGCACGATCAATCCCCCCGAAGAACTGCGTAATCGGGTTGTTCTGATTGCCGGCGCGGAAGTCGCCAGCCCGCCGACCTTGTCCATGGACAATGTCGCGCCCCGTGCCGCCGAGACCCGGACGCCTGGATAAAAAGTCGCCGACGGCACCGGCGGCGGCCTGCGCGATGTTGGCGCTGCGCCGCGGTTCTTGAGAAAGCACCCGGTTCGCCGGGCTGGCCGGCGGCTGGGGCCGAGCGACGAAGTTACGCGAACCGCGGCGTCGCACGGCGTTACTCGGTCGGCTGGGGGTAGGCGCATTCGGATCGCCATCAGTGTGGGGGGTGCCAAAATGCGGCATGGGGCTCTCCTATCTCACCCAGACTCAGAAATGTTCCGGTCGCATGAGGTGAAGTTGGTGTTCTGGAAGTTGACCGACTCACTCGAGCTGGTGGAATCGCTGCTCGACGTGACAGTCGAGAAGTTTTGCTGCGCCAGCGCGCTCGCGGCAAGCTGCCCGGCAATGCGCGAGCCGGCGAGGATGTTCGCCTGCGCGATGCGCAGCTCCTCCACGGCCTGTTGGCTCTTGATGGTAGCTTCCTGGGAGAGCGCCGTCACTAGGGCTTCATAGCCGGCTATCTGGGCGCGGAAGCGGTTGTTGTCACCGTCGACCCGAGCGGCCTCGCCCGTCACTTCGGCCGCGAAACCGCGGATCTCGGACTCGAAGATGGCGCTTTCAGCCGCAATCTTCTGCCCGATAGCCGTGATGGCTTGGCTGACGCCCTGGATCTGCGCGCTGAAAATGTCGATGGGGAAGCGCGCGATGGCGATCTCCGCGTTCTTGGCGGCGACCGTCGCGTTCACTTCGCTCGAGTAGGCATTGACCTCGGTGGCGAAGGCGTTGGTCTCGGCATTGAAAATGTCGATCTTGGTCTGCTCGGCACGGACCTTGGTAGCGAAAATCTCCGTATTATTCCGAGCCGCCTGGCTCTCCGCGGCGAACGCATTGACCTCCTGGGCAAAGCGTTGGATCTTGAGGTTCTCCGCACCCACCTCCGTCGCGTAAGCCTGGAAGTTGCTGGCGATGGCCGCTGCCTCGGCGGCGAATATCTCGACCTTGGTCCGCTCGGCGCCGATCTTGATGGAAAAAATCTCGGTGTTATTCCGCGCGGCCTGGGCCTCGGCCGCGAAGGCGTTGATCTCCTGCGCGAAGCGTTCCACTTTGATGTTTTCCGCGCCGACCTCGGTGGCGTAAGCCTGGAAATTGCTGGCGATAGCCGCGGCTTCCGCGCTGAATACTTCCACCTTGATCCGCTCGGCCTGGGTCTTGGCACTGAAAATGTCCGTATTGGTGCGCGTGACGTTGGCCTCGGCGGCGAACGCATTGATCTGCTGGGCAAAGCGGTCAATCTTCTGACTTTCCGCCCCGACCTCTGTGGCATACGCCTGGAAGTTGCTGGCGATGGCGGCGGCTTCGGCCGCAAAAATGTCCACCTTGATACGCTGTGCGCCGGTCTTCGCGGTGAAAATCGCCGTGTTCGTGCCTGTCACACTGGCCTCGGCGACAAAGGCGTTAATCTCCTGGGCGAAGCGATCCACCTTGATGCTCTCGGCCTGCACTTCCGTCGCATAGGCTTGGAAATTCGATGCAATCGCCGCCGCTTCCGCACTGAATAGATCGACCTTGATCCGTTCAGCCTGGGTCTTCGCGGTGAAAATCTCCGTGTTCGTTCGTGTCACGCTCGCTTCGGCGGAAAAGGCGTTGATCTGTTCGCGGAACCGCTCGATCTTGAGGTTTTCTGCGCCGACCTCGGTCGCGTAAGCCTGGAAGTTGGACGCGATGGCGCTGGCCTCGGCGGAAAAGGCACCCACCTCGGCGGCGAACTGATCGGTCTTGAGCCCTTCCGCACCGACCTCGGTGGCGTAGGCGCTGAAATTCGAGGCGCTCGCCTGGGCGCGAATGCCAAACGCCGAAGTCTCGGTGGCGAAGGCCTCCAGCACCAGGCGATTCGAGTCCAGTGTGAACCGCGCGGCGTCCAGCTTGGCGCGGAAGAGATCGTGCGAAGCCCGCA
>Ga0114923_10003135_pt1 | contig 11151 bp, 6 predicted proteins | sample SumtaG_FD_89578 | JGI IMG/M metagenome (GOLD analysis project Ga0114923, IMG submission 89578) | Deep subsurface microbial communities from Indian Ocean to uncover new lineages of life (NeLLi) - Sumatra_00157 metaG | ecosystem: Environmental > Aquatic > Marine > Oceanic > Sediment | place: near...
AGATGCGTTCAAATAATCCGGAATTAAATAGGTGGCCAAGGCCATTCTCTGAAGATCAGCGTGACATTTCAGATTTGTATGTTTTCATTAACTTAATTAGAATTATGAGGATGTAATTATGCGCCGGATATCATGCTTAAAAATAGGCATCTTAATCATCATGGCAGTGAGTCTGTTTGCGTTTACTAACTGCTCATTCACCGAATTAACCTATAAACAAGGACCAGCCTATGCTAAAGAAACCAAGCCCGGCCCGCCTCCTTGGGCTCCCGCCCACGGCCGCCGGGCCAAATACCGATATCGCTACTACCGGTCAGCCGGTATTTACTATGACTCAGGCCGGGCAATTTATTTCTTTTACCGGGACGGCCGCTGGCGGATATCAGTCTCCCTTCCAACCGGCGTTATTATTAATGTAAATGATTATGTTACGTTAGAGATGGATGATGATAAACCGTATAAGTATCATTCGGAGGTAAAGAAGAAATATCCGCCGGGTCAGAAAAAGAAGAAGTACAAGAAAAAGAAGAAAAAGGACTGAGCCGGAACGTAAAAATCAAGACGGGTAGGCAAGGCCTACAGCAATATTTGGCTTTCGTCACCTAGGTAACGGTGGTTCCCTATTTCCAAAGCTACTCCTTTACCCGCCGCCGTGGGCGGACAGGCAGGGCCTGCTTCCATAAGGAGGAAACGAGGACGTAGTTTCTCATGTTTTTATCTACACTACTTTAGACGGCTTTATCCGCCGCCGTGGGCGGAGCCTGCAGTGATATTTGGCCTTCGTCACCTAGATAACATTGGAATCCTATTTCCAACGCAACTTCTTTATCTCTCCCGTTGCTGGTCAGCCACACGCGAGTAATTTTTTAAAATAAAAACACCTCACCTTTATCTGCCGCCATGGGCGGTGCCTCGGACAATCCCGCAATTTTCATATATTCACATATTCATATTTTCGTAAAATTCTCTCATTGGGGCGGCGCATACAACTCGAAAGAATTGTGGCGAGCTGTGTGCAATCGCCACAGGACCCTACATTATAACGGTCGATCACGTGCAGGCGGGTCATTGATTTACCGACACCCCTCCTTGCCTGCGGCCAATAACCACGGCCATAATTCCACGTGACGGCGCCTCTGGTCCATCGAGGTGCTTTTTTTGTCCTTAATGGATTGCCTTATACGGATTTGATTGTTATTAATGGATGAGATAAAGTTTTAGAAATGGTCTGTGTATCTGGGAAAGAGGTGAGACTGTTCTAACGAAACGCACTGGGCTACCTATCGGAGGAAAGACGTGCCTGCTAATAAAAGTGTAGACCTGCCGGAAGGACTGAAGAAGGAACTGATTAGGAACCGTTCGGCCTTCGACCTGAATAATGTCATGAGGGTGCGGGAGCTTTTACGCTACGGTTCAACTGGTTTTAAGACATGTTTCCGGATAGTTCCTTTTCTGCTCCAGGTAAATCACCCTGACTTCGCCGGATATATCGAATCCGAGAAAATACCACTCGGTATACACGGATTCGAAAGTTCCGGTTTCCTCCGTTTAGCGCGTGAAATGTGGCGCGGGTCCGATTCCTCCTGGCGAAAGGCTATCACCGCGCCTCAGCCTTTCATCGAAAGTCTCCTCCTGATGGGAAGCGCCGGTTCCGTCGGACATACATTGTCCTCGGATCTGGATTACTGGATTTGTCTCGAACCCGATAGGCTCGATTCAGACGAACTAGAGCTTCTAAGGGAGAAACTCGACTACATTTCAACCTGGGCTCTTAAAACCCATAAAACTGAGATACATTTTTATCTCACTGATATCAAAGAGCTTTCCGCCAACCGTATGGGAGCTCTCGGCAGCGAACCGATCGGAGAAATTGCTCCGCTTTTACTAAAAGAAGAGACTTACCGGACATTGCTGCTGGTTTCCGGCCGGATACCATTGTGGTGGGCCACGCCTGATGGCACGGACGAAGCGGGCTATCAGAAAATAGTAGATGGGCTTGAAAAAGATTCCATGGATTTCATTGATTTAGGCTTTCCAATCCAACCCGGACCGCACGAATTAATGGCCGGGAGTTTATGGTTGTCCCAGAAATCGGAATCCGATCTATTCAAAGCCGTCATCAAGATGATGCTTCTACTGGAGCAAGTGGAATCAGGGCTTCAAACCAGGTTGCTCTGTGATGCGCTAAAGAGAACGGTTCTGTCCGCGCACCCGGAAGATCTGCCAATAGATCCCTATGTACTGACCATCAGGCGAGTACTTGCCTTCTCCCGGGATCGTCTGAAAACATTGGAGCTTGATCTGGTTCGTTTATCCGCATTTTTAAAGGTGAAGGGACTGTCCGACACTCGTCGGCTCGATGATGAGAGCCCTAAGGCCAGGCTGCTGGATGAATTGATCTCTGGATCGGGATGGAGAAAAAGCCGAACAGATCATCTGTTTAATTACTCCTCCTGGTCTGAGCGGGAACACCTGGACCTGGGCGCGGAGATAAAAAACTTTCTTCTCGAACTGCACTTGAAAATAGCCGGACGTCTGCTTGAGGATTATCCTGAAACCATCAGGCCGGAGGATCAGAACCTATCTTATCTTCGGGCCAGGATGCTGGCCAGGTACTCACCGGACGAGGCCAAAATAGAGGACATACCATCGACACTTCAAATAGAGACCCTGCCACAAGTCCTGACTTTGATTTTTGGGCAAGACAATTGGGATATTTATACCGGGATTATGACAACCTGGGACGGCGATCTCAAGGAACACGAAGGACAGCTTCTGTATTCTTGCTCAGAAGCCGCCAGGGCCGCGGCCTGGCTGGTACATAACCGTTTCTGGAAACCGGACATGAAGTTAAGGTTGCTGCCCCGCCCCGGGCCTCTAAGCCTCCAAACTTTCCTGGATTTGTTAGAGACTCTTTCCTCCCTTTTTCCCGGAGGTGAGCAGGAAGATGATATTGGAAGGACCGGTCCACAAGCGGCCGGGAAGAATCCATTATTGTTGATAATTAACCTGGAAAATCCAAAAGCCGTTACGAAGATACTCTCGGTTGACCTGATATATCAGAAAATAAGGGGTGAATTGGTGCATGTCAGCCTATCGATCGATCAGGACAGCCTGGAGGTAGATAAGTACCTCTCCGTCATCGGGCAGGTCTTCGTTTCAAATAAACCGAGGCTAGAAGACATATATTTCTTTGGTCCACCCGGATCTGCCGGGAGAATAATTCAAAATAATCTTCGGACAGCTTTTAAAGAGCATTTAGGGAATGTGAAAAGGAGTTCTTTGCCTAGGATCGGCTCTGGGTCCGGATTAATATTGGACACCGACTGATTCCGGGGGTAAAATATGACGAGTCATTAATTTGAGAGGAGAAAAGTTTGGACCAGAAGCAACTGACACTCCTGCTTGGTGATAATAGTCTGGCTGAATTGGAAGAGAAAGCGGCCTGGTTGAGAGAGGCTGGCTACTCAAGTATTCTTCAGGCTGAAGAAGGCCCCGAGGTTTGGGCCATGTTTAAGAGTTTCGCCGTGGATATGGTGATCTGCAGTTGGGAAATGCACCGGATATCAGGCCTGGCGCTTTTGAAACTCATCCGTAATGACGAGGAGTTCTCTTCAACGCCCTTTATTATGATCATGGATCAAGTTTCTCCCAAATTCGTGGTACAGGTTGGCCGCGCTGGAGTGGATGATATAATTATTAGACCTTTTCTCAAGGATACCTTCAAAAAAAAAATAAAAGACACGCTGCAAATAGAATTGGAACCGGAGGCCCTGGAAGCGGAAAAAAAATATCAAAATGGTCTGGAATTAATGAAGGCCGGGCGATATGATGAAGCCTTTAAATCATTTGAAAGCATTTTATCCGTACACGAAAACGCGGAAGTCTACTACAACATGGGCTACATTAATTCAATCAAGGAGTTGTATGAAGAGGCCCTGAAATGCTTTCGGCGTGCAACCCAGATAGACAATTCACACGCCCGGGCGTATAAAATGATGGCTGAAGTCCAGGTCAAATTGGGCCGGAACGATCTGGCTGAAGAGAATTTTCGGCAGGCCGGCGCGATTTTCATGGAGAGGCGTCAGGATTCGGAGGCGGAGGAGGTTTTTCAACAAGTCATTAAAATCAATCCAGATACTATCAATGTTTTTAATGGATTAGGGATTATATACCGTCGCCAGGGCAAGTTTATAGAAGCCCTTCAACAATATAAAAAAGCCTTGCGTGTTCACCCGGAGGATGAGCATATTTTTTATAATTTAAGCCGTGTTTATTTGGAGATCAAGGACTACAAAAACGCAAAAACGGCCCTAGAAGATTCACTAAAGGTCAAACCCGATTTTAGTGAGGCCAAAGAACTGCTCCTTGCCATCGAGATGGGTCAGACAATTCATTAAGAGACAATCCTACCGTCCAGAGGCTAAAAACCTTCTCTTCCTTGACACGGGTTAAAATATTTCATAATTTATTATCAGTTGATGTAAGATAGATTAAGCGCCCAACCTCTGATCTTAAGGACAGGCAGAAGGCATTTATATACGTTTAGTAACTAGATTGATGTTTTAAAAAGACGGACGATTCCTTGGCCACTGATGGATGATCTAAATATCTTTAAACCGGGTTTGCACTTCAATGCAATCGCGCTTCAGGCTGTAAAGTCGAAGTTTGCCAGTAACTTCGCGGGGTACAGACATAATCAGTATATCGTGATCGAGCACCCCATCGTTGACGGTCTGCCCATGCGCCTGGAAGAAGGAACGGTCTGGATAATTTATTTTGTACATAATGGATTCATTTATGAATTCACCGCCCAGGTTATCGGCGTTACGAAATCCCCATTTCCTTTGGCTTTTTTAAGTTACCCAGATTCTATTGACCGAACGGATTTACGGCTTGAAAGACGTTATCCCGTTGAGATCGAAGCAGAATTCTACTTGGATCTGGAAGAAATCGGCCCGGAGAATTGGTTGAAAGGCACAATCCAGGATATTTCACTCAAAGGATGCCAATTGAAGACCAAAATCTCACTTTTGCCTGGTACGATCATTCATTTAGCTTTGTCTCTACGCGATCAAGGTGAAATCAAGAATATGACCGCAACGGCGAAGAATTGTCAGAAAGCCGGGGATATTTTTGTAGTCGGTTTAAGCTTTTTTGATTTTACCACGCAGGATTACGAAAAATGGAGCGATTATATTACACGACTCAGCGCGGTTTCTCTTCGTGTTTGAAAAGATCCGCCGGGTGATTGCTTCACGTAGTTCTTCCGGCTTTTAAGATCAATAACCGTGGGTTAGGCCCTGAACAGGGAATTTTTCAATCGTGAGACAGGAGTCGAAATTAGGATGGCGTCCGGTGTAGCTCTTCTAGTCCGTCGGGGAGAGATAAAGGGGAAAATAGGACCTTTTTCCCAACCGGCCCGATGCGTGGTCGGGCGAGGTTCGGATTGCGACGCCAAAGTCCCGGATGAACCGGATTACCAGACCGTCTCCCGGCGTCATTTACTGTTCGATATTAACCCGCCACACATCCATGTACAAGATTTAGGTAGTCTTAACGGCACTTACGTAAACGGGGTGAATATTGGCCGGCGTCCAGCCGGACAAACACCCGGCCAAGGCCCTGACCAGGCCTTCCCGGCCCATAAACTTAATGATGGCGATGAAATCAGATTGGGTAGTGTAGCTGTCACGGTGCGGGTCATTGAGCAGTTTAAATGCAGCGCCTGCGAGAAAGAGATACTTGAAAGTGAGATAGAAAAGGCGAACATAAGTTCGGAGAAGGTCCTTTGCCCATCTTGCCGGAGACGGTTTGAGGAAACCATGATAATAAACCGCCAGGCACCCGAAAAGATCGGCGGTAAAACCTCGGCCATAAAAAAGGGAAGTTGTCCCCAATGCGGACAAAGATTAACATTGGGGAACAACGGCGAGCTTGAGGATGAATTTTTATGCCGGCAGTGCGCCAAGGAACCCGAAAATATCGTCAAAACTCTCATTAAATTGGCGGCAGGCGGCAATGAAAAACTAAGTTCCCTCCGAGGTTACAGCATTGTCAAAGGTTTGGGGCAAGGCTCAGCCGGCGCGGCTTTCTTGATGAAAGAGAACAAAACAGGACGATTACTAGCCCTTAAAATACTACTCCCGGAAGTGGCCCTGAATGAAAGGGCCAGAATGCTGTTTCTGCGGGAAATCGAGAACTCCCGATTGCTTGACCATAAAAACGTGGTAAAGGTGTTTGATTCGGGGAGTTATCAGAATATCTTTTTTTACACTATGGAATACTGCGATGGAGCAAGCGTTTTCAATTTGAAATCCAGATCCGGCGGTGTCCTGCCTTTGGATATCGCCATGGATATCATTCTCCAAACCCTGGACGGTCTTGATTATATCCACAAGGTGGAGGTGCCTTCAGTAAAACTGGCCGATGGAAGCATTGGGAAGGGTAAAGGACTGGTGCATCGCGATCTTAAACCGGGGAACATCTTCCTGGCCGGTTCCGGACAAACCCGTCTGGCGAAGATAGCCGATGTCGGCGTGGGAAAGGCTTTTGATACCGCCGGGTTAAGCGGTCAGACGGTAACCGGAAACGTGGCCGGCACACCGGTCTTCATGCCCAGACAACAGATAATAAATTTCAAATACGCCAAACCTGACGTGGATGTCTGGGCTCTGGCCGCTACTTTTTACAACCTGCTGACTGGTTACTATCCACGTAATTTCCCAAAAGGTGAGGATCTGTGGCTGGTAGTCCTAAAAACCAAACCCATACCCATCAGGCAGCGTGATATCTCGATATCCAAGAAGCTGGCCGAAGTGATCGACCGGGCGTTGATCGATGACCCTGAAATCACGTTCCAGAGCGCCGCTGAACTAAAACAGGCAATAGTTGAGGCAGTCTGAAGCAGATCATAATTATAAGTTATAGTTCGGGAAAAAGGGTTCCCAGGAAATTATATGCCGAATCCGGTTATTTGTCCCCATTGCGGGGCACGATATAAGAACATCTCACCCGCCATGAACGGCAAAGCGGCCCGGTGCGCCAAGTGTAAAAAAAGGTTTCTAGTGAAAATCGGCGCTCAAATAATCAAGGAACCGGCTCCAACAATCCCCGAAAAACTCGAAACCACACCGAAATCTAATAAAAAGGGACAGCAGAACTCTTTCACCGGTTCTACTGAATGGACCATCGGGGAACTGGTTTTGGGCACATACGAAGTCATAGAGCTGCTGGGGGAAGGGGGGATGGGCCGTGTATACAAAGTTCATCACCAGGGATGGGACGTTGATTTGGCGGTCAAAATCCCCAGGTCTGAGGTGCTGGAAGCGGCCGGCGGGGCTGAGAATTTCGAACGTGAGGCCGAGACCTGGGTCAACCTGGGACTCCATCCCTATGCCGTAAGCTGTTACTATGTCAGAAGGGTAGACGGTATCCCGTGCGTTTTTGCTGAATTTGTGCCTGGCGGCAATCTGCACGAGCGGTTGGCGAATTTAGGTGACGGTACACCGCTGCTTTACCAGGGTGGAACCGAAGAGGCCCTATCCCGTGTTCTGGACATTGGTATTCAATTCGCCTGGGGGCTTAAGTACGCTCATGACCAGGGTTTGATCCACCAGGACGTGAAACCGGCCAACGTGATGATTACCCCGGAGGGATTGGCCAAGGTAACCGACTTCGGCCTGGCCATCGCCCCGGCACATTCCGGCCAGGTATCAAAAACCCAGGATGAGGTCATATCCGGCAGGAGCGACCAGGCCGCCGGGACACCTCCATATTTTTCACCGGAACAGGCTACAAACAAGACACTTACCTTGAAAACCGACATGTGGAGCTGGGCCTTGTCCATGCTGGAAATGTTCAGGGGAGGACGGACCTGGGAATTCGGCACAGTTGGTGCGGAATCTCTGGAGGAATACTTGGCGGCAGGTCCGGAAGAGGCCTGGCTCCCGCGAATGCCTGAATCTGTGGCGGACCTTTTAAGACGGTGTTTAAGCGAGGAGCCGGAGGCAAGGTTCAACAACATGGGCGCGGTGGCTGAATCCATGACGAACATCTATTCCGAAACGGTGGGCCGGGATTATCCTCGAATCGAACCAACGGCCGGCCGTGCCATGGCTGATAGTCTGAACAACCGGGCGGTTTCTCTTCTCGACCTCGGCCGCCTTCCAGAGGCTGAGGCGTTGTGGGATGAGGCCCTCAAGGCCCAGCCTCATCATTCGGGATCTACTTTCAACCGCGGCCTGGTTCATTGGCGAACGGCTCGCCTGGATGATGAGACGGTAACCGAACAGATGCGGCAGGTTTATCAATCCCATGGCGGGCTAGGCACTGATGCCCTGTTAATAGCGTATCTGAATCTCGAACGCGATGACTGCCGAACAGCCTTAAAGACACTAGCGGAACTATCGAAAGCCGACCTGGACAGAAAGGACATTCAACAGCTACGTTCCATTGCGGAGAAACGTGTCGAGAGATCGATGCGATTTGTACAGACCTTTGAGGGCCATCAGGGAAATGTTAATACGGTCTGCTTCAGCCCGGACAACCTTCACCTCATTTCAGGCAGCAGTGACCGGACCATAAGAATTTGGAACATGAATCAAGGAACCGAAGCGAAGGTCCTGGAAGGGCACTCCGGGCCGGTCAACACTCTGTGCCTAAACCAGGACGGCCGATTGGCCTTGTCGGGCGGTGGGGATTTTACCTCAAAGGACTTTCGGCTAAGGCTATGGGATTTGTCCGAGGGGAAGTATATTCGTTCATTCAAGGGGCATGAGAATGCCGTAAACGCAGTCCGCTTTGGCCAGGATGAGGAAAGGGCCTATTCAGCAAGTGACGATGGCACCGTTCGGGTATGGGACCTGCGAACCGGGGAGTGCCGAAAAATATTGACGGGACACGATGGCGGAGTGTCTGACGTCTTCCCGGAGAACCAGGGCAGGGTAGTCTACTCCGCCGGAGCGGATCGAACCATCAGGATGTGGGACATAAGCAGCGGCCTATGTACACACGTCCTGGAGGGACATGAGGGCCGGGTGAACTCTCTGTGGTTGGATAATGACGGCAATTATTTGCTCTCCGGCGGCTCAGACCATACCGTCAGACTTTGGGCTTTGAACCGGAAAAAAACGGTCAGAACGTTCGCGGGACATCGTAACGAGGTCAATTCCGTGTGTTTGAGTTCGGATATGCGGTTCGCGATTTCAGCGGGTTCGGATCGGACGGTTAAGCTCTGGAGTGTGGAAACAGGACAATGTCTGCGTACATTTGAGGGCCATTCGTCCTGGGTTCTGTCGGTCGGTTTCAGCCGGGAAGGGGAAAGCGCGGTTTCCGGGGGAGTTGATAATGACATCAGATTGTGGCAGACAATGCCCCGGTCCGAGCCCTTTCGAGCGCCTATGGTACTTTCGAAGGTTTTTTCAAGCGAGAAAGCCGTTTCCGCCCAGTCACAATATACACAGGACTTGAATCAGGCTGAAAAAGCTTTGGCCCGGCAGGATCCAACGAGCGCGGCGCGGCATATAAGAGCCGCCCGGACCCAACCGGGGTATAGCCACGGAAGCGAGGCCATGAAGCTCTGGGCCAGCCTTTATACCCGTCTCGGACACGGAGAGTTCAAAGGGGGATGGGAGGGCATTAACCTGGCCGGTCATAAGATGGGGCTGCTATCAATCAGCCCAGGTCACGACCATCGGCTGTTGCTGTCAGGTTCCGGTGACCGAACCCTGAAACTTTGGGACACGGACTCGGGTCGGTGTGAAAAAACGCTGTACGGCCACACCGCGGCTGTAAACTCGGTCAGTCTGAATCATCGGAAAGATCTGGCTTTATCCGGTGGCGCGGATAAAACGCTTCGTTTATGGAACATAAAGACCGGCCAGTGCGTCCAGACCTTCGAGGAACTCGAGGCCGTGATCAAGGCCGTCTGCTTGAGCCCGGACGGCCGTCTTGCTCTTTCCGGCTGTGAAAACGGAGAATTGAGGGTGTGGGAAGCAGCTACCGGTAAGCTCAGGGCAAGACTCGGCCAACGAGGCCGGGCCATCAATTCTATCAGCTTCAGCAGCGACAGCGCGACAGCGCTTACCGGAAGCGGAGATTATACGGGCGAGGACAATCTGGTGCACTTGTGGGACCTTGATTCCGCCCAGTGTCTGCGTACTTTTACCGGACACGAAAGGGCCGTCAATTCAGTCAGTTTCAGCGGGGACGGCCGGAAGGCGCTATCCGGCTCGTCAGATAGTACGGTCAGATTATGGGACGTGGAAACGGGTAAGTGTCTTCAGATTTTCGAGGGGCATGAGCGGGCCGTTAATTCAGTATGTCTGACCACGGACGGCCGGAATGCACTCTCAGGAGGGTTTGATCAATCCCTTAAACTTTGGAACATTAAAGACGGAAAATGCCTCTGTACGTTTGAAGGTCATAACGCGGCGGTCAACTCGGTCTGCTTCAGTCCGGACGGCCGGTATGCCTTTTCCGGCAGTGAGGATGAGACGATCAAAGTCTGGACATTGGACTGGGAACTGATTGAGGGGTCGGAGGCCGGCTGGGATGAGGAGGTCAGGCCCTGGCTAGAAACGTTTTTGAAGACATATTTACACGCCCCTTCCAAGCATTCCGGTGTCCAGACCGAAAGGGATGCTGGAAGGCTCATGATAAAAAGGAGAGACTTCCAGGAGCTGTTGTATAATTTGGGCTGCGCGGGGTTTGGCTGGGTGCCGCCAAAACGGATCGTGAGGGAACTAAAAGCCATGGTTTCCAGCGAGTCGCGTCCCAGGGCCACGGATGATCAAGGGGTCGCGTCGGCCGGTGCCGTATCTGATTCGCCGGGGAAAAAAAGCCCGCCATCAGGCTGGCTGGCCAGGTTCCGAAAAAGATTTTCAAGGGATTAGCCCAAAGGCTTTGTATCTTTTTAAACCGGGTGACCTCTGGATCTCGATTTTATGCACCCTGATACGGGCCTCGAAGTAAGTCCCTGGCCTGTAACCGATAGCGCCTTAAAGACCGAACTTTTTCTTCACTCTGTCCATATCGAATGGACCGCCATGGGCAGTGTATATTTTTTTTGGTTGATACGCCAGGATCCTGTTTAGGCTGGCCTTTATGAGGTTCAGATCGTATCCGAACATGGGGTAATTCGGCCTCCCG
>Ga0114923_10003137_pt1 | contig 11148 bp, 31 predicted proteins | sample SumtaG_FD_89578 | JGI IMG/M metagenome (GOLD analysis project Ga0114923, IMG submission 89578) | Deep subsurface microbial communities from Indian Ocean to uncover new lineages of life (NeLLi) - Sumatra_00157 metaG | ecosystem: Environmental > Aquatic > Marine > Oceanic > Sediment | place: near...
CACCACAAACGGTCAAGCGAAAATTGTTATTGATATAATTACTGAACTAAAGAAATTACTCTCAAAAGAAGAGAAAAAGAGATATAATTATATGTTAGCAGGTATTCAGAGAAATCTTAAAGGAGTTAAAGAAAGAAATAGTAAAACAGTTAAGAATTTAGAAGATTTATTAAAAAACCTAAAGGCGATTGCCTGATGCCCGAACCACCTAAAATGCCTATGATGGGTTGGGTATGTCTCTTTTGTGATAAATATGACCCCGATGAGTACGCTTCTGAATGTCAAGATATGCACGAAGGAATTCCACCTTCTTGTAAACAAGCAGATGAGTTAGAAAAACGACTTGAAGTAATCGAAAAAGCAACACAACTAATACTCGACCTACATAAAACATTATTAAAGAGAAAGGAAGAATTGAGAATATTCGAACCTTCGGATAAAGTAGCAAACATATTAAAAGAACAACTAAATGCTGATAAATATGGAGAGGAAGAAGAATAATGGAACAGTTTCATAAAAAGAGATGGTTATGCCCTAAATGTGGGATTGAGTATGCTGGTTTTGACACGTTTGCCAAAAGCCCTTGCCCTGTTTGTAAGAACAAGGAAAAGATTAACACTAAAACAGATTTAATCTTTTCAGCAACAATACAAAGTGTACTGAGGGAATTAGGAAAATCTATACATAGAGTTTTCTATAATAATGACTGGTTTGATGAGGCAAATAAGATAATTATGTTATTAAGAGAGCTTGATGGCGAGAAAGAGTTGCCTAAACGTGAGAATGGTCTAAACCACACGCATGGCACTGGTGTCGGAGCGGACTCTGACGACTCGAAACCATCGAAGGGTATTGATAAGGATTTATTATTAGAATGGTTTGATATAAATACAGATGTTTGCCTAAAAGAGATTTATAAAATCCCACCACCTAATCAACAAGAAAGAGATATATATGAAGCTATTCTCTCATATATAAAAAGACTAAGAGATAGGATTGAAGAAGGAACGTATGATTTAAAAGAATCGCTACTTTGGGATGGGAAAAGTGGATTGGATATAGACAAAAAATTAATGGAGAAAATTAGAAGCCTTCAAACAAATCCAAATTCAAAATATTATAAATTACTTCGAAAACAACTTAAAGATAAAACAGAGAGGATTGAAAAGCTCGAAGCGTGGAAAAAAGACATGGATACTATGGATTATGAGCATAGATTCTCAACCCATAGGCATAAGGAAATCAAAACCGTTCTTGATATAACACGTGAAGCATTTGACAGAATTGACGGTTATGATATAGATATGAGAGATTTAGTTGAGAAAATTGATACTGAGCTAAGTTTTTATCATATTAAAGAAAATGAAAGAGAAGGGTTAATCTATAACGATTTGGTAATGCTAAAAAGTGAAGTGTTAGACGGTACAACATGGAATCTGTCAGAATATCGAGCTAAATGTAGACAATTACTAACGGGGATTAATAACATTCTCGAAAGATATTTTATAAAGTGAAATCGGTAGGGGCTTTGTGTAGGAACTTAGATGTTAGGTGTCATGACAAAAAAGAAGCCTATGGTCGGGTATACTCCCCCCTGCTGACACTAATTTATTATGGTAAAGAGAGTTAGAGTTTGCTTCAAATGTAAGAAATATTTACCTGTTATTGAAGGTAATGCCGAAAATATACAGAGAATAGACCATTTCAATTCAGCACACCATAAACACCCAGTTCAAACAATTCCTAAGTCAGAATTACCCCATACATTCAAGATGTATATTATACCTATGTCAGAAGGAAAAGCGAGGTGTTGGTTTTAATGTGGTTAATGGGAAGTATTATCTTTCTGGTTTCCTTTTTTATAACACTGATTATAGTAATAAGGAACGAATTATTCCATTTTCATAATCTCAGAATCGGTAAGATTGTTATTATGCGTAAGCATGAGCTTGAATTCCTTTGCGATGAGTGTAATAAAGCGAAAACAGGTAGAGTATTCGTGCCTATGGATTATGGTACAGCGAGAGGGGGAGATGTATGGTTATGTGTAAAGTGTTATTTTAAATGGTATTGGAGAAAGTGGAAAAAATAATGAAGTTGAAATTCCTCTATGGTACGTGGAGTACCACCAAGAAATGGTTCGGTCTCAGATTTGAATTACTTCCATTTAACCTTACAATCTACTACTTAAAATGGTGGTTTTCGATAAACTGGTTAAATATTAGAAAGAGAAAAGTTATTAAAAAATTTAGTTATTATTGGCGATGGAAATGGGGGTTATAAAATAATGACAATATGCCCTGCTTATAATGATTGTAAGAGTAATTGTAAAGAGGATAGCTGTGCGTTTGAATGGATTGAATGTGAAATATTCAAAAAACTCCAAAAAGAGAAAGAGAGAAAATATTCAAATGTGAGCATTGATGTATTAGAAGATGTGTATCGTAAGTATATGAAAGGAGATATAATGGATAAATCTCTTGCTTATAATACATCAAAAACAGAAATTCTCAATAGATTAAAGATGCACTTTGAATCATTTCTTAATACAATGATAAATGAAGATATTATATAAAATCATGAGAGTCAAAGGAAAATGTAGTAAGTGTGGAATTGATGTATTAATCCCCCTTAAATGGTGGGTTAAATGGAAGTTGTCAAAACAAAGAAATGAAAAAGCAATATGTATCGGGTGTTCTGGTAGATGAATGGTGATGGCGACGATGTAATAATGTCTACTGCTCTTTTTGAGAGCATTAAGAAGGCTAAATGCGAAATATGTGGCAAAGAACCTATATTTTTTACTTCTCAATATAACCACAATAAAAACAAATTTGAAGCTCGTATTCTCTGTGAAAAATGTTTCAAAATTGTATATCCTAATTATACTTTAGAGAAATTCTGTTTATTGTGTGAATCTAATTTCGAATGTCTAATCCAAGATAATCTATTCTCTAAGAAGGAAATACGGGTATTCAAAAAGAACTTCTTTTAAACACTAAATTTTTATATTTCTCTTTCTAATTATCATTTATGAGTATATTCAAAACACTTTTTAGTTTTATTGGATTTGGAACAAAAACTCCTCCTCCCGGAATGAAAGGAGATTACGATAGAGCAAGAAAAGCAGGTGAAGAGTGGGCTATGGCTGCTGCTTTCCCGATTGAATGGCGAGACGGTTGGTTTAGACAAATACCTCAAGCAAGAATAGACATGAAAGAAGCAAAATGATTAAAGAAATCAACAATTTCGAGAGGAAGTGGGGTTTGACAATAAAACAAGCTAAAGATAAGTACGACCTTTAGTAGTCACATGAAAAGTATTATTAAGAAAATTGGAGTAATTCTTTTATGTTATTTGATTTATATATTATTTGTTTTAATCCATGAGACTTCTCATTTAGTTTCAGCTATATTGACGAATAACGGTATTTATGGAATTGATATTAGTTGGATACTTCTTGGAAACGCATCAGTTTTAGTTCAAATTAAAAACCAGAGTTCTATTCCAATTATTAGTATATCAGGGAGTTTAATAAATATTATCGCTTGTTTCTGTATTATTAATTATCAATACAAAAGAAAGAAACGAGGTTTTTTAGCGATTTCCTTTTTTATTATACTTTTGGAACTTGCTAATTGGATTAATTCTCCGTTATTAAAACGTGGAGATGCTTATATTTTATATGAATATATAGGGTTAACTAATTATTTATTACCTTCTATCTGTTTAATGGGTATTGGATTTGCTTGTTTTTTTATTTATTATAAAATATTATTGAATTTTTATAAGTTCAATCAAGAATAGGGTACACCTTAATTATTCGGTACGCAACCTAAATGATATTCCTGTCCGAAGACTCTATACCATAATGTTCCAATATGAATCATCTTCTTACAATCACCACACGTATACAACGGTACAGGGATTATTTTATACCTAACGGTCTTGTCTTTCTTTTTCAATAGCTCTTGCTCGTTCATTTTTATATGCCCTTTTTATCTTATTTATTGCTTTAAAACATTCTTTTGGTGTAGTTGATTCTTCATAACCCTGTCTTGTTTCTGGTCTAAGTCGTTTATCATAGAACTCAATAGCGATTCTTTTTTTCTTATTAGGTTTGATATAACAAACGCATTCCTCTAATTTCTCAAACTGTCTATCAGTTAGTTCACTGGATACATTCAATTCTATTCCATAACTCTCCCCAAAAGGATTATTATAAAAACTTATTGCGGGGGCATCTCTATTGAAATACATAGGCATATCATATTCGTTATATATTCCATCCTTATCCCTAAAACCCTCATCTGTTCTATACGCTTCGGCAACAGTAGAATGTTCTTGGTGGTATCCGTCATCAGAATGTCGAATATCTAAAATTTTTCCATCAGGTAAAATAAAACTACTCATTAAACATAAATCGGTTGTTCCAAATATGTCAATTGCCTTATCTAATATCTTTTCTTCAATCATAGTCTATTCCAATATCAAATGTGGCTTACCTACACTTTTCTTAGTTCCGATACGTGTTAATAGTATATCTCCTACTTCAAGAGTAGTGTTATCAACATTATCAATACATTTTAACGTGGCATCCCTTAGTAAATCTCTTACCTTACTATAAGGAGCTTTTAACATCCCTTTAGTTATAGCTAACTGGCAAGTACCATGAGCAAGAAAGCCTAAATGACCTTTTTCCCAATGTCTATCCAATTCAGCATACATTTTAACTGGTTCATTGGCTTTAACAAGTATCGCATTTCTCGGTAGTCTTTTTGGCTTACAAATCTCAGCACATTCCATATTACCCCTCGCATGGAAATTGATACTCATAGGAGCAGTGAAGTTAGGTTGTACTATTTTATCCATATCCCGCCATTTAGAATAACCAGCATACGACCCTTGCCTAACATAATTCCAAATATCTTTATCAGGTGTCAAAATTATCTTATTTTCATGCTCTTTTTATTGGTTTCAAATATCTTGTCTTCGATTATTTTCATGTCAGTCTCTAACGAATCACACGCAGATTTAATACCATGTAAATTACAGTCATGTAGATTTAACTTATGTTCAATCTTCCATGTCTCTAAATCAACCAAACTCTTAACCCAATCATATAAAGCTCTATCATCTGACATTTTTTACCACCTAAATAATTCACTCAGTTTTTTCTTAAAGGTTTCTATTAGAAAGGGAAAGAAGTCATGCATATCAAGAACATCTTCCACACCAATAGATTCAAACTCTTTAGAATCACATTTAGGTCTAAAACACTCTTCTGGTTTATGGTCAATATAAACCTGCCCACATTCTTTACAAGCGTAATAATCTTTCATAATCCGTAGGGATGTTTCCGTTTTTTTAGTTTGAACATCTCTTTTACTCCTTCCTTATCTCTACGAGCAAGGCTTTTATCAACCTTTTTCAATTCACCAGTAAAATAACCAATTATAGTATCTGAGAACACATCAGTGGATTGTTTGATTGTATCCCCGATATACTTTATCTGGTCATCAAGTTTCTTTCTGGTTGAGGGGGCTAATAATTCTCTTGTCGCAAGTTCACGTATATTCTCAACAGCTCTCTTACAGCTTTCATAAAACTCTCTATATGCTTTATCTGACATTATAATCCTCTTAAGTCATTTCGAGCTTCTAAGAATGAATCTAATTCTCTCTCGTTCAAATAACCACTACATTTCTCTAAGAAACAATCAATATTGTTTGGAACAAATCGTTCTGCTAATTTCTTATCAATCGGGCTATTCCTTTCAAGAATACCTTCCATTACATTATCAATTTGATTAATTAGTTGCCTCTTAGCTAAATCGCACACTGTAATATCGCATTCACGAGCTTTATCATAAGACGGTAAAGCCTTTTTTCTTTCTAAATCAAGTACAAATGTCGTCTTTTCATCATAATCCATATTAGCCATACATTCCACTTGTGCGTGAGGTATTTTGTTCGACTGACTTTTTCAAGCTCTCAAGCTGATTGAGAATCTTAGATTTAACAGTCTCGAATTTGTTAATATTATATTCGTGTATGTTTGTTAATAACATTTCGATTAGTGTTTTAGATACTCCGAACCAAATATTAAAAAGCTCTTCAGGGTCTCCATATAATTCATATCCTTTGAAGACATCAAGGGCATATTTCAAGAGATTCGTACCAACTAACCTTCGAAGCTCATTCAGCTCGAATTTCTCTGGGTCAGTTCTTTTATAATATTCATCTCCCATTGTAGCTACATCCATAATTTTATATATACATTTGTAGCTACATTACTCTTCAGAATCATCATTTTCCCAATCATCATCATTATTCATTCTTGCCTCTTCTCTTGCTGATAAGTTCTTTGCTTTTGCTACTGGGTTATAATTTCGGGGTCGCACTCCTTTATTTGCTTGTTTAAAAAGACGCATAATAGCACTACCATAACTCTCTCTTGGAATTATCTTAAAATCATCTAATTTTTTCTTTAATTCAATATCAATTCTTATAAGTGTTGTTTCTGTCATATTAACAATAGTTAACAATAGTTAATAAATGTTAATAAAATTACACACAAATTAACAACAGTTAACATATTTCTAAGAGCTGAGAGTAGCGACTAAATACGACCAAATAAAAACTTAGGAGTTTTCATCTAGGACATAGTAACTATATTGTGCTAGACGGAAACTCCTAACTTTTTACGACAAAACTATTAGAATAAGAATAAAAAGGGGTGTAGTTATAAATTAGTTTTTGTATTTACATTTTTCTTGTGTTGAACTATTTCCCTGATAGCGATATTTGCTTTCTCGGTTTGGATTCTCTTTTCATGTACTTCTGCTCCAAAGCCTTTAATTGAGTTAACCATATTGAATGAGACAAGATTCCAGTAATTATTAATGAATCTGTTCCAACTTCTCTTTGCTCGTTTGATTCTTTCATGTATATCATCCATTTTCTTTCTCAACATTTGCTATTTCTCGATTTAAATACCAACGGGCTTTCTTTAGGTCTTCAAGTTGGTTATCTTTATGTTTTGCTCTGGCAACATACTTCACAACATTGCCATCGTTAAAACCTAAACACCAAGATTCAATTGCGTCAATAACTTCAATATCTCCAAGATTATAATGTGAAGGATGGTCTACTTTCTCAACCTTTTTTGGTGGTTTGTCGGTTTTTAAAGCATTACTATAACTTCTGGTTGCTGGTGCTGTCATTTAAACAATCTCCTTTTCTTTGGAACAAATCCAAATACTTTCTTAAAATAATTATCAAATGTCTCTCCTTCAGACCATTCATGTAATTCTTTCCCACATTTATAACAAGTAAATATAAGATTAATATCAGACGAATAACCATCGGCAAACACTTCTTTATCTAAATGGATTAACCCCTTACAACCTTTATGTTTTATAGGGAATTGTATGTCAACAAAACCTTTCTCAGTATTACCGAAATGCCATTCTTCACATTCACTACATTTCTTACCTTCTTTATGGTTTCCTTTAGTCATAATCATCTCGGATGTTCTTTCTTTCTAAAATCATAACCCCATTCACCCAACTGACCCTTCAATCTCTCTAAGGGAGCATGACCGATACCAACTGAATTCTTAATTACAGAAAACGCAACTTCGGGGTGAGTAATCTTGATTGCCATCCCAAGTTTGACCCTATCATCGTAGCCCTTCTCATTCTTATTATTCAAGAGATTCTGAAGATTTTCGATGTTATGAATCAATCTCTCATAATCATACCCTTCACGACTGGCAAGTTTAATGATTTCTTTATCAAGTAGGGTCGTTGTTAGATAGACAACCTTTTTTGAAGCTACTAATGACTCATCAGTAAAAGGTTGAGTAGGCATGGGCAAATGAGTAGCACATCTCCGTTTAGATTGCTCGAAAGGTTCGACTAAAGTTTCTTGTCGGTAAATAACACATTTACTTCTCAAATATTCTCGTTCTTTTAATAAACGGGTATAATCTTCTTTAGTTTGAGAAGGTTTTCTATTAAGAGGTGGTTTTTTTCCTAATACCATACTATAAAAATAGAGATAAAATTAATAAATAACACTTATTTAATTATTTAAAAATGTTTAGAGCATCTAATAATCGGTCTTTTTGGGTCAGTACGTATCATTTCACATCCCTTAAAGCCAGAATCAATAAAAATAGATTTTCCAGTCATTATAGGGATTGTATTATCTATTTCCATACTACCTAACGTACATTTTATTCCATTGCTATCATCAGGGTCGGGGGCACAATATATAGCTTCTGGTCGATACCCATCAACCGGAACTTCATATACTTTTTTTTCCAATCTAACCACCTTCGTCATTCGGTTTGGTTTCATTATCGTTCGTGGTTATTGTTTGAGTATTCGCTAAGATAAACGCATCGAGAGCAGCAGAAAGAGCTGTTTTCACCATATCCTCAATCTGTTTGCCCGTCATATTAACCGTAGTCGAGCTACTGGTTTGAGTTGTGCCAAAGATTATAATTATAAAAACTCCAAAGAAAATAGCGAATGCTTCCCAAGCTCCAACAAGATAGACTGCCCATGTATTACTCATAACAGCAAATAAGAACTCAGCTAAAGGTACTCCAAAACCTATAAGAATACCCATTAACATAGTGCCGAAAGCAGCATTTATCTTTCTTGCTTTTGAGGGGTCTATTTTACCGAAACTCACTGCCCAAACAGTCTTCCAAAAAGCAACAAACCAATTATCCTTTTTTGGTACAGTTTCATTCATGTATTAAGAATAGACTTTTTATTATAAAAGATTTTTGGAACATTGAAAGTTGGGGATAGGAAGCCCAACTGAAATCAATGATTCAGGTATGCGAGAGAGAGAGTGTTCCTACCTATACTAATAAATAACAAAAATAATATTTAAACTTCACTTTCAACAACAGAAGCAAGAATCGCACACAGTTCCGAGAAATATTCTTTACTGTCTTCGCATATAATTTCCCCTGTCATGTCAACATCTATTCGGGTTCTATGTCTATGTATTCGGAAAAGCCCTATAATTCTATATCGGTAAGCCTTATCCTTTTTTCTGAACCAAGTCCAAACCTGAAAACCCTTAGTGGTCAATTTGACACCAGAGCTGATATATGATATGTGTCTGCGTGGCATAGTTTTGAACCCTTCATCATCTATGTAAGGTTCAAGGTCATAATCGTCATAATCAGGCTTGAAAGCGACCCAAGTGCTTAAATCTTTTTGTAGGTTATCTACATGCTTCATTGATATATCAAGAAGGAAATTAGCCTTGTTAATCATCTTTATTCTCCCATTTCCTTATTAAATCTATAATATGGTCTCGTTGTTTTAGATTTATTTTCTTAGCTAATTCTTTCAAATCGACAATAAACTCCTTTCTTTCACTCAGAATACTATCTCTCAAGACTTTTACTACATCCTTTAGATATTTCTGCTCTGCTTTTCTAAACATTATGGAAGCCCCTCATTAAAATATTCATATAAAGCAACACAATCATCGCAATCGAGATGTAATGATAACCACTCATCATCATCGCAATACATTTGGCAATTATGCCTTGTTAATAACTCTTCAGCTTCCTTTGGCATTATTTTTCTAACCTCAATATACAATTTTGATAAATACAATGATTCTCAGCACGTTTACCACGCAATCTACAAGCGATATATAGATAAGAAGCAGCACTACCTATATCATACACCGTTTGATAACGATGTGGACAAATCGTAAAATCTAATTCAATTAACCAATCTTTAACTTCCTTTGACATTATTTATCTTCTCCCTTATTTTTTTAAATTGTTCAGGTGTAAATGTAAATATATGCTCATTAGCATAAAATTCGATTCTTATCTTAAAAACGGGCATTTTAGCCTCGATTTTCTTTTGAACGTAAATATTCCTAAAATCATCGGTTTCTACTAATTTCATTTTAACACCTTGTTTATCTCTCTTTTTAATATATTAAACTCATTTTGATTAAATGTAAAATTATATTCATTCTTATTATAAAACTCGAGATTTAAATGATAGATAGGGAAATCTTCATGATGTTCTTTTTCATTCTTAGTAAGAACAACAACCTTTAAATCTTCAGTTTCAGTTAAATCCATTATAAATCATCAAATAGAACAGGTATTTTATTCTGTAATTCAGCTAATATCTCTCTCATCATTGCTCTTATTTGTGGATGTGCTGCTTCATTAGTTCGAAGTTTGAGTATATGTCGCCATTCTCTCGGATTAGCCTTTACATTAATTTCAGTCTTAACATCAATTGGCAGAACCCCTCTTGCGATTTGTGGGTTTGCTCCTTCATCTCTCATATTGATATAAGCCATTTCAGCATCTACCATAGCATCGTACCATACACTTATAATAGCTGTTCTTACCATAACACTTAATTGGTCATTAAGTATCGGTCTAATTACAGTTATCTCATGCCCATGTTTATCTTTGCTATAATCACAATAGCGTGTTGATTCTTGAGCATAACTACCTAATCTATGTCTCACCATTTCATGTGTTAAACCACGATTACATATTAATATAACATGGATATTTTGACCAAATTCAAGCATAGCTGTATGTTCACGTCTAATCAGCATTTTAACCATTTTCTTAGCAGATTCACCATCCTCAGATATTTTATCTTCGGATTTGTAGCAGGTACGTGCCGCAATCTCAATACTTTTGAGAGATTTGATACCATCAATCTCAGTTATTATCTCAAACGACTGGTCTATAACTTTAACCATCTTATTATCTCCATCCTTTATTTTCTTCGATTGAAATCTTTCTAATCTCAAAGAAACCAAGATGTATTTGTGAGACAGTATTTTCGAGTAATTCTTTCATAGCTTCTTGGATATTCTTAGTCTCTTTTACTTTTAATACAATATTTATAATTTTCATATTATCAAATCTACTTTGATAACACATTTAATCTACCCTGATTTGTCGAAAGTTAAAAAAGAAAAAGAAAAGATTTAAGATGTTTTACCAGTTTCTACGTAAACTACGAAACCATTTGATAAATATGACCGTTATAACGACAATAACGATATGTAAAGCTATAAACTCAATCCAAAACTCATTATAACGATTAATATCAGCAACAAATAA
>Ga0114923_10003138_pt1 | contig 11148 bp, 8 predicted proteins | sample SumtaG_FD_89578 | JGI IMG/M metagenome (GOLD analysis project Ga0114923, IMG submission 89578) | Deep subsurface microbial communities from Indian Ocean to uncover new lineages of life (NeLLi) - Sumatra_00157 metaG | ecosystem: Environmental > Aquatic > Marine > Oceanic > Sediment | place: near...
GGCGGCATCATTTAATCCAGCTTTGGATAGTATATCCATTGTGCCGGATTCCATGCTTTCTGGTACAAAACTATTAAATAGGCTAGTAGCAATATCAGCTACAACAGCTACAGGTGCATCAATGATATCATCGAACTCATAATCTGTACTTCTCTCTCCCTGCCATACACGTTCACTCTCGTGTAGGAGATCAAATGCACTAAGCTGATTTACTGGACGTACCATAAGTTTAGCCTCTACAGCTATTGAACTGTTTTAGTGATAGTATTACCCTGACTATCTGTTTGTGTCTTAGATTGTCTAGATTGAGTTGAGAACTTCTCTATCTTATTTAACAGGAGTTCAAGCATATTCTTTTCAGCTGGATCAGTAGATAGACCAGCCATAGCTCTCATCTGTTCTGTTACAACCTGCACTTCCTGCGGATTCAATTCATTAAGGAAGTTAGATATACCTGTAATATTACTACTAGCTAGCATTGCTGCTTCTTCTTCAAGTAACCCAGGATTATCTGCTGCAATCTTAGCAGCTCTAACAGCATTAATTCCCTCAACTCTTCCCGTTCGCAAAGCCTCACTTTGTAAAGCAGTAATAGGAGCTAATGCAACATCTGCTGCTGTCTGCCCACTAGTTGTAATAGTAGTAGGTGCTATAGCAGCTCTAGAATCTGGTTGTTGGCCTATAAAGGATTCTATTGGTCCTGCTCTTTCTACACCAAATCTACCACTTGCAAACTGACCAGCACCAGAAAGAGCTTCTTGTTGGAACTCTATAAATTGTTCTCTTGCTTTAATAGCATCTACTCTAACCATACGGTTAGCAATATCATCAGCTAAAGTATCTATAGTAACCTGATTTATACCCATACCAAATACATTTCTAGGCGCATTAAATCTGCTCTGCATATTTCTCATGTATTCAGTAATAAGATTATTTCTAACATCTGGTGTCATAGGTTGCATATTAGTTAGAGCAGAAGCTATTGCTGCTTGCATATTAGCTTTAGTTGGGTCTATATTACCTTGTAGCTGCTGAGAAGTTCGCCACATCTGGTCACTACTAAAGCCTTCTCTAGTTACAGATATAGCAGTAGATCCCTTAACAAAGGTATCAAATGCTGAACCTGTATTATCATTCATAGTCTGAGCTATATGATTATCCATCCAGGCTCTTTGTGCTTCAAAAGAAGCTAAATTACCTTGTCCAGCAGTACCTGCTAATCTACTTTGCTCGCCTGCTAAAGCGTCTGTAGCAGATACCTGTGCATCATCTAGTTGTCTATCAAACTGAGGTATCTGTTCTTTAAATCGTCTACCATCTTCTATAGAGAGTCTAGATACAACCATAGCAATATAGGCATCTCTATCTACATCCTGTACAATAGATTCATTCCAGGCAAAGAACTTATTTGGATCTAATGCAGCAAAGGATTTAACCAGCGTCTTTTTGTCTGCGGTATAATTATCAAAAGTACTCTGGACTTCTGTTAAATCTGTTAATCCTTCTGCATCTACTACTGCCTTCTGTATACTAGCAGGAAAAGTAGGACGTGTTCTCTCTTCCTCAGCAATTATCTGCTTCAGTGAATTTTCCTGATTCTGAAGCCTTAGAATTTCATTATCAATCTCAGCTACTTGAGCAGCAGTTTCAATAGCAGACCGTTGTCTAGCTGCTTCTTCTGCTGTAAGTAGAGCAGCAGTAGCTTCCTTTATCTTGTTTTCTATTATTGGTGCTTGGCCTGGTGTAAAGATAAACATTGAATCTTGAGTAAGCTGATTCAATTGTTCTTTAGCAGAGGCGACCTGTGGATCTGCTTTAATATTCTCTAGGTTCAAAGCAGCAATCTGATTCTTTTGTACAGTGGCTTCAGTAATACGCTCCTGTATTGCAAGGATTCCACTAAGATCCTGTTTAACTTGCACGGAAGGATCAATAGCTATACTACCTACATGATCCTCTAATGGTTGATTAGGAATAGTAGTAGGAGTACCTAAGTTCTTTGCCAAAAGAAACTTACGCATATCAGTATCATTAAAGCTAGGAACTCCACTTACAGGGGTTCCTATACCTTGATTTAGTAGTCTGGTTAATCCAGCAGCTACTACTTCTCTGTCAAGATTAATAAAACTATTACCATTAGCCATGATTATCCTGCTCCGAATCCCGGCTGATTAGGACCACCAGTAATAAATTGTGTTCCAACTTGCGGGCTAATAAGATTCTCAGGAGTAAGACCTAATGCTGCTAGAAGATCTATTTCACCTGTACCTTGTACAGTCTCTCTTTCAGTAGGAGTCTGAGTAAGCAAGGCAATAAGCTCTCTACTAACAGGATCTTGCTCAGTGATACCTTGTAATGCTCCACCAGCCTGAGCTTGAGCAGTAGCAAAGTTAGTGATAGCTGTTAGAATTGCAGCAGCTGTAGTCCCCGCTGTACGAGTAGCTAAATCATTAATAGATAATGCCTGTAATGCATTAGTACTAGTACCAGCAGATTCTCCAGCAGCCTGAAGCTGTGGTAATGCCTCTTCTAATGCACGCTGTACAACTAAATCTACAGCAGCAATAGCTCTAGCCTCTGCATTCTGTGGTGATAACTGCTGTATTGTATTGAGTAAATCAGTAGCAGCTGCCATTCTAGTTGCACTGTTCTGTTGAGACTGTGGTGTACCACCAGATTCTACTAGCTGTGCTAATAAATTTTCTAGTACAGGCTGGATATCAGTTCTACTTCTGGATACCTGTGCAGAGCCATCTCCACCACCAAGTCTATCACCTCCACCAGGACCACCACCAGTCTGAAACTGACGGCTTACAGTACCACTAGACTGTAGTAATCTACTAGGACCACTGAGTCCAGGGCCACTAGGAGTACCTACTATATTAGGAGCAACAAAGCCTCCACCACCTCCTGGTCTGCCACCTCCACCTACTCCTGTGCCACCTATTATTTGACCACTAATATCTCTTACACCACCAGTAAATTGTAAGAAGTCAGCTAGAATCTTATTAGAGCCTGTTACATTCTGACCAGGACTAACATCTCCTGCACCCAAGGCTCCACCAAACTGACTAATACCTGTATCAGCAACTACTCTTTGGATAGCGCCTCTTTTAGCGGCGGCTAGTCTATTCTCTGACTGGACGAAAGCATCGCCAAAGCTTGTAAATGTAGCCATTACTCTTTTCCTAATGGTGAACCCATAAACTCTAAGCTAGTAAGATGATACCTTGGGCCTCTTACAATGATGTTGAACCATCTAGCTGTAACAGTAGTATACATCGTATGCCCAGCTCGCGCTATTTGCTCTGACCTTAGATTATACGGATCTATTGTCCTGCGGTCAAGTGAGGATTCAAGGATAATACTTGCATTTGGATTCTCTGCAAACTCTGCAAATACTTCTTGCATCATTGTCATCCTAGATCTACGCCATCCTATCTTACCATATACAATCCAGCTCTCTTCAGGCTGATCATCAAAGAGTGTATGCATACCGTTAATAAGAAGAGCGCCTAACCGACTCAGGAAGTTATCATAAGTAAATCTAGTAACCGCTTCTTCTAATACAGGATCATAGGTTACTTCATTAATAGGACTAAAGTCTAAGAATAATCTGAAGTCTAAATCTGCTGTTCCCCAGCGTTCTAAGAGTCTATCAAATATTATAGCTCTATTATATGTAGGATACAGTGGCCCTGGTGCGCCTGTCTGAGTTAGGAATACAGTCTCAGGTAAGGTTACATCAGGTACAGTAGGAAATTCAAAAGGTTCAAAATCTGCATCTATATCAAAAGGCCATAGTCCTTGCTGTAATAGACGACCACATTGTGTCCCACTAAGGAAGTATTCTAAGAAGCTACCAGAGGTTATACCATTATATATGTTAGGACTCTCACCCCCAGATATAGGTAAGTCTACTGGACTAAAGGAACCACCACCAGGAGTTTGAATAGTCCAACCATTCTGTGCATAGATATCTAATATACCTACTTCTTGTATTACGGAATCCTGATAATATCTTTGTAATACAGCACCTGGTAATGAACCATCAGGCTTAGTGATAATAGCCAGAGGAATAGGCTGAAGTTCATTCCTTATAGGAATCTCTGTATCAGCAATAGGAAAGTTTAGAAGCTCTGGATATAATCTATCTAACTGAAAATCTACAACAGTACTCTGTTCTATACGATGAATATAGATATCATTGATACCTGCTACATCTAAGCCTATAAATTCTAAGAATGTAGTAAAGGTATCAGTTCTTTTAAATTTAGTAGTAGCTCTATTCTTAGGATGTGCTCTAAGATTACCAAAAGTACATCTATCACTAGAAGCATTAATAGTAGTAGCAGTAGACCAGAACTGATAACCTGCTTCTGGTGGTGGATCAGCAGAAGTAGATTTAAATCCTAAATTAATAACGGGATCATATTGCCAATCTTCCTGTTGTACATCTAGCTGAAAGAAATTTCTAAATATAGAATCATCAAAGAATTGATTAGGTACAGCTTCATTAAGATAGCCTATCCCTTGATTACCACCTAAAGCATCCTGTTCACTTACTACAATACTAGGTCCAGATGTTATATCTCCATCCTTGCTACCACCAGTTGTAGGTTCAATAAGCTGTACAGGTTGAAGCTCAAATACAGCTGTAATAACTTCTACCGTAGTAGTTCTTTCTTTAGTTATAAAAGCTTCTACTACTAATGTACGAATATTAACATAGGCTAATTCTTGTGATGTCTCATCTATAAGCTGAGCTGTATCATAAGTACCTGATTGACTATCATCTAAGATAAGATCATCTACCTCTACGGTAGTAGAAAGTAGCTGAGGTACAGTATCTCTAGTTTTTAATTCATGCTCATACTGTACATTAATAGTATAAGCATCATCATCTGCCATTATCTGTTCATCAAAGAGATGATTAAAGTTAGCTAAATCTTCTGCTTGCCATACATAGCTTTGATACATTAGGAGTTCATGAGGATCAAAACTAAATCTAGCAAAGGCAGATATTTGAAAAGCTCCTTGATGTGCATCTCTAGTAGCTTGAGTCAATCTATATACAGGACGAGTATATAATGGAACATTAGTAAATTCTTGCTCTATAGGATCAACTCTAATAGGTACTCCTACAAAGGCACCAGGTACAGTAGCGTCAGTCATATCCATATCACGCGCTGTAACTTCTACTTTCTCTAATTGTATAAGTGGGAAGTCTTGAGTAGCCATACCCCATAGAGTATTTACGCTACTTATAGTATCACACTTATCAGGAACCTCTGGGAAGCACTCATAGGGTAAATTATCAAACCAATCCTTTCCAAACGGATTAATAGCAGTTAGCCAAGAGGGAGGATTGAATAAGTATTCTGGATCAAAGGGTCTACGTGCGCGGAAGTAAGTAACTGCATCAACGAAGTTACGCTGTCTTATAGTCCTAGCAAAATCAACTCCTTCTCCAAATAACCATATCGCAAGGTATCTGTTAAGATGATGGGATAATCTAGGGCTTTGCTCAAATGAAGTAATATAGTCTGATACTTCAGGAGCAACTGGTGTAAGCCCTCCAGGTCTAGCTTCTACTTGATACAGACCACCATTAGTCCAAGCGTATTGCTTTCCATCATCACCTTCTATTACAGAATAATCAGAGAAGATACCTACATTATCTGCTATTTCAAAGAAATCAAATACCTTTTGGTCTGATGCAGCATACTGTGCGCCCACGATATTGGCGGTAGTATAGACAATAAATCCCTCAGCCGTAGGCAGTACATGAATGATATTACCTTTGAGTGCATCAACTTTGACTACATTAGCTCTAGTCTTTAAGTCTGGAAGGAAATCCAGAACATTAGCAGTATCAGACCAATAGATACTATTCTCGGTATCCCAAGCACCCAGGCGACTTCTAGCCTGGAAGATACCTTCTATCCCTGTCATATTAAGAAAGGTAGGAACATTCTCTATCATAGAGACTTCACCAGGTATACTGGTATCTAATTCTAAGATAAAGTCTAATCCCTGTTGGAATATAAAGAGTCTGTTACGAACAATAGCTTTCGTAAACTGATTTCGTACATCAGGTGCAGGAGGTGTTATGGGATATATGTTTGTCCAAGCCATTAGAATTTCGCCGTCCAACGCATATTAATAGGTGGATTCTTCCATTTATCAAAAGAATCACCCGGAAGATTACTTGGGACATCCCGCATAACCTGTTGCCCCTCATCTACTTTAGTATATGTAGTATTACCTGTCCCACCACGTTCTATTGTTTGAATAACAATATCCATAAAGCCAGGATCATTGTCATATTCTCTAGTATTTCTACCACTGTATACAGGACTTTTACTAGTATCCCTAATAGGGAAAGGTGGTGGAGGATTAGTTACCTCTAATGGTATAACAACGGAACGCCCAATATATCTTCGTAGATTAGCACCAGGGATACCATTAGGAGAACCAGCAGATCCTATAGTTGAGCCAAAGCCAAAATTGTTTTCGTTAGGACTAAAGGACATCTGTGGGCTAGTTGCTGGTATCTGATCTGTAAGAGCTGGTAAATCCCCAGCTGTCCTACGGAATGTGTCAGGACTACCAGTACCAACATTAGGCCCTGGTATAGCTAATGTTTTACCATCCCACATCATATGAGTATCAGGAAAGTCTGGATCACCAAATACTCCTGATCGCCAAGGGACAAACTCTTCGAAATCAAAATATGCTATCGGCTTAGCTGGACCACTAACCTGCCAAGTCTGTCCATTATCAAGAGAGAATCTAACTGTCTGTGTATTGTTTAGAACTATCATAGTTCCATCACGCTTAGGATCTGCCTGTATGCCAGGAGGTAATCCTAAAACCTCTTGTCCTGGGATGGTAGGATCCAAACTATTAGTATTATTAATTAGTACGTCAGTCCAGTTACTGCCATCAAAGGTGAAGGACCAGCCTAACTCACTAGTGGAAGTTCTCTTCCATACAATGTAAGCTATATTCGCAGTAGTTCCTAATGCTACTATCTGATTAGGAGTAGGTGAGAGTATAGCATGTACAAATTGCTGTGGACCCATCGGAGCAGCTTCATTAGTAGTAAGATTATGGATATAGATATTATTTCGGGCGTTAAAATCTAACCCAATTATCAGGTTCTTCTCTTGCCAACAGACAACATGTCTATATATAACTGGCGATGGAAGCTGGAAGGTATAGGTATTAGTAGCAAGGAAGAAGAAATCTATATCGCGTGATCCAGGGAAGTTAATTTTATTCTGATCATTACCATCAAAGCTACGCTGCATAAAGGGGCCTAACCCATTAGCACACTTATAGATTTCAAAAACCCCCATACGACTGTCAGAGGATATAGACATCCCGCTTCTTATAATCGAAAACTGAGCAGGAGTTATATTACCAGAGGCTACTCTACCAGCAGCGTCATTAAAAGGCCAAGGCACAAGACTAGGATCTGGAGTCCAATGAAATGAATAATCATCTACCAGACTGGGGAAGAAGGGAGTAGGAGATACCAGAGCTATCAGAGTCCAGCCATGTCCATGACACCTGAGAAACATACTACGATTAACACTAAATCCTGCCGGTACAATCAGTCTAGTCCCTGGTATATTGAAGTTGTTAACAGTAGCCCAACCATCATTAGTCCAAGCCATAGATCCATTACTGGTATTACCAAAGCTCTGGAAGTGCATTACCATAATTCCAGCTGTAATCTGAGGCGTTACATTATAAGTATTAGCTTCTATAGTTTCTTTACCTAGAATAGTACCATCCGGTAATACTCTAACATCATTATAAGTAATAGTAGAAGACATAGAGATATCATCAGGAATAGGATATCTAGGATCAAGAGCTATAGTATCATCAGATATAACTAATGCATTCTCTATAATCTCTACCTGCATAGTCTGAGCAGTTACATCAATCGTAATTCTTTTAGTTTGACCTGTTTGACTATCTGTTTCCTCAATAACTTTAAGACCCACATCATTAGTGAATACATGAAAATCATATTGAATCTCATATGTTTGACCTGTAGGTGGTAATGCAGGGTCAAACAGATTAGAATCAAGCACTACATTCTCAGTTACTTCAACTGTAGATTCTACATTAGATAAATCAAAAGTTAATCCCAAATTAGTATTGTCTAATACTATACCACCTACATCTGAAGCATCTGCGAATACTTGACCAGTATCTCCTAGTTGGATAGCATCCTCTGATATAGCACCAGTAGAATCTATGCCATTATCTGATATATTAACGGTCTTATTAGCTACTGCTGCTGTCCAGGCTGGATCTTCAAATAAAGGAGGCTGGAACGCAGGATTGGGAACATCAGTATTATCATCTACATAGCTAACTGTAGCACCAGGCAGGGTAGCCATGAGTCCAAAGCTACCGCCGATCTGCCTTCCGTATACATTCCATTCGCTAACCTGGTTGTTAGGTAGCCAATCTATGAATACGTCTGCTGGTCCTGCTAGTGTGATAGTAAGGATGCGAGATCCTGCGCCCAGCCTTGATGAACCATCAACAGGAACTATACAGTATTGAAAGGTTCCTGCCCCAAGTCCGACGCCCGCCTGTTCAGATATAAGAGGTGAATCTACTGTAGCAGTAAAGAGAGTATGTGTACCTTCAAATTTAAATTCTACTTCAGAATCTTGATCTTCTGTTTTAGGCTCAGCTATCCAACTACCTACCCAGCTACCTGTATCATCTCTTATAGTTACAGGCGGCGATACATAAGTACCAATATCTCCACGAGTACTAGCTTGTAAGTCCGCTTTACGCCAAGAGTAAGATACAAAAGCACTTACCTCATAGGGTAATCCAGTGGGAATAGGTGTGGTAAGAAGAATGGTCCTACCAGAATCAGTATATAGACGACATACAAGAGTAGTAGGAGTAGGCGCAGTATATTCATCTACTGTACCAAAGTATGTTATAGCATCTACAAAAAGCTCAAAGAAGGTTCCTGGGACTAGCTTCTCCCAGCCTGCTTCAGCTTCATTATCTACTAGTGTATGCCCTTGGCGACAGTAAGTCATGCTAGATCCTGTCCTCTATCAAAACGCCTACGACGCTTCTTTCTTCTATCCCTACCTCTAGCTGGTACACCAGATGAATTAGCATTAATAGCAGAAGCCTGAGCCATAGCTCTTTCTCTGCTACTATGTCCACCACCATCAACAGCAGTACCACCTTTATTAGTAGAAATACTATCAGTTTTATTTTCTACTATTCTAAATTTACCACCTATTCTTTTAACCTTGACTGGCATTATCTTGGCCTCGGTCTAGGCTTCTTACGCTTCTTCTTAGTAGGAGCAGTATATTGATTAATCATGGTAATCCTCCAAAGCCTCCACCTTCCAAGCCAGCTCCTGCTAATGGAACGGGAGGTGTACTACCATCACCAAACTGTGCAAAGATTCCATCCTCACACAGTGCCATTAAGATATTATCTCCTTCAGGGCTTTTATATACCCAACTCCAATCACATCTAGGACCAAGAGCATCAGTACCAATAGTTTTATTAGTACCAAAGAAACTACTATAGCCACTTGTTCTAGGAAAGATATTGTATGCTTCGTATGCGAACACAGGAGTACGATTCTCATGCTCCTGTTCTAAGTTCATAGGTAGATTAGAAGGATATTCCTCCGGATTTAACGGAAGATATGTTCTGCGTAAATCTATTCTATCTCTTCTAGCAGTCATGCTAACCTCTTTGTAGAGTTTCGTCTATGGATATTGCTTCCATTCTAGTTAGCACAGATACAAATAGTTCTCCAGGATTGGCTAATCCTATAACACTAAGCCACCTAAGTGCATTAGTAGTATCTGTATCTTGCAGATAATTAGGTGGCGTAAGAATTATTCTATCTGGGCTATCTAAAGCCGTAGCTCCTATAAGGTAGGTAAAAGGTACAGGAGTACCGTTGCTGTCAGGACGCACAACACTAGTAAGATCAAACCCCACCAAACATACTTCATTAGAAAAGAACTCCATTACATCCCAGCTGGGGTCGAGAGCGATTGGAGCAGCCATAGGACTATTAGTAAAGCACAAAGAGAAAGCAAGCTCGGGACGAGATACTTCAAAAGGAATAACCTGTCCGTCGCGTCCTGGGCTACTGGAAGGGTATTGCTGTCTAAATGCTACAGTCATGCTAGTCCCTTAAAGATAGTTTTTAGGATATCCCTATACTCTGCGGGAGTCCTGGGAGGTAGAGATTCTAATGTGCGTATCCTATTCTCATGATTAAAGGTTACAGCCTCTATAAACCTAAGTAGCTTAGTAGTTTCAGCAGTAGCAAACTGATCATCCTTAGTAGAATCATCAGCAGCAACAGGATCATAAGCTAAAACAGCGGCATCTAAAGCTACCTGAGTTACATCAGGAACTGTAAGTACAGGATTACGATACCGAGCCAAGGCAGGATCTCCACCAGCAGCTTGGATTATCTTCTCTACTAGGATATCTGCTCCAATAGTTACTTCAGCCATTAGCTTTGCCTATGTGCCCAGAATGTTTGTGAAGGATCTCCTGCGGTTTCCATATCTAGTCCACCACCAGAATTCTGTAATACCTCTATCTCAAAGAAGTCAGTGACTATAGCATCCTGTACTGGGAAGGTAACACACTGTTCATGTTCTGCTGTGGTAGGTTGAATCTGCTGCTGGCCTACTATAGTAGTTCCATTCTTCAGCAGTCTGACTTTACGATTACCAGCTGCATTGTTTTCCCATCTACCATTGAAGCCGAATAGCCACTTACCAGCAGTATTAATAGTAAGTCGGCTATTATTAGTAGCGTTATCATGCATAGTGTCTGTATCAATCGTCTCACTATTAAAGGCTAGAACAGTAGCAACAACATTAGTTATAGCTTGGTCTACACTGTGAAAGGCACTTGCTGCTTCAGTAGGCCCGCCACCTCCACCACCAGGAATATTGACAGTCTTAGTAGTACCTGCACCAGAAGCTGTAACACCCGCACCAGTAAAATTGATAGTATCAGCTGCTGTAACTAGCGGAGTTCCTTCATCCTCTACCAGAATAGTAGAGCCTACTCCTGCTGGACCTTGTGCTCCTACCTGTCCTGATA
>Ga0114923_10003139_pt1 | contig 11147 bp, 12 predicted proteins | sample SumtaG_FD_89578 | JGI IMG/M metagenome (GOLD analysis project Ga0114923, IMG submission 89578) | Deep subsurface microbial communities from Indian Ocean to uncover new lineages of life (NeLLi) - Sumatra_00157 metaG | ecosystem: Environmental > Aquatic > Marine > Oceanic > Sediment | place: near...
CCGATCATACCGTTGAACTCATCTGCCGTCCAGCCAGGAGTGGTGAACGTGAGTTCGATGTAGTAGGAGTCCAGGTCCGGCGCAGAAACGACGGCCCCGCTGGCCACGCTGGCCACGGTGAATTGGGCGACCATTGACTCCGGCTCCCGAAGATAATGAACGTCGATATGCTGGATGTCGTCGGAAGCGGCCAGGTAGATGCGCTTACTCTGGACGTAGGCTAGGGGCCGACTATTCGAGCCCTGGTTCCACGCATTGACATCCTTCCGTGCCTCGTCAGCGTCGATCAGGTGCGCCCAGGCCCCATCATGGATCTTGACGCGCTGGATCCCATTTGCCAGCGGTTGCTTTGACAACTCACTGTAGGCGATCGAGCCTTCGTTATCGTTGGTGACCAGGGCACAGGTGATGTCGAAATCCTTGACTTCCAGCTCCGTGAGGTAACCCATGTGGATCAGGCTGGTGAGTTCGAGCTGAGCCCAATTCAAGGACATCAGCTTCAGTGCCTTGGAGAATACGCCTTCGTCTGCATCCTCCAGTCGGAGGCCGAGCATATCCACCATTTCAGTTACGGTAAATCCTGCCATTTTTCAACTCTCTCAATGATGTGGTGCTGGAGAGCCGGGTGCGAGTTCCGACCCTCCAGCAGAGCACAATGGTTAAGTACTCTCGTCTGTGACAAACGGATAGGCTATGGTGACGCCTGCTAGTCCAGCTGGGTTGCCCGAAAGCTCCCCCTCCTGGATACTAAAGACGGCTCCATGAACCATATCGCCAGCAGAAACTTGATCGTCCACGATACCGGAAGCCTGATAGTAAACGATCGCGCCAGCGGCGGCATCACCGCCAGAAGTCGCTTTCGCTCTCAGGTTATTACCGGCAATCTGAGCCCAACCAAACTTGGTGTTTTCGAGCGCGCCTACTGCGATCGCAACCAGCCCAATCGCATTTGCAGCGAGTAGGGCAGTCACAGAAGCAGCTACCGACGTAATGTAATACGTCAACCACGAACCCTCAACACAGCTGGTGATACCGGACAAGTAGACCCACACGTCGCCAGTAACTATATCCGTGTATCGACGGCCAACACTGTAAAGTGCCGCGTTGTCGATCTGCGTCAAGACCGGCCGGAGAGGCCAATCCATTCCGCAGGACGGATACGATATATTGGCGCCGGCTAATGCGGCGGGGTTGCCTGACAGCTCGCCTTCCTGGACAGAGAAAACTGCGCCAGAAACACGATCGTCGGACACCTCTACATCATCCATTTTACCGGCTGTTGCAGTAAGGAATACCGCAGCAGCGGCAGCGGCGTTACCGCCAGTGATCGCACCAGCTCTCAGGTTATTACCAAAGATTTGATACCATCCGAATTTGCTGCCAATGATCGCAGCCATGGCGATAGCCAGGTTACCCTGGTCACCCGCGACTGCACGTTTTGTAACTGCTGCTGCCGTCGATGTGATCCGGTAAGTGACCCAATCGCCCTCTGCTGTAGAAGCTAAGCCCTGCAAGTAGATAAAGACGTTGCCATCCTCATCCGTGAACCTTGCACCGACGGCGTAGAGTACGGAAGCATCTACCTGAGTCAAATCAGGAGTTGCCACACCGTCGAGAACGCGTGCTGCGTTCATATAGACGCCAGCGTAAGCTGCGCCCAGTGTGGTTTCACCTTCTTGGACGGTAAACTGCATACCGATGATCTCATCGCCCTCGTTGACCACATCGTCGATTGAGCCAGCCGTGGAAGTCAGGAAAACCCGACCACCGACAGCAGCATCCCCGCCACTAATGGCAAGGACTTCTTCGTTCCAACCTTCGATCTGGAACCACCCATACGAACTTGCAATGACGGCTGCCATAGCAACCGCAATATGGCCCTTCGACCCTGCGACTGCCAGCACCATCGTACAGGCTGTACGAGAGGTGATCTTGTAGGTTACAACGCTACCCAACGCGACGGATGCGATACCCTGAAGATAGATGTACTTGTTTCCAAATTCATCCCCCCGAATCGTCCCAACTCGCTCCGACCGAGTAGTTTCGACCAGAGTCAGTAGAGAACCAAATAGTTCTTTATCGCCACTCATGGATTACTCCTAAATCGTATCGAAGGTTAGGACGCCTTGACGACGGGGTTGACTGCATACAAACTGACCCATCCAACGGATGTAGCCGACTGCGGCGTCTTGCTTGGTCGGTTTGCGGAAGTCTTCCCAGCTAAAGTTCCGCTGCGGGTGAACCTTGAAATACAGGTACTTCAGGTTCAGCATGAATATCTGCGATTCTGTCGCACCTTTATCCACTACCCATTGCGTGTTCTTATACCGGAAAACTTCAAAACCGAGATCAGCAAGCATACTCTCGCCGGTCCATCTTGCCTGCCGGCCAACGATGTGCTCGTACCACTCGGTAGGATCGAATGGGGAGATAATCAGGTTCGCCTTGTCGGGCGGGTCTGAAATATCGTTGAACAGCTGAGACATGGAATCCAGCAAATAGTCGGTGTCGGTTTCAGTCGTTGCCTCTGCCACGGAGGCCGCGGCGTTGGTTTGAACGACTGCATCCCACCAGGGATAATTGGTCGAGTCAATGCCACCCAGGCTACGATCCACTTTCACGATGTCGTTCAGTGACGTAATCTCGTTGGAGGCATTGGCTGAAGCTGCGGAAAACAGCTTCGTGGTAAACAGCTTCTTCAGACGCTTTTCAGCGTTCGCCATCAGGCCTTCGAGCAGATCCGCGATAGCATCGGGACCGGTGGCCTTCATTTCCTCCTCACCTGAGATCGTTACAGCTGCATAGGCCAGCTTCCAATCATAGGCTGCGGCGGTGAAGGGATCAACCGGATCGGTGTTATGCTCGTCATACCCATTATAGAATCCCTGGGCGTCGGAATCATCGACGTATTCCAGGGGAACTATAACCTGACGGCCCCCGTTCTGCTTCTTGGCTTTGCGGCCAAGGAGAGCGAGAATCGGGTTGGAGTTGAAGATGTTGTCTACGACCTGTTTGTGGTAGGTCAGACGTATGAGCGCACTAAGTTTATCATAATCTAGTGCCATGTCGTAAAGCTCCGAAAATGATTATACGGGCTATTTCATAGCGTCCCGTATCATACTGGCGGCAGCTTTCGTAGCACCGTCAAAGGTGCCATCCTTCGACGGTTTGAAGTCGGTTGTGAAGCTCTGGGCCCCTTTTCCAAGTGGAGCAGGGGGGGCATCCATGGCCGCTAATTCAGCAGCATCAGCGCGTTCTTTTTCCTCGGCAGCTTTCTTCTCTGCCGCGGCTACGCGGTCGTCCGCACCTTCGGCCTTGAATAGAGTATACGCCTTATCGATGTCCGGTTCCTTCTTCGCCTCTGCGAATGTCACGAACCGGTCCCAATCCTCCTCTTTACCGAATTCCTCCAGGTGTGCTATGCGCCATTGATTGACAACGGATTCAGCACGCAGGAGGTCTATTTCGGAAGGAGCACCGTCAGTGGATTCACTCAACTCCTGAATGTCCTTGATTTCCGACAGGGCTTTCTCATCCAGTTGTACACCCGTGAGGTCCTGTAGGAGTTCAAGTTGTTCAGGATCAGCAACCAATTTCCCGATAAACTCAAGGACTCCCTTGGTTTTGCCGAGAGTCGCTGCGATCTCTTGCGCCCGTTCAGTATTGGCTTTGGCGAAGTTCTCGTTGTTCTCGTGATCCGTGACGATTTGGGTCAGATCTTCGGTCGAATACTTTTTCTCACCCAAGGTAAACGCGCTAGTGCCGGCTTCTTCGCCGCTACCAGCGTCTTCTCCGTCGGTATCTTTCCCGTCCGACCCGTCCTCGCCGTCTTGGGACTCGGCCTCGTCGTCCGCACCGTCTTTGGCCTCGCCGCCATTGTCAGTGTTTTCGTCGCCTTCGTTGGTCCCTTCGTCAGCAGACTCGCCGGGTTTTTTACCGTCAGAGGTTCCATCATCTTCGGCTAGTTGGTCAGTTTCATCTGGTATCACCACTGACTCTAGTTGTTCCGCTGTGGGTGGTGTGAATCCTGTATCCATAACGCTCATCAGTTGGTCCTTTCAGACGCTTGGACGTGACAATACTTATGCAGCAGCAAGTTTCGCCGGCGTACCATGCTCGGGCTGCTCCAATGGTTCCTGGGTACTCGGAGGATTGTAGGCCCCTCGCTTGCGTAATACGACCAGCAAGCGGGTCCGGGCGTCCTCGTCGTCGCCATTAATAATTTCCATTTCCTCCTCCGTGAGCTGGGCCTTATCAATGCCCATCATGGCATCGGCGCCCTGTTGACTCGATCGGATAGCCATAATAACCCCGCGGATCTCCGCTGGCATAAGTTGTACCATTTCTTCCGGCAATAGTCCAAGGGGCATCTGGATCTGGAGCAGGAAATTCACGAAATCGGCCTTGTTCTGGAATAATGGTTCGCCGGCAACTACGATGAAATCACCCTCTTTTATACCCTCGCCGGAGTATTGTCGAATCACGATGTTGCCGGTCTGCTTGTCGCGTCCCAGGCGGGACTGTGTTTCGGTCACATTCTTGATGATAAAGCGTAAAATTATCTCGTAGAGGTGTTTGATCGGGCCGCGCATGGAGGCCTTCACCTTGAACCGGACCCGGGATTGTGCGGCCTCCTGGAGCTTCTGGATCGCAGCTGCAGCGGTCACCTGGCCAGGCTTCCGGCCCTGTGAGACATCGTGCACGCCGGAGATCGTGTTTATGAAGTCGGCCATCATCACCGGTAGAGCCTGCATATACTGGGGCATCTGCCACGACTGCATCCACTCGATAATGGAAGATCGATTGGGCTTAATCAGGACTTTCCCGGCCTGGATTTTTATACCGGCCGGATTCACATTCGCAACGTCTGAGCTGATTATCAGGGGCGGGTTCCCGGCCATGATCGCGGCATCGGTCGCCTCTGACAGGATAACGTCGATCGCCAGGTTCATTTGCTCGATCTGGTCTGGTTCGCCCTGGCCCCAACCGCTATTGGGCTGCGGATAGTTCACGATCTCAACAAATGGAGGATCCCCGATTTCGTACTTCGATTCCTTCTCAAAGGCGAGAACGCGATTACTGGCCCAGGTTAGGTGCTGGTAATGCTCCAGGGGCTTGTCAGTTCCCGGCTCTGACGCCGTGGGGTCGTTCATATCTTGCTCAAGGCTATGCTGGCACCACAGATCGATAAGCAGGGCCTCTCCCAGGCGATCACCGTGGCGGTATTCGTCTACTTTGACAAAATCGTCGCTGCCCGATTGCTCCGGCCTGCTATGACTGATTGAGTGGGGTGTGCTGGAGGTTTCGCCGGCCTTATGTAGGTGGAAAGTCCTGAAGTGATCCAGTTTGCCCTCTGGCCTCAGATCCTTTATGGCCTTCGTGCCATACGTGTCGGCTATCTCGGAAAGATAGACGGGGGTGGCCGTACAAATCCACTGAGCAAATTTGATCCCGCGATAGTTGGGAGCGGGGAACCAGCCGAAAATATCCACCAGGTCAATAATCAGCTGCTTTTTATAATCCAGGACTCGCATGGGGCCGTTGCCGAAGTCCAGACTCGATTTCAGGGCCATTGCCCACGACTCATCCATGTCGTTGATTTCCCATTGGTCCTCGATGCCCGACTCCAGCATTTCAGCCTGGGCGATCAGGCCGCGTAGGTCCAGCCCCGCGACGGATCCGCGAGGTCTTGGCTTGACCTCTGGCACCGGCAACAGGTCGGTGAGAATCGGCATGATGGTTTCGATAACTTCGTGACAGGCGTTGAATACTATGCGGGATTTGTCGTCTGGCAGATCGGGGAATACTGCAAAGTGATCGCCGGATATTAGCTGCTCATTTCGGCGCCAGCGCCTCCGACGGGCTTGCATATCACGCAAGGACATGACGAACCGACGACGGCCCTGTGTGATAAGGTCATTATCAGCGTCCTCACTGAAGAAGAACGGGGAAAGATCGCCTGCTTCGCCGGATTCGCCCATAAAGAAAAATCTCCCTTACCCATTGCGGGGCGGGAGACTGAGAGTTTACTGAGGACACGACGGTCAGCAACTTCAGACCCCGCCCCAACTACCGGGCAAATTAGAGTACGTAAGTCGCGTCTACGTGCAAAAATCCATGCCCCGAATATAGGGCACGCGAACCGGCTCTGAGAAAGGAAATTTTACGGCAGCTCGCAATGAGCGAGGTAAACACGCTCGGCTGGAGGGGCCTGTCTCTGACGGAAGGTGATGGTCTTTTTGAACCAATTTCTTTTTTTCTTGTAGGGCCGTGTAATGTTGATCCCGCTGGTCACCAGCCACCGGCCAATGGCTTCCCGGGTCCATCGCTTATGCGGATAATGGGGTGTTGATGTCAGATCCAGGACCCTCACGAACATCCGGCCCCTAAAGTGTTCCGGCTTCGACCTGGCTTTCCATAATCCCGGTGGTATCCGTGACATCAGTATCTCCTCTGTCTATAAAGGCCTTGCCGGACCTCCTGGTTCATTATTCGCTCCATTTCCAACTGCGCCGGCGTTTTGATGTTCGGTTCCGCTGTCACGTATATGTGCATCAGCGCGTAGCGATCGGCTTCAATGGCATGGTCCTCGATATTGCCATCGATGTCCTCGACGTTCTTTTCATCCCGCACGGCATCGGTGAGCTGGTCTTTCAGATGGGGTGTTCGACCCTCAATCAGGTAGTAGTGCGGATCCAAGAGCCGTTCTTTATCGTCGGACTCGAACTCCATCGTGCCGCTCTCGTTGATGTCGCCCTTCCAGTCCATCAGGCGGTGCATATTGGCCCACCCCTGCTTGCGGTCCTGGTTGGCCGGCACGATCATAATTCCCTCGTCCTGGAAGGCCTGGGCTATCGTGTGAGGGGTATATTCGGGCGTTTCTTCCCGCCTCCACGTCAACGGATTCTTCGTCCACATATCGCGGCCGCCGTAGTACACCGACGGATCCCCGAAATTGTGCCGGGCGTTGCGCTTGTGGATCATTTCAGCGATCGCCATGGGTGATTTCTCGTTCACGTACAGCTCGTCGTATCCGTAAACATTTGGCGGTGTTGAATCATCGATCGCCTTCCACTCGATCGCACAGGGCGCAAGGAAGCCCCAATCGATGCCGACGATCTTCGTCCACCACTTCGGGATCTCGAACGGCTTGATAATGTGGACCTGGGGCGAGAACTTGGTGAAATACAGCCCGGTGAACATATCCCAATTCCCGTTCAGGATGGACTCGGCCAGGATCGGATCGGACATGGCCCGGATCTGCGTTTCGTACATGGTCACGTCCTGAATACTCGGGTTGTCGAACCTGGACGCCGGCATAAATGCCCTGGAGTACGCCATCGGATCCTTGGAGTGTGCCAGGACTTCGACAAATTGACCGGTTTCCTGGTCTACCACGCGCTTGAAGTAGCGTTTCTTGTATCGACGGTCCTTGTAGGCCGGGCAGGCGGTGATGAACCGGCGCTTCACCCAGGCATGGCCGGTACCACCCGGGTTAGCACTTGCTCTGACGTAGCACAGCAGGCCTTCAGCGGCCGATCGGCACCGAGAGAACATATACGTGTACTGGAACTCTGTAAAGTGGGTTAATTCGTCGAATCCGACGTACTGGAACTCGCGGCCTTGATACTTGAAAACATCATGCTCGTACTGCATATAGCGCAAAAATATGCGTGCCCCGGACTTAAAATGCCAAGTGTTGCCGCGGTCTGTGCTACGACCCCCAGCAGCAGGATACATTTGCTGAGCTTCATCACGAACTTGCTCCAATTCATCGTTTGTCCTCCGAAATATGATCGCCCGGTATCGTGGATGCCCTACCTGACGTAGGGCTTCGGCCGTCAGGCATTTGGTCTTGCCCGGCCCGGCCTCTCCCCCGAATAACAGCTCGAAAACGTCGCCGGTACTCAGGTGAAAGGCCGTCTGCTGACCCCGATGGGGCCGGTATGCTACATCGTCGTTCAAAAGGGTGCCGTTTGTTCGCCGTTGTTCATTGCTCCCTCTCCAATATCCGGTTAATCGTCGTCTCCGGCCGGAAACCCAGCTGACCCAGCGTATACACCGGCAGTTCCTCGATCTCCTCGAAATAATTGCATGTATACACGGCTCGCACCAGCATTCGCAGACAGTGGCGCCTTGGATCGTGATTCAATCCCAGGAACCAGCACTCCCCGCAACGCTCCTCGACAGGTTCCAGCAGGCTCATATCCCCATCCCCACCTGTGTTTCGGTTCGTTTTTTAATCATTTCCACATATTCCGGATTGAGTTCGATCAGGATGGGACTTAGACCGAGTTCTATGGCTACTTTTCCTACGGTCCCGCTGCCGGCGAAAGGATCCAGGACAGTGCACGGCACGGTTTCCTGATTACCACAGTCACACGTCGGCCTGCAGGGTGGCCATCTGTTCCCGGGCGTCGCCTATCAGGATCACTTCACCGCCTTCGATCTTATTCCCTGGCACGGTACCCGATGCCGCCGCCGGATGCCCAACCGCGTTAGGTGATACTCCAGGCGTCCAAATTCGTCCACCTCGATCTGCTGGTGACACCACCGGCACTTCGCGTACTTTTTTGGTCTGCGAAATAGTTTCCAGGCCATCTATTCACCTGGCAGGATATGACGCTTCAGCGCCCAATACTTTTCCGGGAGTGGCCCATCAGCCGGGTACGAGTGAAGCACGGTAAAGCCTACCAGGGCCGCAACCCTCGACGCCTCAGTCCTGTGGGGCCAGTAGCGGAATAATTCACTCGTAGCATTGTTTTCTATCAACCAGTAATACTCCACTATTCACCTCCACACTCCAGGCACCCTTCACCGTCGCCAGTGAAGTGCCAGGTCTTGCATTTCGAGCATTTGCTGACGTCGTGGGCCTCCATGATCTCGTCCAGTTTCTCGAAGGTGATGCCGTACTGAGCGGTTACATCTACCTCCTTTTCGCCCGATTCAAGAGCACAGACTAAATCGGCTTCGTTAAAATCGCTCACTATCGCCCCCTCTGCCTCCGTAGGCTGAAACAGTGTTTGCACGGCTGTCGATTCGACGGTACGTTGCTCACCGTCACCGGGTCCTTGATCGTCTGCCTGCACGCCGGCCCGTCCAGTGTCGCGTCGTACAGGTGATAGATCCGCTTCGTGGTCGAATGGACCTTCCGGTGAAATATGTACTTCGCGCCCTTCACTTCTTCACCTTCTGACAAAATGCCTTCAGGTCCGGCCGCAAATGTAGCCCCAGCTCACCGTCCTTATTTGTTAATACCCATCTGCCGCACCTGGGACAGTCCGCGTGGGAATTAATATAATCCCGGAGCCACCTATTTGTTATTACACGGATAATCCGCTGGTACTTCGTCCGATCGCTCAATTCTTCACCCGCCTGTGAATCGCTATCAAATGCCCTTCTTCCCGGTGCACCGCCAACTGTGGACGGCACCAGCAGAATATCGACTGCAAATGATTGGCGCAAAATTTGTCCCGATCAAACTCCGTCCAGTACATCAGCGCATCGTCGCGGTCGTTCTCCTTGCAATCCCACGGTGGCTTAATTGCATCATCCACCATGCGCCAGATCGCTTTTTCAAACTCCGACATTTTTTCCCCACCGCTACTCCCACCCATCTAAATCGCTCCCATCTGGACCTTTTTCTGTGTCAGCACCTTCCTCCGGCGTGGGAGAGGCATTTGTATCGAGATCTGTGCATACCGGCCCGGGTGCTTCGTTGCCTACCCCCCCATCGTTCTCAAGGTCTCCAGATTCAACTGTGAACTGTGCCGGCAGCTCCATACCTTCCCTTACTGGCAGTATCACCAGGCCCACCCTGGCTTCGCTGTCCTCAATGGCTAGGTTGGTCTTAGCTGTGCGGCCTCGCAGCTCCATGGCCAACCGGGTATAGGTGGCTTGGGCTTGGTTATCATCAGTCTCACGTTCATCGGTGATCTCGCCTTGATGGGTGGCAAACTTGGTGCGCTTGGCGTCCATACCGGCCTTTATTTTTGCAACCAGGTGCGCATCGGTAAGCCCCAGGTGATCCATTTGCAGGGCGAACACGTCCGGCATACGCTTTAACGCTGCATTGCCGATCCGGCCAGCCTTTACAGGGTCTGGTTCGTGATAGGCCTCCATAGCAGCAGGCGCCACCTGGCCAATTTCCAGGTATAGCGCGATGAAAAGCCGATCATCGTGGGTGAGGGCCAGCGCATCAGCGTCAGTAGTCGAGGGTATTAGGCTGGAGCTTCTTTCCATGCGTCCGGATCCGCACCAGGGTCTACACCTTCGCGGGGCGGCTCTGTCTCATCCCAAGGCACCGACTCCGGACCAGGTTCATCCATACCGGCACGCTCCCGATCCGCAAAGCCACCAGGTACGGCGCGGCTATCAGGATCCAGCTGCATGATCGGTCGGCCCATCGTACCAGTTAGCCGGCCAGCAAAGTACAACCCTGTCACGACGGCCACCAGCGCCACCAGGGCACCCAGGAGCGCCGCCAGGGCCAGCATTAGGGGAAGGGTAAGTGTATCCATGGCGACCAATTTAGAAGCGGTCACGAAGGGGCACAAGTGCGTCGCGCGTTTTTCGTGTTCTCCTGGTCGGATAAACCTTGTAATAGCGTGTTACAAGTGTTACTTTCAAGTGATATGTCCTTGAATCCCCAAGCGAATAGAGATAAAGCCAGTAAACGGGGGCGGTTACACCAGTTGACCGGGTTTTGTGCGCTTTTACGGGGATATTAAGGACTAACACCCCCAGAGACTTCTTAGGAAGTGTCGGGGACTGCTAAAGAGGTTGAACCAATGGAAATAGATAGCCTAGTGATCGAGATAACTCGACGCTGCAACATGGCCTGTGAGCATTGCTGCCGGGGTGCTGCGGAGGATCGGGACTTCTCGCCGTTGTTCCTGCGGAAGTTCATTACAGCCAACAAGGTGACCGGTATCAACTACCTGACGTTCAGCGGGGGAGAGCCGTCGTTGAACGCTGGCGGGATCCTGGACGTTGTTAAGATGCTGAGATCCTACGCGGTGCCGGTGCAGTCGTTCTACGTGGCCACCAATGCCCAGGTGGCGCCGACGGACTTTATGCGTGCGCTGCTGGAGCTGTGGATGTACTGCGAGGGCGACGAAGATCTTAGCCAGGTGGCCATCAGCCAG
>Ga0114923_10003140_pt1 | contig 11145 bp, 10 predicted proteins | sample SumtaG_FD_89578 | JGI IMG/M metagenome (GOLD analysis project Ga0114923, IMG submission 89578) | Deep subsurface microbial communities from Indian Ocean to uncover new lineages of life (NeLLi) - Sumatra_00157 metaG | ecosystem: Environmental > Aquatic > Marine > Oceanic > Sediment | place: near...
AAAGAGAGATATAATGCCACAAGAAATATTACGGCAGTTAAAAAAGCGCCATAGGAAGAGACTTTCGGCTATTAATTCTTATATAAAACGAGAAATGGAGGAAACGTGACAAAGTAGAATTAATTGCACGTTAATTGCACGTCTGCAAAAATACCTAAAAGGAAGGATCTATTATGCTGCTGCAATCTCAGGTTTAATGAGTCTTGATTTGGCCGGTTTGAGACCTTTCACTTTCACAAAAACCACACTTTGGTCTCGTTCCCTTTGCCTCGCGGCTATCTGTCTACTCCAGGCGTTATACTCTTCCTCTCCCTCAACCTGAAGAACAATCTGGGCATTTCGTGGGATTTTCACCGCAAATTCAGGGTGCTCCACGACGTAACGGTCAAACTCTGTTACTAATATGGCATGCTTTCTTTCTAAGACATCAATCATTTAATTTCACCTCCAGGAAAGTTTTTTGGTAAACTTTCCAATTTTCTTTTATATCTTCATCAGCCAGGGTCAAGGCTTCGCTGAGTTCTAAATTTAGTTTTTTCTTAATCTTTCTCCCATCAAGATAGTATTGATCTATATGAGAAAAACCATGGACACAATCATAGCGAATCACTACTTTCCATTGGCCATTAATGAAAACTTCCATTTGAACAACAAAAGAAGTAACTTTAGATTTATCAGTTTCATGATAATGCCGTTTGCGAGCATTTTCCCCTAAAGGGATTACATATTCTGTAATACTCAATTCCTGGGTACCTTACGATTTTATCATCAGCTTTGCAGTTATCTTCATATATTTGTTTACCTCCTCCTGGTATTATAATTCCATTTTACCGATTTGTCAACAATTTATCAATGAAAGGAACCACAGATTACACTGATTACACTGATTTTTTATATTCTATACTTCATCATTCCTTGTTCGACATTCGACATTCGTTATTCGATATTCAATCCTATCTTTTTTGTTCGTTCCTGTTCGTCTTGTTAGTTGCCATTATCTTCTATACTTCATCATTCATTTGTTCGATATTCGTTATTCTACATTTATTTTTTTCTCAACTTCTCATCTTCTTAATTTCTCATCGTCTTTCTTATCACTTTCTCAACTTCTTAACCTCTTAACTTCTAGATCTTCTTAAAGGCTCGGTATATTACTTTGAAATTTGGTGCTTTTAATTTGGAATTTATTACCAATCGTCTTTTATCTTTCACATTTTGCACGTTAATTGCACGTTAATTGCACGTTAATACAATTCATAATTAGTATACCTTCCTTTGCCAATATTTACACCAACTATTTTCGCTATGACAAGGAGCTTTCTTATTTAGCAACGAACAAAACTAACAAAAAAAGACTTTTAAAAAAATCAAATTGTTCGTTCCTGTTCGTTTTGTTAGCTGCCATTATCTTCTATACTTCTTCATTCGACATTCGATATTCATCATTGTTCGTCATGTTAGTTGCCATTATTTTTCTTACTCGCTCTCTTATCGCAATTTATAATTTGTGATTCGGAGCTTGTTACCAGGAAAAAGACTCGAAAGCAGCCAGCAGGAGAAATAGAGGGGTAAAAATTTGATATAGATACCTGAAATATTAAGATTTCTTCTTTTTATAAAATAGGCGATTACAAAGGCAATGATAAGCAGCAATAAGTCAAGGACTATCTTTAATTTGTCATATTTCTGTTCTACAGGCTTTTCAAATTTATCGGAAGTTTCCATATCTTTCAACTCTTCACTTAATGCATTTCCCACTTTTTGATAATTTCTTGTCTTTCATCATAATCCTGGTATTAATTAAAAATCTTATTAAACAATTGATTCCATACAACTTCGAAAAGCATAAATAGTTTCACCCTAAAAGGATAAAACACTTTATCCCTGCCAATTTTTTCAAATTTATAGATTTTTCTTGCAACACTGACTGAAGAGCGCTTCATATTATTTTCAATCGTTCTATTATTTAATGATCTAAAAAGATTTGAGTTGAATGTAGCAGGAATTACCTCGAGAACTTGTATTGAATTTCCATAGATTCTTCTTAATGATCTTGTAAAAGCCCATAAAGCTGCTTTCGCGGCAGAATATGCACTATGATTTCTGCGACCGGCTATTGCGGCTGTTGAAAGAATATTGATGATTTTTTTTAAATCACACTTTTTTAATAATCGAGTAGTCAGTAAAACAGGACAAAAAAAGTTAATGTTCATATGCTCCTCATACTCATCTATACTCATTTCGTCAATACTTTTATTCAAATAACTGCCGGCATTGTTTATCAGCATGTCCACATTATCAAATTTGTTAACCAGATCAGTTACTCCATCCATAGTGGAAAAATCAACAACAAATGTACTAACACTACAATTTGAAGCCTTTTCAATATCTTGTTTGACTGCTTGCAAAGCTGTTTCATTCCGACCTGTTACTATGAGTTCATCGATATCCTTAGCATAAAGATAAGCCAGATCTCTTCCTAAACCTGAAGAAGCACCGGTAATTATAACTTTCTTTAAAGAATTCCTTCTATATATTCTCCTCCTCACAATTTGATTTTTCAGGCCGGCAAGCTTATCAAAATAAAAGGGAAATACTCTTTCGATTAAACGAACGGCAAAAAAATAATGTGGTATAAAAAGATTCCTTCCCCTATATCCATTAACTCGTACATGTTTTATTATCAAACTATAAATTCTATTAACTACCTTTTCGCTTTTAATCCCTTTGGTTATTTTAAAAACATCCGAATATTCATTAATGATATTGGTTGGCCTAATTATATCGACATTTATCCTATTATTTCTAAGTTCACCGCGCAAGGCACTTGAAAAATTCTCGAGGGCCCACTTTGAAGGGGCATATGCGTCCAAAAATTTTGGGGCTTTACTTCCGGAAGTCGAACTTAAAATAATAATTCTACTTCCATTGGGACTTAATTTCTTCCTGAGGGCTTTAATCGGAATGATATTACCCAAATAATTTGAATAAAAATCTTCCCTGTACTTTTCAAAAGAATCAAAAGGAGAGACTTTTGCCAGTATACCAATAGTTGATACAATTATTTCAATAGAGTCTATTTTGATAAGAGTTAATGCATCATCAACTTGTTTGCTCTCACAACAATCAGCCTGGATAAATGTCAACCTATTCTTGCTTTCAATACTTAATTTATTGTAAAATTCTTCAAAATATTTCGGCTTATTTTTATCAATTGTATAAACTTTTGTTATTATACTATCGGCCATGACCCTCTGAAGCAAATTAAATCCTATATTGCCGCAGCCCAGTATCACCAGTATACCACTGGATTTCATTTCATTCACCTTTATAGTTGAACAATCAGAAATCATCACAGCGTATAACTACTTAAATGCATCATGATCACTAAGGTCTTTAACCACTTTTGCAGGTACTCCAACAGCCAAGCACCTTGATGGGATATCTTTAGTAACAACGGAACCTGTAGCGATAACAGCTTCATCGCCTATGGTCACTCCCGGTGCGATTGTAACATTGGGCATTATCCAGACACCTTTGCCAATTTTTGTTTGCATCACTTTACGCGGATAGATTTTTTTTAGCCGTGTATTTGATGGTATGTTGGCATGGGCAGTAATAATTGTTCGGTCACCTATCGATGTGTGATCGCCTATAAAAATTTGGTCGGTAAAAACTCTATCGAACATTACTTCATGACCGATATAAACACCTTTGCCAATGTTAACACCCCGCCACCTATGGATGACAGTTCGCCAGCTCTTGATAAAGCAGAAGAAAGCGACTTTATCAAGGAAAAATCGCCATACGAATCTCACTCCATACCTGAGCTTCCCCAACGGCCCTTTTAAACCATAAAATTCTAACACTTCCTCTGCCGGCATGTTTTACTCCTTTTTCTTTTTGATTTTAAAATATTCCTGGCAGGTTAAAAAAGTATATCCTTTATTAAAAAAAAATTCAATCTCTTTTTTATATATTTCAAGGCCTTTTTTACCCAGGTTTCTTAGTTTTAGTTTGTGCCTTAGTATATCGCCCAAAATATATGAAAAGAAATTTTTTGCTCTTCTAGGAATTTTAATTTTATTGCCTTTTTCATTTATAAACTCATTCGGATGCGTCAAAAAAACAACCGGCTTTTTAGTAATAGTTGCTTCAATATGGAGGAGCCTTCTAATCGTTCTTGTTAATACCGGAATTATTCTTAAAGTTGTTCCAATGTATGGGATCAAAAAAGCCGAGACCGGAATTTCATAAATATCGCCATTTCCTGATTTCCATAAATTATCGGTCTTTGTTGTATAAGATTGTCTGGGCGCCGTTAACCAGTTCAATTTTTTAATCCCCCCAAACGATAAAAACATGTCGAATCGCTGGGATGACACTGAACTGTCTATTTTAAAACCGGCTTCCTTTAATGCTTTAGGTGTATTTCTATTCACACGGCCAGCAGGAGCTCTAAAGGAAATAACTTCTTGTCCTGAAATATCCTCTAAAATTTTTTTTGATTTTTTCAAATGTTCTATTTGTTCTTTTAAAGGAAGAATATCAAAAGCCATATCAATTTCATGGGAATATCCATGTGAAGCAACTTCATGACCAAAAGGCAATATCATTTTTACCACTCCGGGAAACTTCTCCGCTATATATCCGGTAAAGAAAAAAGTGGTTTTTATATCAAACTCGGAATAAAGACCCAATAAAACAGGCATGCCTTCTTGAAGAACTTTGTACCCCATTTCATCGCTTAAAGTATTATACCGAATGGAATGGCATTCAACGTCATTTGTTAATAAGCAATATTTTCCCGGCATTATACCATTTATCTTATTTTTTATTTTTTAATAATTTTCTTTTTCCAAAATCCCTTAAAACTTGTAAAATTCGCCATTTAATCCATGGGATTAAAGGATCGATCCAATTTGCCGGATGAGTTAATATATTTATATGATAAATTTTCTTTGAAGAAATTAGTTCAATAAGATCATTGGTCGTTCGAATTAATCTTCCTTGAGATGAATAATAATCCGTATCTATAGTATCAAGCACTCTTTTTTTAAAAGCATCCCAACTTACTCCTGTATCTGAAAAATAGATTGTTTTGTCAAAATTTAATGATAAATATGTTTCTCCTAAAATACCAAAATCCTCAAAAGAATATTTTTCCCAAATTTTTTTACTCTCGAAACTTTTTATTTTTTTCTTCTTTAATAACAGATAAATACCTGTTTTTAAAAAACCTTTAAAAGTTGAGGCCGTTAAATCCCCCAATGAACCCCCATGTTGACAAATCGTTTCAATTGGACATATTTCTCTCATTTTTTCTAAATTGTATTTAAATAACTCGACTGCCTTTGAAAAATCCCCTTGCGTTTCATTTAATACCTCATAATGATAACCAATTTCATGTCCCATACCTGATATTTTAGCGATTAAATCTTTATTAAATGCATCGGGAATTGTTCTGAAATAATATGTACTGGGCATCCCAATCGATTGTTCATATTTTGCCATTTCAAGGGCGATAGGGTGATCCACTTTATTATCGATATCATGCCGCATTATTACAATATATGTATCGGCAAGATCCCTCTTTTTGCTTTCCTTGATATAATCTTTAAATGTATAAGTCTTATACCCGGAATTTTTTATGGTTTCGATCAATTGCTTGTATTTTTTAAAAGTAAAATCTCGTGAGCAAAAACTCATTCATATCTCCTTTCGAAATCGAAGTTGGTAATCCGGATCAGTTCTCATGATATTTACACTCTCAGGGTAATTTTCAATAAACCAACACATAAACTCCGTCACATTGATTTTATCAACCAGCATTTTTTGACGGCGTTCTTGATGTATCTGTCTTAAATTCGGGGTATCGATTAATTTTAGTGCTTTTCCCAAAACCCCATCGGAATTTCTAAAGCTGTATATTAAACCATATTTTTCCTGTTCTTCTAAAGTTCCAGCCGTGATACTGTTAACATAAATAGCTGGTGTGCCCAGCATGGCACATTCCGAAGCCATGGTTGCGCCTTCGCCTATATAAAGAGCTGCAAAAGCTAAAGCATCATGCATCCTTTCCGAAGGAATCTTTATTTGAAATTTTTTTAAAGAACCAGACAAATCACATTCCGAAGATATAAAAACTTCGGTATGCTTTGATAATTCATTAACTATATCAACTTTAATCCTGGCAGTAAAACCTGCGTGACCCATATCATGACTTGCCTCCCAGGAAACAAACCTTATAATTAAAAAGGGCTCACCTTTTCTAAGTTTCAAAGTAGCATATATCGTATCATCGGGTTGATAATAATTGGGATGAAGATATGCCAGCTCATGGTATCCTTTATACTGAATTTGTTTTTCCCCTAGATTCTTATGAAACGCTGTCGATACCAGGATAACCTTTGAAAAAGGTTTATATAACCTGATCTGCTCCATATTCCCGGTATCCTCAAATGTAACATGTGGTTTTCTTAGTATCCAGGCAACTTGAGCAGCATACATCGAACCTGCACTTAATAAAATGTCAGGTTTGAATTTTAATGCTGTTTTAAAGAGTAAGAAATCAAATTTGATTAGCCCCCATATTTTCCCAACTATTTTTTTAAGGGGTCTTCCAAATACGATAAAATCAAATTTATATGCCCTTAACAGTTGAACTGTTACTTCTTTGTCCCTGGAGGTGAACAAAACAGAGTGACCTTTCTTTTGCATTATCCAAGAAAAATTCTTAAACAAATGTACATGAGCAGGGTGACCAATATCAATTAATATCCTCATTGAATTACCTGACCATTTGCCACAATTTAAGGCCGAATTTTCCAAGTTTCATGAAAGCAGGTTTGTGGATTTTTTCGTATCGCCCGAAATTAACCAACTCACCACCAAACTGCTTTTTGTAATCCCTGACGCCATAAGGTTTGCCAGGTTTACCGGCACCCCCAAAGTCAAAGATCTCATACCCCTTTTTTCCCCCCCATAAAAAAACTTCCCAGGGTAAAAGGTCATTGGGATATTTATCATAGTATTTTTTTAGACTGCCGGCATACCAGTTATAGAGTCTCTCTTTATAACAGAGCACCACAATGGTACCTATAATTTTATTTTGATTGACTGCTCCGAAAAATTTTATCATACCTTTCGGGTGTAATATCTTCAATGCTGCATTAAATAAGGATTTGTCAAGCAAGGGTAATTTAGCCCTGGTATATACCTCTTTAAGAATCCGGTAAGCCCGGTCAATTTCATCCTTAGAAGTCAGTTCCTTGAAAGTGGTCCCCTCTCTTTTGGCCCTGCGAATTTCATTCCTCCGTTTGGAATTTACTTCCTTCCAGAGCTCTTTTTCTGTTTTCCCCAGGTCTACATGAATATTCAAATGCTCCTCATAATTATAGCTTTTTTTTTTAAATGCAGCGATGAAGTTTTCCTGGTCCCATAGGTTCCTGAACTGTGAGTATATTACTTTCCTTTTTATTATTTTATTATATTGTTCGACCAACAATTCAAGTATCTCCCTTTTATCATCCGCAACAAGAGGACCGCCCCAGGTGATTGAACGGGCTGTAAAACTTCCTGCAACACCGGCATATTCTTTCCGGATCACTGAAATTAATACGCCGACTACACGATTGCCTTTATCATCTACGGCAGCGGTTAAAACAGGCTCATTGTTTTTTGTTGCTTTAAACACATCAAACATCTCCGGGGTTTGAAAAATATTCCCCCGGGGATGATGGCGGACAAAATCCGACCATTGTCGACGTTCTATTTCATTGACGATCCTGTATTTATCATCAGCAAAATAACTGCTTTTACCTTTTTCCATTTTTTTGTGTCAATCCGGGTAATCCGTGGGCTATCTATTTCCTTCAAAGATTTTCTCATAAAATTTTATTATCTTTTTTGCTATCACATTACTGTCCAGGTACCGGATATGTTCCCTGCCATCTGTTCGTTTCCCAAAAGCCAGAGTTTTTTTCAATTTTTCAGCCACATCCTCTGGCTTAAAAGTCGTTATAAAACAACCTTCAGTATTTCCAAGCACTGCTCTTACATCTCCTACATCTGTTGAGACTATGGGACAATTACACGCCATAGCTTCTTTGATAACGTTTGGCGACCCCTCCCATAATGAAGTTAAAAGAACTACATCGGCAGCATTCATATAAAAGGGGATCAATCGATGCGCAGCATTATATAAAACCTGCAATTTTACATTATTGTCGTTTAACAATTTATAAGCTTTTTGGGTCAATTTATAGTTTTTTTCGTATCTGGCTGGATCTGCAACAAAAATAATATATTTCAGGTCTTGACTGAATCCCACTTTCTCCCGTGCTGTCTTCTGATCCATTAAAGAGAATTTTATTAGATCAACACCATTGGGAATGACCTGTGCATCGATTGATTTGATTTTCTTTTTAATAGATTCGGATTTGACGATCAAATTTTTCTCTAAAAATTTTCTAAACATTTTGAAGATAAGTTTTAAAAAGAGATTCGCCTCGATATCACTACCCATCAATGAAACCACAAGAGGCCTGGCGCCTGCCAGCAGCGCCACAATGCCGGACAGGGAGTAATGGGCATGAATAATATCGAATCGATTGCTTTTTAAGAATTTTCTTAATTCTGGAATGTTTCGTAGATACCCCTTGAGACCTTTGCCGATAATGGTAAAATATTCTATCTGAACACCATTATTCTTTAAGGATTCACCCTGGTTCTTGACTAAAACACCGATACCTGTTTGAGAATTTCCACTGGATACAAAAAGTACTTTCATTTTGCCCGGAAATATTTTTTCGATATAGAATTATTTTGCAATCTCCATGTACCTAAATTTTCCGCTTTTGTCAGGATTTAACCGGTCGACTATCGTGATCTTGAAAGTCACATCGTAAGGTTTTAATTCCGCATTGATTTTTTCACATGCTTTCTCCCTGTTAAATCCAGGATTTACCTCAAATAGAAAGTCCAGATAATTGCCGTTCCATACCACTTTGTGTTTTAAGACTCCCCCAATCTCCCGGAATAGTGTACCGCCAAAAATATTAATTGGGGAAAGTATTTTACCATTCCCCATGTCTATCACTTCAGAAGTCCTGCCAATGATTTGTTTAAAGTATGAAAATCCGAATCGATTTTGTTCATCCCCCTCATAAATCCCATCGATCAAATCGCCGATTTTGTACCTGATAAGGGGCATGATTTTGTTGTCCAGATTGGTAACGATTATTTCTTTATAGTCTCCTTTTCTTATAGATTCTGCTTCGATAATCACATGGGGCTCAAGTATATAATATTTATCCTCGGCCACCGGTCTTACCGCTATGCCGTTTATTTCGCCGCATCCATAAATATCACTGACTAAACCGAGTGAACTTTCGATAATATTTTTTTCATTTTTGAAAAGATTTTCAGCAGTAGTAAAAACAAATTTTGGACGATATATTTTCACATTATGATCTTTTATATACCGGGCCAGGTTATAGATCGATGAAGTATAACCATCTATTGAAAAGGGTTTGATTCTATTTATTAAATCTATAACCTTTTTATAATTCACGATCTCATTCAGGTCCGTGGAGGGCAAATTTTTTTGCATGAAAAAAAATTGTTTTAACTTTGAGCCTGGACTGTTCCACCTTTGAATCGATGTGATATTACCCCATATATGTATGGACCTGCGGCCAAAATTCCAACCGGAAAGATAGTTAAAGAAAAAACCGGCGGCTTTACCGGAGCTATCTCCGTCAACATCGTGTAAATAGTTAATTGGAATACCTGTTGTTCCACTTGAACTGCTCCTGGTGTACTTCAACATTTCCTTTTCATCTGACACCAATTTCTCAAAATTTTTTTGAATATCTGACCGGGTCAATACCGGGAGTTGCTTGAGATCCTCAAGCGTCTTGATGGAATCGGGATTTAAATTGTTTTTTTCAAAAATTTCCCGGTAATATTTGACATGCCGATAGGAATATCGAATCAATTCTTTAAGTTTTTTAACCTGGCATTGTAAGATTTCCTTCCTGTTCCACTGCAAAGATTCCAGGAAAAAGTTAAAATATTTCCTGGCTATCGTTCCTTGAGCCAGGTCTAAAACCCCAAGATAAAAGTCACTTTTTCTCATAGTGATTACTTAAAATTTTTTGAGAGTAATGATTCAACAGAGAGTGCCCTGGATAAGATGAGAGGGTTTTTAATTTTGCTGATGTTAAGAAATGTGCCAATCAGTATGTTATCCGGTTCAAAAATTTGATTGAGAAAATCGCTCTCTAAAAAGTAAGGCAGTTTTTGCTTTTTTCTTTTACGTTTGGATTTTAGATAAGGGCGTAAAGAAAATGGGAAATGTTGGGAGATGTAATCTTTAATCTTCTTAGTCTGTTTTATTGGGTTAAAAAAATCTATGCCATAGGCTGATCGATACCTGGAAAGATTCTCATCGATGTATTTTATCAAAGCAGCTTGAAATCTTCCATGATTTTTAAAAGCAAAAGGAATATCAAAACTTTGGTAAATAAGAAAAGGCTCAGAAATAGCAAGCAGCGTATGGGCGTATTGATTACTGTCAGATATAAGAAACATGGCAAATTTATTTCTAAAAAAGGGGAAAAGTTTTTCAATATCCCTTCTATGTAGATAATTATCTTTTAAATCCAATATCTCTTTAATTTTTTCCTGGAAACGGCTAAAATATTCCTGTTTATTGAATCTCTGCGTGCAAAAGGAGTAATCATAGAGAGCCAGTTTGGCTTTATAAAAATCCTTTATCGATATTTTCCTGTTCGGGAGATTCCAGCATTCCCGGTACACTTCTCCACCGGCGCCATTTAATTGCAGCCGGGCTTTAATACTCAGCCATAGTTTATTTTCAAAATGGGCGCCGTCATCGAAAATGCCGACAGGACCCAAACCATCGTAAAGGTAAAATTGCTTTTTAATAAAACCATAAAATTTTTCAATGCTAATCCTGGGATGTTTGGTTTTGTCAATATGATCTAAATTTAGGTTTTCACCTTCAGCAATGCACCTGGCAATATTTACATCCATGGAATCGTCTCCACCATAAACATAAAGGTAAGGTGTAATTCCCACATATCTCATCAATGCCAGCATTAACCGGGTATCGTATCC
>Ga0114923_10003141_pt1 | contig 11145 bp, 11 predicted proteins | sample SumtaG_FD_89578 | JGI IMG/M metagenome (GOLD analysis project Ga0114923, IMG submission 89578) | Deep subsurface microbial communities from Indian Ocean to uncover new lineages of life (NeLLi) - Sumatra_00157 metaG | ecosystem: Environmental > Aquatic > Marine > Oceanic > Sediment | place: near...
AGCGATTTTCGATCTCCTCGTTGAACGTGAAGAAGTTGCCGAGCCCGCCCCCAACCTCCAAGCTGTTGCCGAGCGAGTACATGGCGTTCGGCCGTATGACGAGCCGCCACCAGCCGCCGGATTTGAGTTGGGTCCTATAGCCGAGGTTCCCGTAAAGATCGAGCCTCGGCGTGAGGAGCACCGAGGGGTTGTAATCGACCCAAAGCTGGGCGCTGACCTCGGTCTCCGGCTCCTCCGGCTCTCCGGGTTCGTCCTGCCCGATCGCTGACGGCGCCCATGTCAGGCTCAGAAGAACGGCCACGATCGTCGATGCCAGACGGAACACATTCCGGGGCGAATGCGCAGTTTCCTTTCTTTCCGTTTGAAGACCTAGGGTCTCAGACAAATCAAGAGAATCCGGATGGCAAACTCCAATGCGCCCATCGCCGCCCAATGGGTGACGACGGCGCGACCCGGCCGGCGAACCGACATCTCTGACTCCGCTCCACGAGGACGAGATCAGTCGCCGGCTGTCGACCACCCACCACCCAAGGCGCGGTAGAGGTCGACGATCGATGAGAGCTGGAGCTGGAGGGTCTCGGAGGCGCTGAGCTGAGCATCGAAGAGCGAGCGCTGCTGGATGATCACTTCCAGGAAGCTGGTCCAGCCACCCTCGTATCGGGCGTTCGAGAGATCGAGCGCGTCTTGGGCGGCCTCGACCTGCCGCCGGCGAATCTCGTACTCGTCGCGGTAGGTCTGCACTGCGACGAGGGCGTCTTCGACCTCGCGAAATGCATTCAGGATCGTCTGCTCATAGGTGTTCAGCAGCTGTTCCGTCCGAGCCTTCTCGATCTCCACGCGTTGCTGGTTCCTCCCCGCGTTGAACAACGGTCCGAAGAGGTTGGCCCCGAGGTTGAACAGGCCGGTCGTCAAGGTCACGGCCGTGAGCTCCTCGCTCTTGACCCCGGCGTCGGCGGTGAGGCTCAACGATGGGAGTTTCAGCGCCTCCGCGACTCCGATCCGGGCGGTCTGCGCGTTCAGCTGCCTCTCCGCGACCAGGATATCCGGCCGACGCTCGAGGAGCTCGGATGGAAGTCCCGCGGGGATCTCCGGGGGGAACAGCTGTTCCTGCAGCGGCCTCCCGCGGGGGATCGTGCGTGGAGGCGAGCCGAGAAGAACCGCGATCGCGTGCTCCGTCTGGGCACGGGCGCGAAGTAAGGTCTGGACAACAGCTTCGGCCCCGGCGAGCTGCACCTCGGCCTGCGCGACATCCACCCCCGCGATCGCTCCGGCATCGAAACGGGCCTGATTGATCTCTAGCGCGTATCGGCGGGCCTCAACCGTGTTTTCCGAGATGACCAGCTGGTTGTCCAGGTCGCGAAGCTGCAAGTAGAAGCTCGCCACATCGGCCACCAGAGCGATCGTGACGCCGCGGAACGATTCCTCTGTTGCCAGCAGCTCGTTCAACGCCGCCTCGTTGGAGCGCCGAATCTTGCCCCAGAGGTCGACCTCCCAAAACACAGAGATTCCACCGCTGATGTTGAGGCTCGTCTCTCCACCGTCTTCGCCGCTCACGGTAGCGGCCTGTCCCGTTCCGCCCAGGAAGTAGTCGATGCTCGGGTAGAGATCCGCTCTGGTGAAGCCCAGGACGGCCCGAGCCTCCGCGATTCTCGCCAGCGCCGTTCGCAGGTCGCGATTGTTCTCGAGCGCGACGCCGATCAGCTCTTGCAGCGTGGAGTCTTGGAACAAGTCCCACCAGTCCATCCCCGCGATCGAGGCGCCCTGCGCGTTGCGCTCCCGGAAGGTCTCCGCGGGCGGCGTGGGCGGTCGCTCGTAATCTGGCCCGACGGTGCAGGCGGGAATCGCGAGCGCGATAAGCGCCATGAGGTTGGGACGGTTCATCTCAGATTCTCCATCGACGGCCGAGCTTGTCGACCAGGTTGAGTGCGACCACGAGGTAGAGAACGGCCGCGATGATCTGTAGGACGCGGGTCGCAACCTTCGCCCCGGCTTCGTTCGTGGAGGTGGTGGTCGATCCGATGATCAGCAGAACGGTGGTGAACGCCGAGCCGGCGAACTTCGCATACGTGTGGTCCGAAAAAAGCAGACTGCCGAACAGCAATCCGCAAAGCAGGGTCAGCAAGAGGAGGAACGGGAACCACGGTACCGAGACAAGCAGGTTGTAGAAAGCGATTGCGACGATGCCTCCTGTCACGTTCGCTACGATCATGACGGAGCCGGCTTGCCTTCCAGCCCGCATCCGTGACTGGTGCCCCAGCAGGGCGATGAAGATCAGCACGAGCAGATGATTGGTGAGCTGGAAGAGCGTGAACAGCAGCACGATCGGAAACACGATCAGCGTGCTCACCGCCGCACTCCGAACATGTTCGGTTGGAGACAGCGGTTCCGCCCCGGCGGCGGCCTTGGGTGGCTCGGATCCGGACGGCGGCGCAGGAATTAGTCCATGCGCCAGCCACACGAAAGCGATCGCAGCGGCCGTACCGAACACGAGTTGCCCGGCAACGAAAACAGCCAGCTCCGCGGACTCGAGCATCACGACCGGGATAACCATCATCGCGACGAGGACCCAGAGGATAAGGATCGGCGGCGCGCCCGCGCTGCGAGCGTAGAAGATGACAGCAAGCAGCCAGGCGATTAGCAGCGCGTACGCAACCGGATACGGAAGAAGCGCGGCACCGAAAATGAGCGCGAACAGACAGGCGGCTGCGACGGTCAGCACGAGCCCGACCCCGACCTTCAGCGACACGGGGCGTGCTGGCGGAGCGAGCAGGACCGCGGTGAGAATCGGCGTCAGGTAGGAGAGCGGCCAGGCGACCCCGAGCGCGACGGCCGTGGCGGCAGTGACCCCTACCGCATACCGGAGAATCGCCGCCTGACGTGGGTCGGCGCGCGTCCCGGCGAAGGGCAGAGCGAGTTGGTCAGCGGACAAAGGAGAGCCAGCTTGCCAGCCGAATCCGTAGTTTCCCGATGAAGTTCAGTATCGGCCGCCTGCCGGTGTAGACGATCACGTTGACCTGGCCACCGGCCCGCCGGTATTCCGTCGCTTCATCGTCCGCAAAACTGATGATCACGGGAAAGCGTTGCGGGTCACGGAGCCAGCCGCTCGTCTGCGAGACCGTCTCGAGCCCCCCCGTCCGGCCGGCGAAGCCCTCGCTCACCCCGAAGCCGATGGTCCGCACTTTGCCCTTGAAGACGCGCCCGGGCGCGACGTCGAGAACCAGCTCGACCGGGTCGCCCACCTCGATGTGAGACAGGTTGTTCTCTCGCAGATCCGCCTGAACCCAGCTGTCGGTCAGCGAGATGAACGTGCCGAGAGGCTGTCCAGCCGAGGCGAAGTAGCCGACGTCCAGCCGGGTGTTCTCGATCGCCCCCCGAGTCGGGGCGCGCACCGTGGTGAACTCGAGATCCAGCTGGGCCCTTTCCACGGCCGCGATCGCGGCCTGGATGTTCGGATTGTCAGCCCCCTGCGGGCCGAGCTGGCGCTTCGACGCCTCGAGGTCGGCCTCGGCCGAGGCGACCCGCTCCTGAGCCGAGGCGAGCGACGTCTCCGCCCTGTCTCGATCAGCGAGTGAGAGGGCACCCGGGTTCCGCTCCTGGATCGCCTGCACGCGGTCGAAGTTGCGTTGGGCCCGGTCCAAGGTAGCCAGCGCGATCCCCAACCGCGCGGCATTCGCCTCTACACCGGCGCTGCCGGCCCCCACGTTCTGCGTGGCGACCGCCAACTGGGCCCGCGCCTGCTCCAGCGCCAACGTATACGGCCGGCGATCGATCTGAACGATGACATCGCCGGCTTCGACGATATCGTGGAGTTGGACATCGACGGAGGTGACGTAGCCCGATACCCACGGCACGATCGGCACGACGAAGGCGTCGACGCGTCCCTGGTCCGTGTAGGGCGTGAAGCGGTCTGCCAGCAGGTACCATATGAAGACGGCGATGGAGAGGCCGAGGACGATTTTGGTGATCCGCCCGACTCCACCGCCGGACTCCGGCTCGGGGGCAGCCGCGGCGCCAGATTCGGGATCCGCTCCCGCGCCCTCAGCCGGTCGGTGCGCTTTGTCGACTCGGTCCGCGGCCATCGGGGCGGCTCCAGCGCGCATGTCGTGGTTTAGGATGGACCCAGCATAGTAATATCAATCGGTGGAAAGACCTAGATCAATATCAATCGTTGGAAAGACCTAGGCGAGGGCCGCGAGTGACTTCCGTTTCGACGCCACCATCAACGCAGTGGTAGATGCGTGTGCAAAGCCAGAAATTGCTCACGCCGCCCTGCCATGGTTTCTTGAAGAAGATGGATGGCGTCGATACCCGGGCCTTGATCCCGACGTGACAAAAGGGTGCGCTGGATGGATCGACTGCGGCACGTCGTTGATTAGAGCTTGTTTGTGAACCTGACGCTCGACACTTGGCTTGCCACGGGCATCGTCCTGATGCCCGTGCTCTCAGCCACGCTTCTCTTTGCCAGGCGCGAGTTTTCGGCGCGTGCCGGTCTCATCGGGGCGATAGGATCGGGTTTGTCCTTCGCTCTCGTCGTCTCGCTGCTATTTGCGCGGGTGAAGGCCGTTCGCGTGCTGTGGGAGTGGGCGCCGGAGCTTCAGGTCGTTCTCTCTTGGCGCCTCAACGACGGAACGCTCGCCATCGCGGCGCTCGTCACCTTCGTCGGCGTGCTCGTCATGCAGTTCGCCGGCGCCTACTTCGGCCCGTCAGAGAAGGGCCGGCGAGCCATTGCCACGCTTTCTCTGTTCGAAGCGTCGATGCTGGGCCTGGTCCTCGCTGATAATCTGTTCGTGCTGTTCACCTTCTGGGAGCTCACCGGGCTCTGTTCTTTCTTCTTGATCAATACAGATGCCGACAAGCGGAATGATACCTTCGCGGCGGCTCAGCAGGCCTTCGTCGTCACGGTCGGCGGAGCGCTTCCGATGCTCGTGGGGTTCATTCTCCTGGCGTCTGCTGGAAGCGCGAGCCTGACGGAGCTCTATAGCCTCGAGCTACCCGTCCGTATCCAGACGATGGCATTCCTGCTGATCTTGCCCGGCGTGCTGACGAAGAGCGCCCAGATTCCGTTTCATTTCTGGCTTCCCGGCGCAATGGCGGCCCCGACGCCGATCTCCTCGTACCTGCACTCGGCAACGATGGTCAAGGCAGGCCTCATCCTTCTCGTCTACCTGTTTCCTGTCTGCGGCGGGACACCGTGGTGGACGGCTGTTCTCGTTCCGATAGGCGGCGCGACGTGCATTTGGGGCAGCTACCGTGCGCTCGGTCAGGACGACATCAAGCTCCTCATGGCCTGGTCGACCGTTTCTCAACTCGGTCTGATGACGCTGACGCTAGGACTCGGAACCGATCTGGCCATACGGGCTGGCGTTCTCTACCTGTTTGCTCACGCGCTTTTCAAGGCGGGGCTCTTCATCGCGGTGGGTGGAATCGAGCACGCCTCGCACACGCGGCTGCTGTCCGAGCTCGGTGGTCTCCGCAAGAAGGTCCCGACGCTCTTCTGGTTCACCCTGATTCTCTGCGGTTCGATGGCCGGACTCCCGCCGTTCGTGGGCTTTCTGTCCAAGGAGCTGGTTCTCGAAAAGCTGCAGCTAGCGGAGCCGCTCGTACACGATGTCGCCGTTATCGCCATCGTCCTCGGCTCGATCGGAACGGTGGCCTACACGTCGCGCTTCTTTTTCGGTGTCTTTGCCGGCTCGCCTCGGAGCGAGGGGGCGTCCAAAGCACATGCTCCAGGACTCGGCTTCCTGCTGGCGCCCGCCGTGCTGGCCGCTCTCAGTCTGGTGGCCGGGATGGGTGCGGGTTGGACAGACCGTTGGTTCCTCGAACCGGTCAGCTGGGCGCTCGTCGGTTTGCCGATCGAGACACCCCAACTCGCGCTCTGGCACGGGATCACGGTCCCGCTGGTGCTGAGCGCCGGCATCCTGACGCTCGGATGGTTCCTCTATCGCCGGCTGGCCGGCCGCCGCCTCCCCGCGGGTCCCGAGGCGCTCAGCGGACCCGTCCTCTTCGAGAACTTCCTGACCGCTTCCCGGGCCCTCGGTGACCGCTTGAGCCGCGTTCTCGCCGGCGCATCGCCGAGCGTCTATTTCGGAGCGGTGCTCGTGTTTGGCCTGATGTGGTCGATGCCGCTCTACGGAAGGCTCAGCGGCTTTTTCGTCCACCAGTGGAGCTTCGGGGGAAGCCTCGTACTGCTCGTCCAGCTCCTCGCGATCGTCGGACTCATCCTGTTGCCGGGACGCTTGACACGGGTGCTCCTTCTCTCGGTGGCCGGTTTCACGGTAGCACTCCTGTACCGGCTCCTCCATGCGCCCGACGTCGTGCTCACCCAGCTTCTGGTCGAAGTGCTGACGGCGGTGTTCTTCGCGCTGGCCGTGCGTTTCATTGCCACCCAGGAAAGCCCATCGCCCATCGGACTCGACGCCGCACGCCTGGCCGTTGCCGTACCCGTTGGACTCGCGGGGGCAGCGTTGATCTTCGCCCTGGCCGCCGAGCCGCATGACCCGCGCCTGCCCGACTACTATCTGGAGGCAGCTCCCACCGTTGCGAAAGGACTGAATGTCGTCAACGTCATCCTGGCCGATTTCCGCGGTCTCGATACACTCGTCGAGACCGTCGTCGTAATACTCGCCGCGCTCGGCGTAGGGGGGCTTCTACTCGGTGAGCGAGGCAGCCAGGAGACCGCGCCGAAAGTCAGCTTCGTGGTGCGGAAACTCACCCGACTTATTGTGCCGCTGGCGGTGATGCTGGCGCTGGCACTGTTGCTGAAGGGACATGACGCCCCGGGCGGTGGATTCGTCAGCGGACTGTCCTTCGCGGTCGCCGCGATTCTCGGATTCGCCGCCTACGGTACGCGAGCGTTTCGGGCGCGGCTTCCGGTCGAGCCGGAGCGGATAGCGATATACGGCGCTTTCATCCTCATTGCCGCCTCGGTGTTTCCGATGCTTATGGGCGAGCCGATGCTGACACATTGGCACGGGACGCTATCACCCTGGGGAGCCATCTCGATCAAATGGAGCACGACGCTGTTCTTCGAAATTGGCGTCGTCATGGCGATCGGCGGCGGATTGAGCGCTGCGGCGCTACGGCTCTGGGAGATGACGAACGCTCAGCGTGAATGAGGGATTCGATCACATGATACCGGTTTTGGCGGCTTCGGTCTTCTTGTTGCTGGCGGCGGGCGTCTACCTCGTTCTTCAGACGAGCTTGCTGCGGGTAGCGCTCGGACTCGCGCTCGTGTCGCACTCGGTGCACCTGATTCTGCTGACCTCGGGGCGCCGGGGTGCAGTCGCACCTGTACTCCTCCCAGGGGCCGGTACCGAGGGAGTGACCGACCCCTTGCCTCAAGCGTTTGTACTGACCGCCATAGTCATCGCGATGGCGATGACGGTTTACCTCTTCGCCGCTCTGGCCGCACTGGCCAAGCGAGGTGAGCGGATGGAGGTGGAGCCGGTTCCAGATAGCGACGAGGCTCGCGCACCTGAGACGGTTCGGGCCGAGCTGGAGGGCAAGGTGACGGGACCGTGAATCTGGCAGCCTTTTTCTTGTTGCCGCTCGCGACGGGGTGCCTCCTCCTGCTGTGGCAGCCGGCGGCCAGACTCTCGAGACGCATCTCGCTGCTCGTCTCGGGAGCTCTGGTCGGCGGGGCGTTCAGGATCGCGGCCAAGTGTGGGGACGGGGAGGTTCTCAGCCACACCTTCGGGAGCTGGCCACCTCCGTTCGGGATCGTTTTTGTCGTCGATCGATTGGGTGCGCTCTTTATTACGCTCCACGCACTCCTGCTGTTCGTAACACTCGTCGCGCTCCGTCCCGAAACACATGGCGAGAACACGGTACGCCGTGCCCATCCGCTTCTGATGGTCGCCACATTCGGGCTATTCGGCGCCTTCATGACGGGAGATCTGTTCAACCTGTTCGTCATGTTCGAAGTGGTCCTGGTCAGTTCTTATCTGCTGATTCAGGTGCCCGGCACCGAGCGCTCACTCGTCTCCGCGATGCCGATGATCGTCATCAACACGAGCGCCTCGGCGCTCTTCGTCGCCGGCCTGGGCCTTCTCTACGGCATCGGCGGCTCCCTCAACATCGCCGATCTGATTCAGCGCATCGGCGGGACACCGCACGGCCTGCGACTGGCAGGGCTCGGTATGTTGGTGGCGGCATTTGCGACGAAGGCAGCACTCGTGCCGCTGTGCTTCTGGATGCCCGCCACGTATCCCACGCTGACCGCCCCCGCCGCCGCTTTGTTCGCGGGCATCATGACCAAGCTCGGCGTCTACTCGCTGCTGCGGATCTCGCCGCTGCTCGCTCATGAGCCGGTTCTTTTGACCGTGCTCCTCTGGCTCGGAGGCTTCTCAGCGATTCTCGGCGTCCTCGCGGCGCTGTCGCAGTACGAGCTGCGTCGTCTCCTGAGCTTCCACAGCGTATCGCAGGTTGGCTACGTAGTCCTGGCGCTCGGACTCCACACCGTCTTCGGGATAGCCGCGGCGATCTTTTTCGCGTTACATCATTCGCTGGTCAAATCCACTCTCTACCTGGTGGCGGACGAGTTGGAGCGATCAAACGGCAGTCGAGATCTTCGTCAGATGGATTTTCGCCGGCCCGGGAACGTGGTTCTGGCGACTGCTTTCGGGATCGCTGCTTTTGCTCTGGCGGGATCCCCTCCGCTGTCCGGCTTCTTCGGAAAACTGGCGATCTTTTGGGCCAGCTTCGAGAGCGGGGAGTGGACCGGTCTCGCGCTCCTTGTCGTCGCTTCGATCTTCACCCTGGCGAGCATGCTGAAGATCTGGGGCTTCGCGTTTCAACGTCGCCCCGTCGAAGAGGAATCGGTATCCACAACGCCCGCTTCGACGTTCCGTCCCACGGCAGTGCTGATGATGTCGGCGCTGATCGTCGTCTTTAGCCTGGCAGCCGGCCCGATCTTCCGCTACGGGTTCGAGGCGGCCGAGCAGGTTCTCGACGTCAGTGACAGTTCGGTGGTCCTGCTGCGCGGCGATCGGTGATGTCGGCTTTCTTCTTTGTCGTTTTTGCAGGATTGGCGTGGATGGGCCTGCGCGGCGACATAGGCGTTTACCCGTTCGTCGTGGGCGTGCTCATCGGGTTTGGCATGTGGCGTCTTTTCGGTTTCGAGTCCCGGCGTTCGTTCTCCATTGTTCGTGCGATCCGGCTCGCTCTCCTCGGCGCCTCCGTCTTCATCATTTTCGTCTTGGAGCTGGTCCTGGCAAATCTGCACCAGGTACGCATTGTCCTGGCGCCCCGCATCGCAGTTAGTCCGCACTGGGTCCTGTTTCGGACCAGGCTCGAGACACCCACCATGCGTGCAGTTCTGGGCTCGATGATCGTGATGACGCCCGGCACGATCGCGTACGGGGAGGCCGAGACTGAAGAAGGTGTCTGGATGATCGGTGTGCATGTGCTCCACGCCGATGGCGAAACGGGCGCGCAGAAGACCATCGATCGCATCCGCGAGCGATTCGAGTCACGACTCCGACCGATGGAGACCCTGTGATGGAGGCAGCGGTTGGCCTGCTGTATCAAGCGAGCCAGATCATGCTCATCGTCGCGACCGTGCTGATTCTCTACCGGTTCAGCCGAGGGCCTTCGGTGTTCGACCGCGTAGTGGCTATCGAAACGATCGCTCTGGCGGTCGTCGGCTATTTGCTTCTCGAATCCAATGCTACGGCTGGCCGACTGTACACGGATGCGGCACTCGGACTGGCCCTGTTCTCCGTCGCGGGGACCATATTCCTGGGATATTTTCTCGGCCGCGGAGAGTTTCCCGATGAGTGATTCAGCGACTGCCCTGCAGCTTGTCGCCGCGGCGGCGGCCTTCGCCGGATCCTTCCTCTTCCTCGCCGGCGCGATAGGCTTCGTGCGGCTGCCAGACTTCTACACGCGCATGCACGCCTCAACCAAGGCCGCAAGCCTGGGGATTCCGTTGATGGCCCTGGCTTCCATGCTCGTGCACCTGGGCGCGGGCTTCGAGATCTGGCTGGAAGATGCGCTCATCATTCTCTTCGTCTTTCTGGCCGCCCCGGTGAGCACGCAGGTCCTCGTCTGGGCGGCCGTAGCACGGAAGGTCCGCTCATCTTCCGAGACGATGGGACGGCCGCCCATCGGGATGGTCGAGCAGGTGAACGTGGAAGGTGAGCATCCTCCTCTACGTGGAGGCCAAACTTGATCCTGCGCTCTTGGACCGCGTGGTGCATATCGCGAACGTCGCTGGTGCCGAGCTCACATCCTTGTGGAAGATCGACAGCGGCAGCTGGCCGAGGCCACCAACTCGATCGACGATCACGACGTCACGATCGCTACGCGTTCCGACCTCGAAGCTGGTAAACCGACCTCGCCATCCCCTCGTCGTACCGCTTAAGAGCCGTCCGCACCTCGTCCGGTGAAGGAAGGATGGCCCGGCGATGTAGTCCCAACAGATATCGGTTGTTCGCGGTGACGTCCCGGATGTCTCCCACGCATCGATCGACGAGATCACCCGCGTCATCGACGATCTCCGAGACCAGGCCCAGCTCGAGAGCCTCGTCCGCATCGATCGAGACTCCACCATGAATCAGGGAAAGCGCTCTGCCGATTCCGACATATTTCGGCAGCAGATAGGTCAGACCGGGCGATGCCGGTATGCCGGTACGCATGTTCTCGAAGGAAATGGTGGTGTCCGCGGTGGCCAGTCGCCAATCAAAGGCAAGCGCCAGCCCCAGGTAATCGCCCGTTATCTGGCCCTGCAACCCCGCGATAATCGGCTTCTCAAACTCGAGCATCGCGACCAGGACTCGGCTGAGGGCCGTGCTGAAGCGGGCTGCGATAGCTTCATGCTGAAAGCCATAGAATCTGCCGTGGCGGACGAAAGGCTCATCGTCCTCCGAGATGAACTCAACCATGGCATCGACATCGTCCTGGCTGTACGACTCGCTATCGTTGATCTGTACATAGCCCAGCAGGTTCGGCGACTCGTTGACGGACTTGAGAAACGCCCAGAAATCCGAGCTCACGGGCTCCGTAACGATCTTCATCGCCTGGCCGGTCAAGCGGACGACCGCGACGTCGTCAACGAGCTTGGAGTCGAAGCCCTCGGTGTGGGACTCAAGCTGGGTCATGGACAGCCCCTCGAATGGCGGTGATCGTCGACGCGAACAGAATACG
>Ga0114923_10003142_pt1 | contig 11144 bp, 14 predicted proteins | sample SumtaG_FD_89578 | JGI IMG/M metagenome (GOLD analysis project Ga0114923, IMG submission 89578) | Deep subsurface microbial communities from Indian Ocean to uncover new lineages of life (NeLLi) - Sumatra_00157 metaG | ecosystem: Environmental > Aquatic > Marine > Oceanic > Sediment | place: near...
CAGCCAAAGTTAGCAGTGGTTGCCATTACACGTCACTCCCGATTGAAGCTCGGGGGCGCATCGAGATGCGGCCACCGAACTGTCTGTTTTTCTTGTTGCGGTGCATGCGAGCGATTTGCTCGTTGAGAAGATCGTGCCACATCCCAATCCGCGAGTCTTCCTGAAGGAACGGCTCGGCTGCGAGCAGCGAGGCGTACAGGTAGAGGTCAGGGCGAAGGGTAAGCAGTGTGTTCGTTGTGTTCGTGTCCGAGAGCGGATCGAGATCCGACTCGTAGGTCAGGCGCAGAGTAAACGTCGCGTTCGGCACTGGAGCGAATCGCAGCACCGGCCCGGCCACCAGATCGATGACGGCAGCGTATCGAGGCACGCCGAGCGATCCGAGACTGGCCTTGCGCCGAGGAAGTTCGTCAGGGCGCACGATACTGATCGGCCCGAAGTGATCCGGGCCGTCGTGATAGAGGCTCTGAATCCCGCCGAAGTCGGGCGGCAGTTCCTTGTCGTCCGCAGAGACTGAGAGGTCGTTGAACTCAATCAACTCGATGCGGTCGTCATCGCGCAACTGTGCTTCCGCAATCTGGATAAACTCGGGGATCCGTGCCGTCAGATCGAGCCGGTTCAGCCAGTTGCCGATTGCCGTTTGTAGTGTCGCGTAATCTGTAATCATTCTACCAGTTTCAGTGCTGGGGTTGGCTCTTCGGCTGGCGTATCATCCTCGCGGACATCGCCGCCGATCGTCTCTTGGAAGTCTGCTTTGAGTCGGGATACCTGCCCGACTTCGTACTCGAACTGTCCGATATGCGCGACCAGTTTGGAGAGGTCATGATCCACATAGATCTCCCAGTCGTGCTTGCGCGCCTTCTGGCAGAAGAACACGTCTTCGCCAACGTGGCCCGCGTCGCCGTATTCGTAGAAGAACCACGGACGGTCCTCCAGCATGCTCGTGAGAACAGTGGTCCGCATCAGGAGCGCTCCGAAGCCGATGGCCGCGACCTTGGCGAGTCCGGTGGACTCCTCAGTCGTGGCTAGCTGTCGGCCCTCGCCCGCATGCTCGTTCTCCAGCGTCTCGATGGCGACGTAACGATACGGCGCCCCGCGAGTGGAGTAGTTCGCCCCCACCATAGCCTTGCCATGCTGGAGGAGGCGGGTCAGTGTGTCCCGAGGGAATCGCATGTCGGAGTCGAGCCACAGGATGAAGTCATACCCAGCCTGAAGCACTTCCTCGCACAGCGACTCTCTGGCGGTGTGGACGTAGGTACCCTTCCGCATCATCATGGTCAACTCGGCGAGGCCTTCAGCGACCAGTGTGCCCTGCGAGTAAACGAGCATCGACGCGAGGTCGAAGGCGAACATCGCGGGAACGTTCTCGTGCGTCGGAACGCATACTGCTATCCGTAGTGGACGCTGTGCTTCTCCTGAGATCGTGCTCATTTCAGTGACCCTCCCTTGGTCCGATAAATCTCATTTTCTGGTCGATCCAGCCACGCTACCAGCGCGTCGTGATCGTCGCGTATCTCATCGGGCAGAGCAAACCAAATGACATGTGGAATCCGGCCCACAAAGTGCTGCCCGTCGCCCTTCCATGTCCCCTTGTCCGCTTTCCTCATCGCTTCGTTGTGCGCGAGGATCGGATCGAGAAGCTGCTGCGTCTGGACAGATATTTCGTCCGTGGCCGCATCGAAATGGAAGAGCTTGCGGATCCGTTGCATCGGATCCTCGCTCAAAATGAGCGGTCTGCTGTCGTTTACTGGTCCCCCCGTGTTGTCGATCAAAACAGCTTTACCTCCCAACTGAGATGAAGACCGACGCCGACGCAGGACGTACCGTCCGCGCAGAAGCCGATGAATGGTCCGACTGACATCCGAGGCAGGAAGCTTGGTCGGGGGCGTGGTCTGTCGCTGAGTACAGCGTCGAGACTGTCGCCCCTGCTGATCGCGTCCGACAGCCCCAGCCGCAACTCTGCGGCGGCGCTTCGTTCGATCGCGACAGCGGCAACCAGATCGATGATCTGATCGTCCTGCTCCTCGATGAGTTCATCCCGCAAAGTGATTGCGGGGATCGCTTCCTCCGGGACCGGCGCATCAGCGATGGCCGCTCGGAGTCCGACAATGACAGCACCGCGATTTGACACGCGATGCTGTAGTACGTCTACTTCGGCTTCGAGGGAATCGGCACGTGCAAGGTGGGCGATCGCCGCATCTCTTTCGAGACGGGCTTGAGCCTGAACGCTTGCTACGCGCTCCTCCCACTCAGCGTTCTGTGAGCGAGCGAAGCTGTCGTAGGCGAAGAGAGCGATCGCGATTGCGACCGCAGCCCCCACTACTTTCAGCTTACTCATCCCGGTTACGGGCCTACTCGCTCAGTGATTGGATCGAGCGCTTCGAGAACATCGGAGTTGACTTGCTTCCTGTCAATGATGAACTCAAGGTGCTCCGAAAAACTACCAGCGCCCAGAGTCGCTCCGGTCACGCCACCAAATGACGTGTCTTCGGGGGCGATGTCGTTCGCACCGGGGGAAGTCGCGGCCAGCAATAGGCCGTTTACGTGGATCCCGCCTGCCCGAGCCGTGAGGTCAAGCTCATCATTGGCAAGGTCAGCGGCGCCGGAAACGATTTCATGCTGAATCGTCCCTGTGCCGTAGTCCGTCCCTTCGACTCCGCTATCATTGATAGCTGAAACGAGGTTCGAAATTGATCCATCGAGATCCGCACCGATATCTACATCGAAGGCAACGGCTGGCGCTGCAACGAACGTGTAGGTACGGTGACCTATCACGACCGTATCGCTAGCTGCGACTTGCGACGTAAACGCGAAAGCGGCGGCAGCGATCCCCTTTACAAAGACCTGTTCTGCCATGGGAAGATACTCCTATGAAGTGTGAAGATGGAAAGGATGCGGCGCCCCGATTGGGGCACCGCCATCCAGAGGGTCTACGAAACAGTCAGATCGGCTACGAGGCCGTGCGCTGCTTCGTTCCTGACTCGAAGCCCCCACTCGATCCGCAGGAAGAACTTCTCCGCGTCACCAGTCTTGGCAAGCTCCACCAGCTTCATCGGACGGAGAACATCCATCCCGAGAAACTCATGGTCGAGCAGGTAAGCGTCGCGATCACGCTGGAACGAATCCGGGATAACCTTCAGCGTACCGAAGTCATCCACGTACACGTCAACCGCTGCGATCACTGCTGTCGGCGACGGAGACACATTCGACATGTCGAAGTTCCTTGTCACCACGCCCGCGAAGGCGCTCAGAGCACGCTTATTGAACGATCCCACGTACAGACTGCGCAACTTGGCGCCGTTCGTATACATGAGGGAGGTCACGTCTTGCAACAGCGTTTCCGTAAAGGCTCGCGGTGTGCCGTCAGTCCTCGCTGCACCCGGTACACCGGAAGTGTACACAGGGTTTGCGCCACCGGCTCCGAAGGAGACGTTGCTTTGCAGCCACGCACCCAGAGTTGCCGTCTGTCGCGCCACTGTGATCGATCCGGCGTCTCCGCCCTGATTCGACATCACGATGGCTTCCATATCACGCTTCAGTTCCAGCCCCTTCAGCATCAACTGATAGGCGCTTTCCTTACCGCGTCCCGCCCGATCCGTAGCTTCGAGGGTGTCCTCGATGATATAGACCTTCCGGGAGATCTGCATGTGGTTACCGACACGCTTTGTTGCCACGAGAGCGTCAAACGACGTGATGTCGTCTCCCGCCAACTGGGCATTCGTTGTGTCAGCCGCTGCCAGAGTATCAGTCTGCCACTCAACAAGCGTCTGTTTGGCGCTCCGACGACTCAGGTTAGCGACTACTGGAGTCTCTTCCTGAGAGATGCGGAAAATGACATTCGACAGATCTTCCCGAATACCTTTCGCATCAAACGTCTGGAACGTGTTTGAAACTACGGCCATGATGTTGCTCCTACGAGGTTGTGGCCCCTCCGGGGCCGAAAGAGATTACTTCTCTTTCTCCCCGAAGAACGCCGATGAAAGTAGTTCGACGGCAGCATCTCTGCTGCCCTCTTTGTCGAGGCGTTCCGAAGCATCGCGGATCTTGCTTTCGTCGCTTGACTTCTTCTTTTTCGGTTTGCGGGTTCGGCCCGTTCCACCCGGAGTCAGAGTCTTGAGAGACTTCTTCTTCTTGGTCTTGAGGACTTTCTTACCGCTCTCTTGCAATTCGCTGAGTTTCATGGCATCCTGAAGTAGAAGTAGAGCACGGTGGTCCATGACCGAGGCCATGTCTTCCGCCGTGTAACCAAAGCGCTCGATGGCAAAAGCCGTAAGCGCCGTGATCTGTTCTGCTGCAACCTTCTGGTCACTCCACTCTGGAATCGCTTCCAAAATCAAAGCTTGTTCGCGGCGAATCACTTCCGCCTTCCGCTCTTCTTGAGCTTCCGACATCTCGTGATGCAATCGCTGTTGCTCAGTTTGGATCGTGCGGAGTTGCTCCTGCTGGCGCTGGTGATCGGCCATTGCCACAGCGTATGCTGCCGGGTCTTCCTTTTTCAAGGCATCCCAGTCAGGTGTCTCCTCGGATCCGCTCCCTGCGACCGCTGCTTCCAGCGACTGCAAGAACTGCGCAACTTCGATCCGTTCTGCTTGCAGAGAGTCCCGCTGTGTCTCCAGAGCCTTACGCTCCGTAGCCACGACAGTCGTCTTCCGCGTATAGTCCGCTTGGCGCAAACCACGCGACTTGGCCTCATCTCGACTTACCTGCTCTTCGGTGCCGTCTTCATTGAAAACGGTGAAAAGCTCGGTGTCATCCGAGTCCTCATCTTCGTCGGTTTCGTCTGCGTCCTCTTCCTCGTCTTCGGTTTCATCGGTGTCGGAGTCATCGAGATCCTCGTCATCTGAGTCATCATCCGAGTCTTCGGACTCTTCCTCATCGGCGTCGGTGTCTTCGATTTCCTCTTCCTCGTCATCGTCTGACTCAGGTTGGGCGTCGTCATTCTCTGCGTCGCCCGCGCCTTCCTCCTCTTCCTCTTTGCCCAGTAACCCGGAGAAAAAGGGGAGAATTGCGTCTGCTGCTTCATCGATGCTCAGCCCTTCGGCTGGCACGTCGATCGTCTGGTCCTGTGGTGAATCTGCCACTCGCTGCCTCCCTTATCGGTCCCGTGATGGGTTATCGCATTATGCGAGAAATACTCTTGCATTATAACACACTGTGCCGTTTCATGCAAGACGCTACACTTAGGTCGTAATCGTGGGCCTGCTCTTGCGTTCTGCATGCTGCGCGATCAGTTCGCTCCCCGCGATCGCCGTGAAGCGTCCCGGCAGAGCTTCCCAGCCCACAAACTCACCGTGAGCTAGCTCTCGTTCCTCCAGCGTCTTTGCGTCTCTCCAGCGCTTCAGAATGTCTTCCCGACCGATCTCCATGATCTCAAGAAAGGTCGGATCCTTGACAATGCTCTGCGCGAAGGTAAGGCGTGCTGGGTTATGGGCCTTGCCCATGTTACCCTCCTATTTCTGGGTTCTCTCCCTGCTGCGCGTTGCCGCGCTGCACGTCAGCCTGTAGCTCGCTGTTGCGTAGCTGGGCTGTAAATCTGGCTTCGATCTCCGCCTGCTTCAGCGCGAAGTCCTGCGCCAGCTTATCGCGCTCCAGATCGTCCTTCGCGGCTGCCTGCTGCTGCGCTAGCTCCACCTTGGCGGCAGCGATAGCGGCGTCAGCCTGTAGCTTGCTCTGCTTCATCTGGAGGTCTAGCTGTGCGACCTGCATGTCGAGTTGAGCCTTCTGCTGGTTCAACGCGATCTCTGCCTCGGCACGCATCTTCTCCACCTCGACCAGCGCCATCTCGGCGTCAGGCTGCGGCGGCTGTGAGGCCAGTTGCTTCTGGTGCTCTTCGAGTTCCGCCTGCCCAAACGTCTTGTAGAAAGCGTCGGGATTGCGGAAGCCTGCGAGTTCCACGGCCTGTGCCAGCGAGGTCCGCAGGTTGGTCAGATCCACCAGCGGCGAGCCGTTCTGGATCTGTGCCTTCTGGTCCGCGATGATCTGCGTGAGAAGCTGCAACTTCTCCTCCCGCGTCGCTCCCCCGAGCGCCACGTTCACCACGACATCCATCTCGGCATCCCAGTCGCGAGGATCGACAGCCACGAACTTGCCGCGCAGTCGGACCACACGCTCCCGGTCCTGATTCTCCTTGACCAGCTTGAAGAGGCCGCGGAATAGACGCTTGAAGCCCGTCTCCGCGAAGACACGGGCGATCATCTCTATGTGCTGTCTCCCGCCCTCTACGGTCGCCGCAACAGCGGCTCTCGTGCTGGACTGGAGCGCGTCGGGGGCGAGGCCTGATGCCGCCTTGCTGATCCCGGTGCGATTCTCCTTGACCTCGCCGAAATACTGAAGGACCGGCAGCGCTGCCGCGCCGACGAACTCATGTTTGATCGGGGCGATGTTGCCGATTCCGTCTGACCGGATAACGGCGCCCATTTCCTCGTTCAGCAGATCCTCGACGTTGACCTTGTTGATATCGGCTTCCATCCGGGGATGGAGCGCGAGGGTCAGAGAGTCGAGCATGGCGCGAACGATCGCGGACATGATCTTCTGGAGATCCATCGTATAGTCGGCAGTCGAAAGGCCGACCATCGTGTGAGGCTCGGGATCTGGGGTCAGGAGAGCGAAGGGCCGCTCAGCCACAACCTCGACCATCTCTTCGATGATCTGAGAGTTCATGCCGATAATCGGCACCATGAGCATCTCGGCGATATCGTCCTCATCCTGATCGAAGCGGACGAAGACCTCGCCGAAGCGAACCAGTCCGTCAGCCTCTGAACGCTTTTCGCCAGAATCCGTTACCGCACCCTCATCTGTGATCCGGCGCGCATCCCACAGTTCGCCGTCCCCGACATCGCGGGAGCGAACCTTGCGGTTGATGTGCTTTTTGACTAGATCCGGGTCCACGCCCATCGCGATCACGTCGGAGGCGGAGATATCTCGCACGTGTGCGACCATAGCTGCTTCGTCAATGTCCCGTGCGTCTGGGGTGAAGAAAAACTCTTCGGGCGGAATAGCTGCGAAACGAGCGCGCCCGGCATCGCTGCGCCGGACGATCTCAACGTCGCTGACCATCATCGGTGCCTGATTCGGAATCTCGACCACGCCTTCGTCCAGAAACTCCACGTCCTCAACGGACGGATCCGCCATGAGCGCCTGCACCTCATCATCTGTGATCCCCGAAAGCTGTTGGCCTTCGACCTTATCACTCTTTTCCCACCACCACTTGAAGATGCCGATTCTTCGAACCAGCGCGTCCTTGATTGCGGCATGAACTTCCGTAAACCCATCGTTATCCTGCTGGACAACGACATGGTTGATATAGTCTGTCTGCTGCTCCGCGAGTTCTGCGTCCTCGATCCCCTTCGGGACGAACTCGACAATGCGATCCGAGCCAAAGAAAATCCGCATCAGGCTCGGCATGATTGCCTGTACCGTGTCGCGGACGATCGTCATGACTACCTTCGAGCGGCCTTCCTCCTCGTTTCCGATCGGGCGCCCCATGTAGAACTTGGTGGCTTCGGCCTGATCCGGGTCGAGATTCTCTTCCCGCCATGACCGTGCCTCATCGACCATCGTCCTGACGGTAGTCTGGAGAGACTCCTCCTCTTCCTCACTGCCCTTCGCGGTCAAGACTACATCGCTCTCGCCCGGCTCGAAGAACAGAGCTTCGATTTTTCCCTCTCGATGTGGCATATTATACTATCCCTTTTAGGTTCCGCTTGATCGGCTTTCCAGAGTTGATGGTGCGTCCCTGAATCATCCGTGTGTGCGCGCCCGCGAGGGCAAGCATGAAGGCGTCGGCGTGGTTCGGACTATCGAAGCCACGCTTGACCAAATTAGTTTTGCTCTCGACCTGTATCCTTCCAGACGACGTATAGGTGTACGTCGGGGTGCAAAGCTGGTCAGCCAGCTTCTGGCCCTGTTTGTTGTTCGGTAGTCTACCCTTCCGCTCCTCGAACCACTTCTGACCTCTGAACCAAAGCTCGGCTCTCAGATTGAGGTACGTCTCCTTAGAAGACGGATTCTCAGAGGTGTTGATCCCGCGCACGGGCATCCCGAGTTCGCGAAGCCTGTCTACCACGCCGCCGCCAACTCCGATGGAGTCCACGACGATCTGGGCGGGGCGACGCATGTTGGGGGCGGCGAGGACTTCTGCCATCACCCGCCCCGTCGTCTCCATCGTGTCCAGCCCGCTCCACTCGATGATCTCCACCACCTCGCGGCCTTGCATCTTTATCAGGACTGTGGCGTCCTTCCCGAAGCGTGCGACATCCAGCCCCCAGATGCACGTGGCATCGGGCGCCGTATGTATGTCGCGATCGAACGCTGCATTGACCAGCCCTCGGGCGATGATCGTGTCCTCATCGCTCTCTGGGAACTCGCCCAGATAGCGGATACGGTATTGGTTCGAGTCGCGCCCGTACTCCAGCGCGACTTCCTCTTCGTAGTCGTCTGCGACCAGCGCGCTGTCGGCACAGTTGATGTGAATCCTGTGCCAGCGGTCAGCGTGCGTCGCCTTCATGTGCGAGTTGTAGAACAGTCCGCTTGTCTTCGTCGGATTGCTCGCCATCATCGTTGTCGCCGCGTGCCCCGACATCGAGCCAATAGCAGCCTCGAAGATCGCCTCAGGCACACCGGAGGCTTCGTCTATGAGCAGGAGCACGTGCTCGGAATGGACGCCCTGTAGGGCTTCCGGTGCTTCCGGGCGGGCAGTCCTGAACGAGATGAAACTGTCCTTTGGCGCGGCCTTCAGTTCGATCCGCGTCGCGGTGACGACCAGCATGTCCTGAATGATGTCCGGCAGCTTCCCGATCCACGATACCATCTCAGCATACAGAGCATCGAACAACTGCCCGGCGCTCGGTGCTGTAATGACGGTCTTCTGTGGGAAGCGCGTCAAGATATGGTTGATCGCAGCCCACGACAGCACGGTCGTCTTCCCGACTCCATGCCCCGAGCGGATCGTGATACCTCGGACCCCGGCCCCATAGGCTTCGAGAATCTCGGCCTGTTTGACATCGGGCTTGACGCCCCAGAAGGCCTCGACCATGTTCACCGGCCCCTTGGCGCCTGCCGGGGGGCCGTATTGCTCGATAAGCCCGCGCATCAAATCATTGATGTCCTCTACAGTGAGGTCTTTATTCGTCAATCCGCTCACTGTATACCTCTGTAGAGTGGACGTGCTGAGAATCGAACTCAGGTCCAGAGTCCCGTACCGGCTCCTCTGTCGAATACCTGCCACGCCCGAATATGCGATCCCAGTTGCTGTCGAAAGCAGCCTTGGTTACCTCGCGGGGGCGGCGCTTATCTCCCTTACCCATGTCTCCTCCTATGACTGCGGTGCTTTGTTCTCCGGGCGGCTGAAGTGGCCCTGCAACGCGAATGTGTGGCTGACGAGTCCTGTAAAGTCATCGTCCAGCAGTATGTTCAACGACCAGCCCGGCATCAACGTGATGCCCTGCGGCATGAACTTCCAGAAACTCCATCGCACCACTAGAACGTCGTCACCGAGGGGAAAGTCCCCGACTTTTACCGCCGTATCGAAAGAGTACCGCGCCCAATGTCCGTTCGTCTTCACCGGCTCATCAACGTCCGTGATGTTGTAGATCACGTTATCGTCTGCGTCTCGCACTTCGATAACAACACCGTTTGTGAGTGCCGCCAGCCCTCCGTATAGCGCACTGTCAGACACAACGGAGTCTGAAAGACTCACAAGTACCCGACTGATGTGGGCGATCTCACTCGGCGCGCATTTGAAGTAAAAGCGGCCTTGCGTGCTGCTGAAGTCGCCTATCGCGTTTTTCGTTCCTGTTCCGTCCCCGTTCGTATCCGCAAACTGCGAGATCGCTACAAATGGATCTGCTGGCATTTCCTTGTCTCTTCGTTCTCGTTGCTCCATGCTCCGATATACCGTGAAGGATTCGAACCTTCGACCTCTCGGATCCAAACCGAGCGCGCTGACCGGACTGCGCCAACGGTATGTATACACAGGACACACAGTGGAGAAGGTCGGGATCGAACCGACTGCCTCTTGCTTGCAAGGCAAGCGCTCTCCCAGATGAGCTACATCCCCAAAGAGAGACTAATCGGCTTCGAACCGATAACCTTCAGCTTGGAAGGCTGACGCTCTGCCAGTTGAGCTATAGTCCCGTAAGCCACTTGTAGGAATCGAACCCACGTCACTAGTTTACAAGACTAGTGCTCTGCCTGTTGAGCTAAAGCGGCACCAAACGCCCAGCCACGGCACCGGAGACAACCTTGGAGGGGAGGCTGAAACCAGTGTCGCGCACTGGACTCTTCCTACAGTGGGAGGAAGTTGTACAGCGAGATGAGCAAGAACAGCACTAGTCCTCCGCCACCAAATACTAGCGCGCTGTCGCTCAGTGACCTAATCGATCCAGCAATCATCGCAATCATTCGTTTACTCCGGTTGGGGTTGTGGTTGCGTTACATGAACTTCACAGCAGCGAGATTCGTCATCCCGCGCATGTTCATTCTCTCCAGCGTCCATTCGTACAGCCACTCCCGGCTCAGACAGACGATCGAATACGCTTCGTCCACCGTTCTCGGATCGTGGCGGGGTCCAGTCGAGTTCTCGTAAGGCTCCAGCGGCATGCCGCACTGCCTCCGAGCGAGGTCGCGCTGCGCCATCTCTAGGCTGCGTACCAATATATGGAACTCCTGCGGCACGTACATGGGAGCATACTTCTTGAAATTAGCCACCTTGCAGATCGTCCAGAGACGGCTCCTCAGTCGTCTCTGCGGGGGCGAGTGTTTCAAACTCGGCCTCGGGGATCTGTAGTGCGGGCCTCTTCATCCGACCTAGTTCTCGCAGTGCGTTCAAGTGGGAGTCGCCGACCAGATTCATGTTGATGACGACGGCGTTCTCGGCAGCCTCTCCGAACTGATCGCGGTCGCGCACACGTGCGAGGAAGCGGTGGTAGTCGGAGCGCGCTTTGGCGAGGGACACGTCGGCGTTGTCGAATGAGCGCCGGGTGCCGTCCTCGTTCATCGTGATGTCCTCGAAGACGCTTCCGGCCAAGTCCGCATGGGCCTCGGCGCTGATCGTCTTCGCCTCCCGGTAGAGATCGGCGCGCTCATCGCCCCCATCCTTCAACCACCAGTAGAACATACCTCGCGTCACGTCGTAGGGGCGCATGATC
>Ga0114923_10003143_pt1 | contig 11143 bp, 10 predicted proteins | sample SumtaG_FD_89578 | JGI IMG/M metagenome (GOLD analysis project Ga0114923, IMG submission 89578) | Deep subsurface microbial communities from Indian Ocean to uncover new lineages of life (NeLLi) - Sumatra_00157 metaG | ecosystem: Environmental > Aquatic > Marine > Oceanic > Sediment | place: near...
GAAGTTTCCGCCATAGCCAGCATCAACTGCAACGTCGGGAGACATGTCGGCTTCGATGCCGGTCACTACTCGGAAATTGTTTGGTAGCAATGCCGTGTTCAAACGGAAATTAGACCAACCCAAATGCGTGAAGCCGAAATTGTCAGCACCACCAACTGCGTAAGCAATTCGGTTGGGAATCGCTGCGAACGTCAGCGTGAATGTCGCACTGGCACCTGTTCCACCTGTCACGCTATTCGGTGTCCCAGCGTCAGCAGCATAGCCACCACCGGTAAGAAGCGTGGATGTCAGAATTTCGCCACTGCCACCTACGGTATCGACTCGAATCGTTGCTGCTGCCTTGCCATCGGCAAGCGTGCCGCCAGCGACAGTCAGGACATCGAGGGCCGTGTAGCCAGTACCCGCTGCGGCAATGACCGCTGTCGCCACGTCACGAAGCGCATCACCAAAAGTCATGGCTAGACCAGCGGGGTCCGCCTCGGCAGATGGCGCACCGGATAACTGCCAACCGAAAATAGTTCGATCCCGATAGTCCTCAGACGTGAACGTGTGAAAGACCTCGTACGATTCTTCAGATGCTTGAGCCTGAAGATGAGTTCCGCCCTCACGATTGTTCAGCGTATCGGTGTTGATACCCCCGAAGCCTGACCAGCCAGTTGTCTGATTGGCGTCGTCAATCTCAACCAGATTACTTGTGATCGAGACCGTCATGATTTGCGCTGCCTGTCAGCAAGCACGATCGCTGCCGCCTGAAAGCCGAACAACGACACGGTGCCGGGATAATTGATCACGATAGAATCGTCATGCGGAATTTCCATCAAGTCGTTCCTGGCAGTGCGTCCGAACACGTACACGCAATTAGTTGGATGCACGAAGCCTTCGAGATCCTGCTTGCCCTGCTGATCCACTACCACGACGAAATCATCGGGCGCGAAAATAGGGTGATCATCGCGATCGAGCAACTTCAGTTCTGCACCGTATGCTCGCGTCACCGTCCTCCACAACCGGAAGTCGGTCATGCCCTCCATCCAGGTCGGCTCTTTGAAAGCGGCAACGGTCAGCATGGATCGATGCGTCCTGTTGGATTCGGCTCAAGCACGGTCCACCTCGCGCCTTGCGAAGCTGCTGTCCAGCGTACAGGCTGTTCCTGCGCGAACCACAGGGCAGGACATTCGTCTGCGAACCAGATGTTCGGCGGATCTGCGATCCATGCTGCTGGTAAACACGGTGCCTCCCAGTTACTTTTGCGTTCTGCTGCGAACCAAGTGCCACCAATTTCTTCGTTGACGGCAGTCCATGTTCCCCCAGGCTCCTCGGCGAATTGTGCCTCATGTGGTAGCTCGTCCGCCAGCCATAAACTAGCACACCTGATCGCTTCCCATCCGGCACTGTTGCAATCGGCCAGCCAGAATTCACAGTCCTCTGGATCGCGAACGACGAACAGCGCGAACAGCGGGTCCGTCCACTCGTACGGAATAACAGCATCAAACCCCGGATCAGCAACCCACTCGATTGGGAACGAACGCGTTTCGTCGAGGATGCCACGAGCTTCCCACGGAATTGCTTGATCGAAATTCTTGAAGAAAATCTGTTGCCACTCGATCGGGATCTCGGAGTCCAGCTGCACGAAACTTTCCGACAGCCACTCGTACGGAATTACCTGATCGAACTGAACCGGGCTGAACCACGAGATTGGAATCCGCTGATCCGAATCTATCGCAGGACTAAGCCAGTCGATTGGGATCTGATTGTCATCGCCAACGTCGACTACCCACTCGACCGGGATCACGAACGCAGGCTGCAGGTCAACATTCCATTCAACTGGTATGGACGCGTCCAGGGCTACTCCCTGTGTCCAGTCGTAGGGAATGACGAAGTCTACTGCACTGAACTCACCACTCCACGACACCGGTATTTGATGATCCAGCTGCAACTGCAAGAACCATTCGACAGGGATGCCATGGTCTCGATTGACATCGAGCGTCCACTCAACCGGCATCTGTCGATCGAGTTCGAGGAAAATTGTCAGCTGCCAGTCGTACGGTATGACGCGATCTATTATTAACTCTGCCGTCCATTCAACCGGAATAATTTGATCGACATCAATGAAGCCTGCCCAGTTAATCGGTATCTGGTGCAGCGACACGATCACGGTTTCGAGCAACCACTCCACCGGGATCTGGTGATCAATATCTAGGTCGGTCTTCCATTCAACAGGAGTTTGCCTGTCTAGTTCGAGATCCAGCTTCCAGTCAAATAATATCGGGAAGTCTGCTCCCGGATCTGCGAACGGTCCTCGCCATGCGAACGGGATCTGGTGATCACTGTCTGGTATCGGTCCTTTCCATGCGAACGGGATCTGGTGATTTGCTCCAACTCCGCTTCGCCATTCGGCAGGAATCTGATGATCACCGGGAACTGTTGTGAGCGTCCACTCCACTGGAATTTGTCGATCAATGTCGAGATCGAGGGTCCACTCGACCGGGATTCCAAGGTCTGCACTGAACTCTCCTGACCAGTTAATTGGCATTGACCCGTCTGCCACAATCCCTTGCAGCCACGACACAGGTATTTGATTATCAACGGCAATTCCCTGCCGCCACTCGACTGGAATCTGGAAGTCACCCGGCACCATGACGGTGTTCCACTCCACCGGGATCTGGTGATCGAGAAGCAGTTCGGTAAACCACTCGACGGGTATTGCGTGATCCGCCTGCAGATCCTCGCTAGTCCAATCGACAGGAATTTGTTTGTCGATCGCCAGACCCTGTTGCCACTCAATCGGGATCGCGTGATCGGAATCGACCGGTGTCGCTCCGCTTATCTTGTAGAGAACAGCCGCGTACGCTGCCGTGATGCGAACCGGCGCTGACGGTCTCGTTGTCAGGACAGCCGCGTACGCTGCCGTGATGCGAACCGGCGTTGACGGTCTCGTTGTCAGGACAGCCGCGTACGCTGCCGTGATTCTTGCCACGGTATTCGTTGAGACATCGATAGGTGCCGTGTCACCTGCCGTGCCGACGCCGACGTAATCTACTTCGAATTGATCCTGGTTCTGACAACCGATGCCGACCCAGCCATCGACATCGAGGTCGCTATCGGTTTCATCAATCAGCCAAGCGGTAGGCTCCGGGTCCGCAGCATCCCAGACGCGAAATTGAAGTGCAGTCCCATTCTTTCTGAATCTGCAGTAGTACCATTTATCAATTAGTGGGTTCTGGAGTGAAGTGGCTTGGTCGACTAATTGCGGCCACGCTTTAACGGTGCCAATGTCTGTCGGTGTTCCCGCGTCGTATCTTTTGAGTTGCCAATTTTCGTTTTGACCCAGCAACTCGTACTCAACGAGATACCCGTCTTCACTGCCAGCACTGCCACTGCCATTGACCCAAAGACTAAAGCCGAGATCCGCGTCGGCATCATTGATGCGCCAGCGCACAACGATTTCTGAGTCTTGTCTCTCTGTATCGGCATCGACACCGTCGAACGAAAACAGGCGTTCGATGCTGGCAGTATGGACAAAGCGAAAGACTCGATCGTCTTCAGCTTCGCCGACACTCTCGACGGTCCAGGTTTGATTGGTTGTAGTAAATCGGTTGGTGAAATTCGTCGGGGCGGACCCCGTGGTCATACCGGCAAAGTCTTCGCTATAGGTGGTCACCGACTTACATCACGTATGCAGGTCTAAGCCGAACTGCGCGGTGTTGACAGCTGCTTCGGTCCAATTGCCACCACCATTGGGATCGTTCTCGAAGATATGTTCTTTAACTGAGTAGTCAACGCCCAGCGTCTTGCTCGGACTCTCGACTTCTGTCACGTTGTTTCGCCCGATGACGCGAACCTCACGGAAACCCGCGTCTTCTTTTCTACAGATCATCTTCGCAGCAACTGCAAACACGGTGTCAATAGCGCCAGTCAGAGCCGCAAACCCATAAAGCTCTCGATCAGTTACCGTAGCCGACCAGTTGTAGGTCGTGTCATTGTCGGGCGTGAGTCCGTCGTCGACATTAAGGTGTTGACCCACTGCAGGTGACGCCGTGAAGTCATTCTCATTGCCAAGCGCATCGGGAAATACTGTTTCGACACGGCAATCGCCAAGCAAACCTACGTTGTCTGAACCCTGGTCATCGAGGAAATATATGTCATCGAAACGCGTGTCGACTGTGGTGCTACCAGATAATTCGACATTATCGACAACCGCGCTACCACCGTTCTGCGTGTCAACAACAGTGTCCGTCATTACCTGCACGCCATCGACGTGAATGTCGTAGTCGCCAGTGGTGTTGTCGATGCGAGCATTGATTTCAATGTAATACCACTGGCCTGCGTTAAGCCCCAGGCCGCTTGTGATGTCTATCTGAGTTGCACCACGCTTCAGCCGTATTTCTCCAGCGTCGGTAGTTCCCAATACGAGATGATCAATCGCGCCATTTCTGAGACGGAGGAAATCGGAAGTCAGCATGGAATCGGCAAAATTGACTGCCAGTCCACAGGTGAAATCGACTGACGCCGGAACGCCCTTAGAGATATATATGCCGTTGGCAATGAGTTCGACACACCGACCCTGATTGAAACGGGTATCGGCACCAGTCAACAGGTTAATAGCAGAAGATATTAAAATAGAAGTCCAGCCGCCGCGCTGCACCTCGGCGTCAGTCCCGTACTGATCGAACCCTTCGATTAAGAGCATTGCCATGACTGGCTGCTCTTACAGCTGGAGGTAGGTCATCTCAACGCCGGGAGCAGGGTTGATTGGCGCTGCTGTCGGGTTGACGAACCGAACCGTAAGCTCGCCATCGTTGGTCGCGTGCGCAGTGGCTGCGTAATTGAGACCCGCATCGAGTGCGGCGAGATCGAACGCGACAAGATATAGCTCACCAGCCTGCACACCGGCCAGCCCGGTTAGGACTGCGTCAACGGTTGTGATGGTGGCGATAGACGGAATATCGACATCAGCCTGTCGCGCTTCGTCTGCGTTTACTTTCAAAACCATGCCGATCTCCTAAAAAAAGTGTGCGCGCACTCGACGCGGATAATTTCGTTCCTGCTTGCGAACACGGAGCAACCGTGCTGATGGGCGCTCACCAACCATTGCAGTAAACGCTTCCAGGAATTCTTTCGCAAGGGTCTTGTCCTCAGTTTCCGAATCCCGCTTCTTGTACGCGAGATACTTCATGTACTCAAGCAGGCAAAGATGATGTTGCTCGTGGATCTCCGGGGAGTGCTGGTGACGTTGCGGCCACAGCATCGGCGCAGCTGGCAGGCGATCGACGGTCATGTGGATGGTGCCATTGAGTTCCGGCACGCGATACAGCTGCAGCTGGTGCGTATCGGTGTCCTCGATGTAGAACTCGACCGTGCCCTCTTCAGGACTGGTTTCCTTATCCCAGTCGTCGTGGGACAAGTCCATCTGATGCGTTGTGCGTTTCAACAGCAGGAACTCGTCGTTGTTGGAATCGACGAACTTCATGCGGCGGATTGACAGGATCTTTGGTGAGAGCGTGTACACACCAGTGGACGCGACCACGGTGATCTGCGTGATCGCAGGCGTAACGTCTTGATCGAGAATGGGCTGGCGGAAGCAGAACTCGGTGACAGCCTGATTCGCGTACCGGCAGACCTCCTGGTTTGACCACAGGAGACCGGTGTCAGTGTTCTTCCAGTTTACATCGGTGACAGTATCCCCAGGAAGGTCGTCAACGTCTTGCCGGAAGAGTGTTGCCAGTTCCTCTAGCGTCAGAGGTAGCTTTATGTCCTGGGCACTCGCCATTTTCCGTTACCTATTCAGATTCGTTCTCGTCCTCGGCATCAACACGATCTTGCTGTACTTCTTCGATCGCTGCAAGGAATGTTTTACGAGCCTGACCAGCGCGTTCCATAACCGCTAGTTGTGTGAGAGCTTCGTCAGACAGTTCTGGCATTTCAGCGGTGGCTTCGACGACACTCATGCTGACGATCGTTTCACACATCTGCATTTCGAGATCGAGATCTTCTTCGACCTTGAGCTTGTCGTCTTCACTCGGCTCGTCAGGGATCTCTTCGAGTACCGGTTCCGGCTCTGGCACAGGGTCGGCCATGGCTTCGCCTGCTGGCGTATATTCCCTGATCGCGAGCAACATGGCGAGATCCGCCTCGTCCTCGACTTCACAGACGTGAGCGTCACCGTGTCCCTCTTGTGGACGGAACCAGTATTTGCCATTCGGCATGTTGATGTTGGAGCCGACGCCGTTACGCGTGCGTCTGATGTGCAGTTCTACTAGCATGATCTATCCCCAGTTGAAAAAACGATGGGGGCGAGATGCCCCCACCAATTCCACAAACCAATCACCCGAAGAGGATTGATTAAGTTTCGAACTGCGCGCCGAGTTCGGGACGCGTGACCAGCGTGGCGTGGATGTCGCCAACCAGTCCCGTTGCAGCCACAACATCAACATCTACGATGATGAAACGATCGTAGTTCGTGACCGGGAAGTCCCAGACAATTTTGTTCTCGTACCGATTGTCGCCAACGGCCTGAACCGACTGAGCAGCGGCAAACAACGTCGCGTCAGTCGTGTCAGCTGGATCTTGGACAGTGTCTTCGACACCGACATCGATCGTACCGGTTGCGCCCATGTCCAGATCTTCGGTGATCAGGTGCAACGTCACGATGCGATGCTGGGCAGGCAGCTTCAGCAACCGGATTCGTGTTGCCACGTCTTCCGTATCTGTTCCCGCGAGCGTGATGCGAGTCTGTTGAGTGACCGTCTGACCAGCTTGCGCTGACGCAATAGCCGGACCAGAGTTTCCACCCATGACTGTTTCTAATGCAGGCATAAATCTCTCCTAAGTGGGCATCTCTTTTCAGCCCTGTAAGTTACTAGCCTGGATCAGCCGAATAGGTGTCCAGTACGATGATACCGAAGTCCTTTGCAGTGCCCTCGATAGTGAAACGGGTTTTCTTCAATCCGAAGATCGAAGACGTGCTGATCACCAGCTGGTTGCCGTTGTCACGAGTTTCCTCGTGCCAGTTGAACCGCAATCCAGTACCCGGCGAACCGAAGGCTACGACTGCAGCCTGCGCACCTAAGAACAATGCGCGTGCAGCTGGCTCGGCACCACCGGCACCTGCATTCGTGAAGCGAATAATTCCCTTATGCGAGTGCATCACAACGCTGTTATGCATGCCAAGGGAGCCTTTGAAAATCGGAGACTTCCTGCCTTCAGCAGCAGCGGCAGCTTTCTGGATTTCAAGCCAGTTGCTTGCGCCTGTCGCGGTTCTGAGATCAAACGCCTGCCACGGTGACATGAGCAGAACGTAATGCTCCTCGCCGTCGATCATGATCGGCTGGATCTGTGGCGTGCCTTGCGTGCCACCACCCATCATCACGGCTTTCGTGATGGCGCGGTCAACTTCGACCGTAGTGATCTGATCGTCGTTCGAGATCGTTGCGAAACTCGTGGCATCACCACCGAACATCTGATGCTCGGCATCCGGCACCTGGATTGCGTTGTTACTGAACCCAGTGTAGGACAGCGGGAAGATGTACTCGGTGTTCGCGCCACGCGAACCGGAAAGGTAAATGAAGAAAAGTTCGTCGAAGATCCTGCCCCACCACTCGGCTTGTCTGGCACGCGCAACACGACGAAGGTCGTGAATAGTTCTTTTGCGTGTCATCCGTCCGCCGCTGTTCACTCCGCCGCGCATCTGATCTATAAAAACGGCGTCCGTATAGAACTTGAGATCTTCTTCAGTTCCTTCCTGGACATCGTCGCCTTCGATCGGCTGTTGACGAAGCTGCATAGACAGGTCGAACGTAATTTGTTCGCCAGCGTCAGATTCGAGTTGGGGAAGCATCTGAATGGGCATGCCGGATTCCGGCCCGACACCCATAAATTTCTTGTTGAAATACGATACTCGTGCTGTATCGACCGCCAGGAATGCGGAAAACCGCTTGACGGCCTTGGCGTCGTTAAGACCGATGATAGTCTGGGCCATGGCGTGAAAACCTCCAACGTGGTTGGTAAGTCGTCACTCTTGCGACGATCAAAATATGAGCGTCAAGCGCCCTATCTCGCGACTATAACACCATCCGGGGGTAAAACTTCAACCCCAACATCTTCCGGCGCGTCGATCGCGAGACGGGCGTACTTGTTGCCGCGCTTGAAAATGAGCTTTACCGAGACCTTTTGCGAGGCGTCACCATTGGTGAACTTGAGCTTGTGGTTGGTTTTCAGATCAACCTCCAAGCGGCCCCCGCGTTCCAGGTCGCGGTACAGCGTCATTGTCAATAGTTCCTTGAATCCAGGTACTGATCCGCTTTTGCCTTCGGCATTTTCGCCAGTGCCGCTTCGAGATCCATGCCTTCCAATTTATCGATCTGCGCGAATTCGTCGACAGACTCCTCTGTCTCTGCAGCTGCCGGAACATTCGCCAATGTTTTCGGTGGCGGATCTTGCGGCGTCTTTTTGTGTTCGTCCTGGATCTGCTCCGTGCGCTTGACCTCCTCGTCTTTTTCGCCTTCGTCAGCAGGTACTTTTGCCGCGTCCATGTTGAACGCTTCACGTACCTTGCCAGCGGCTTCACGCAAGAACCAACGATAAGATTTACCGCTGTTCTCTTCGTCGGCATACAAGTCTTCAAGACCACCGCGCAATGCGCCATAGACAACAGGATTTTTGAACTCTTCATTTTCTTCAACGAAGCGTTCGACTTCCCAGTTCCAGTGTTGGTCCGCCATGAGTTCGTTGTTACCGGCAACGAATTCGGCTTCACGCTTTTGCGCCGCAAGCTCCGACAACTTCGTTGTCAGGTCACGATTTTGCTTGGCGTGCGCAGCGTAATCGATAGTGCCTTCTGCAAGTTCTGCGTCGAGTGCTTCGACAGCATCGTTAGCTTCTTTCAGCTGATCCTCGTAGTCTTCCGGTATCCCGCGTGCCGCTAATTGCGCACGAAAGGAATCTACACCGGTAGGGGGAGGTGCTGCGGACTCGTCCTCACCATCCTCTGAAGGTTTGGCCGCTGCAGCTGCGTCATCCGTGCTTGCGGATGCATCCGCTGCAGCCGCCTCCCCGTCGTCTTTGTCGCCATCGGTGACCTTGTCATCGGCAACGGCATCAACTTTCTTATCCCCGTCTTTAAGGTCGGCGACGGCACCCGCTTTCTTGTCGTCGGATGCCTGGGGAAGAACCTCCGACTTCTCGTCAGCTGCGGCACCGTCACCGTCTGTCTTGTCGGTAGCGGACTTCGATTCTGACTTTTCGCCGGACTCCTCCGTTTCTTCCTCTTGCAATGCAGCTATCTCTTCGGGTCCGAGACCTGCTGCTGCCATACTCTCTTCTGTTTCTACATGCTTCGTCATATCGTCACTCCTGCGACTTCGAACGATTAAGTAATCGCGTCACCACCATCTGGCGGCGGACGTTCCGGGGGTTGGAATGGCACCACAGACCCGCTTGCGTTTGGATCTACGACACCACTCTCTTCTTTGAAACTGGCAAAAAGTTCGTCTACCGCTGCAGCGAGTTGCGGATTGGCGGCAAGCGCCTCGGCAATCTCTGTTGCGGATTTCATTGCATTGGCTTCTGCTACGGCAGCATCGGACGTAGTCTTCGCGGCTCTGGTTTCCTTCGTTGCGATTTCGGCTTCCTGGTCACGAACATCGCGATCGGCGTCTTCCGCTTTCTGCTCATCGCGCTCTTTACGCTTGTCCTCTGCATCAGGTGCATCAGGATCGATTTGTCCATTCAACTCACGGATGCGTCGAACCATTTCGTCGCGGTTCGGATGATCGCTGAGATCCAATACCATGTCGAGCAGAGCCAGCTGAACTTCTGGTTCGAGTTGGCCCATGAGATTCATCATTGACTCGAACATAGCGAGCCTGACGGTCTCGTTGAAATTCTGCGTGTCGACAATAAAGTCGGCTTTCGCACGAGTGATGTCGTTTTCGATCTGCACATTGCCGTCGCCATCCTGACCGGGCATGTTCACGTTCATGAACTCTTGCTGACCGCGATCTCCCGTAATACGGAACACCTTTGGTTCGGTGTAATACTGCTCGATCAGTGACAGCTTCTTCTCGCCATGCAGCTGTATGGCATAGCGAAGGTTATCGAAAAGGTCGGCAGTGACGACGGAACCCTGCGTCTGTCGCAAATTGATCGCCCGACCGGAGCTTGCATTCGTGACTTCGCCACGATTCTCCTCCGTCACTCCCGACGTAGACTCAAGGAACTGAATGTCGTGGATCATTAACGCGACGTGTTCTTTTGCAAGAGCAGTCTCGTTTGAGATCTCGAAATCCGACCCCCGTTGTTTCTTGATGATGCCGTCCGGTCTGGCTACCTGCTCCTCGACTTCATCCCAATCTTCGACAGCATCGTCGTCCGCGATGACACGGTTAGTCGACAAGATCCACAACGCTTTCGACCTGCGCTTATTCAGATCTTCCTGCGGATCTCGCATGTTGCGAATAACGCCATACGGCTGTCCATCGCGATCGCGTTTGAATGCCCAGATCGGCGTGAACGCAAACCGGTCATGCCGATAAGGGGATGCCACGTCTTGAAGCATTCCCTTATTGCAAAAGATGGCAACCCGAACTTTCATTTTTACTGCGTCGTAAACACTGGCGTGCCCGTCATCGAGCAGTCCCTGCACTGACGCCGAACGCGGCCCCTTTATTTCGTCGCCGTTCATCCGCATGAGTTGATTGCGGAAGATCGGATTCATGAGAGGGCTGACTCTGGTGCGCAGCATCGAGATGTTTTCTGGCACTCTGTACCAGCACTCGATCAAGCGCACACGCTTACGACGGATTCCAATATGGAAGCTGTCGCTGAACATCGCTCGCCCAGATGCAATTGTCGATGACCCTGGTGTGAACGCGTGGTAGAGACCCGTGAAGCCCAAGTCATCGTCTTCACTGAATGAAAACAACTGGTGCGACACAGACGACTGACGGATGACTTCCTGACGATCCGGGAACATCGTCATCGCGATGTCTTCGTCAACCCACTTGGCGCGGAACAAGAACCTGGAATCGGAATTATCACGTTCCTTTGCAAGCGGGTCATTCCAGATGTTTCGCCAATGCTCCCACCTGTCAAACAACGGCTCCTCGGTCGGATCTGACCTGATGCCGCATTCGAGCCAGCCAACACC
>Ga0114923_10003145_pt1 | contig 11139 bp, 18 predicted proteins | sample SumtaG_FD_89578 | JGI IMG/M metagenome (GOLD analysis project Ga0114923, IMG submission 89578) | Deep subsurface microbial communities from Indian Ocean to uncover new lineages of life (NeLLi) - Sumatra_00157 metaG | ecosystem: Environmental > Aquatic > Marine > Oceanic > Sediment | place: near...
AAAAAAAAAAAAAAAAAAAAAGTGTACTTTTGATTTTTTTCTTTTTTTTCCTGTTTTTTTCTTTTTTGTTGGTTTGTTTGTTTGTTTGTTTTTTTTGGGGGTCTTGTGGTTCGTTCTTGTTTGCCTTTGTCTGCGCCTGTCGTTGGTTCTTCCGTGTCTTTGCGGGGTTCCTCGGCTTGGGCTTCTGGTGCTTTGTCGCCTGCTCGTTTGTTTTCTTGTGTTTTGGCTTCTCGGTCTTCGTCGGCTCGGTCTTCTTTGTTGTGGTTGTGGTCTCTTTCGCCTGTCCCTGCCTGCCGTTGTTCTTTTTTCCGCCGTGCTTTTCGTTTTTCTTGGCGCCGTGCTTTTCGGGTTGCTCGGCTTGCTTGTTAGTTTGGTGGTGGCGTCGTTTTCGGCGCCGCCTTCGGCGGGTGGCTGGTGGTTCTTTTCCGAAAGGTTCAAACTCCGATAAGGTTCTTTCGATAGTTTTTTTTGAAAATTAAATAGGAATTGAATATGAATATTGAAACTAAAATTATGAATGAAATTAATAAGATTTCTTGCTATACTGATATTATTTCATGTCTCAATTTGATAAATTGCTTTTTTGTGGATGGTCAGATAAATGATGTTTCGAGAGCTTATTTAACTTCAATTTTGAAAATAAAAAAATTAATATACAAGAAATAAAAGATTAATAGTTCTTGTTTTTGTCATTCTTTTTGTGTATTTTACAGTAATTAAATATTCATTTTTTGGAGAAAATATTATGAAGCTTGAAATTTTATACGGTAAGAAGGTTATTTCCGTCAATCATTATGATTCTAATAATGTAATTACAATGAAATCAGAAATTAAATATACTGGTCATCGTGATGTTTGGGGCATCTACTTAAATATTGTTAAATTAATTAAGGAGAGTGTTTTATGAGTTATAAAATTAATTGCAAATTTCATTTGGTTATTTGTACCAAACGAAGACAAAAAATAATTCATCCTTCGTTGTTCCGGTGGTTCTTGGATAAATACCAAGATCATTTTGCTTTTTCCGTGGTTGAGTCCAACGGTCAATCAGATCATATACATTTGATAATTGATATGTTTGTTACTTACTTCCCTATTTCCAAACTTGTTAATATTATCAAAAATGATTCGTGCAGATATATCCATGAAGAACTTGATCCAACGTTCCATTGGAGCGGTGGATATTTTATTGCTTCGTTTGGTGCTGCTACAGAAGACACAATCAAAAATTATATTGATAATCAATGAGGTTATTATGTTTATTGTTAAATCCTCGTATAAGAACCTTTCTTTTATTTGCCATTCCAAAAATAAAGATATTGTTATTTATTATTCCAATAATGACCGTTGTCGTATTGTTTGCCGTATCTTAAATAATATTTTAATTTGTTGTGATGATGGCTTGGCTCAGATTGATCTTTTATTGGAGAGTTGGTTATGATAGCTAATGATTTACTTTTAGTTACTCCAGATCAGGTTCTTAGTTTTATGTATCCTCTGAGCTATGATGGTTTCTATCGTGCTTATGTTTTTATTTTTAAATCTTATTGTGATGGTTGGTATGATGAAATTAAACTTAAGAGGATGATAGACGAATTGGACGATGATTTTGAAAATTTTGATATAATAAGTTTTATGAATTTTAAAAGGAGGTTTTATATGTCAATATCTATGGGTCTTTTATTTGATGAGGTTGACGCTATGCGTGACCGCCTGCGTGTATTGGTGAAGTATTTGACGTCACTCCCGGAATGTGCCAATCGTCAGTCTATAGAGTTTGAAATCCGATGCATCAAAGTAAATTTAAATAAGGTCGAGAAAGTTTTAAAAACTTTTGGAGGTTTAGATGCCACGTAAATATTTCCGTTTGGATCGTATATGTAATATTAAATGGATTCTTGAGCGGGTTCTGTCTTCTATTTCTGCCAGCCCTACCAAAGATACTATTAAAAATATTGAAGCAGATGTTAGATTATGTTTGAAAATAATCAAAGAGGAAAATACGAGGATGGGTTGAGCATCGAGCTGAAGGTTTGATTCCCCCGCCCCAGGTTTGGGGGAACATACCCGGATCGTTTCCCCCCCGATCAGTAATATGGCTATAAAAAACCAAAAGCCCGTAGGACGTTCCTCCGGGCTTTTTTTCCTGCACGCCTTAGTTTCACCCCTCTATGTCACTTTCGTTGAAACCGTAATTAGTTTTCATGTATTCTATTGATAGATGTTTATCCTGCTCGCCTAGCATTTTGTCTATTTTTACATCCCGCTCGATTAGTTCCTTATTGTCCTGATTGTTGTATACAATTCTAAACTTGGTATCTGTTGGCTCTCTTCCATTTGCAAGATAATAATTCTGTATGATTTCATTTACCGCATCCTCGATTATTCCTATATCCCCTTCGATTACCTCTCTCTTTATTTTGTAATGTATCGCCGCCGCCGCGTATGATCCTATATTCATTTCCGTTGTTAGCGTTTGGGATAGTATCGCTTTTGATATTTCAGTATTGCACATATTTATTACCCCGTTGAATAATTCCTTTGACGTTGTTGCCTTAATACTTTCCGTCTCAAGTTTCATTTGATCGTTGTAAACTATAACGTTACTTTTGGCTATGTCAACAATTTCATCCTTGAATTTTTGGATGTCCGGGTCTGATGTCCCGGATGAGTATGATGCCTTTATGTATGGGAACCCGAATTTCTCTGCAAACTCGACCCAATTTGATTGGCTTGCAGTTTTGAACTGCACCGGCCAATAACACTTTGCAAGCAATGCCTCCCCATATGGATTTATGGTTGTTGCTTCATGCCTTGGATTTACTATTTTCAATGGTGGTACCGGGATTGGTTCCGTTGTTCCTTTTGCGTAATATTTGAGTTCGCCTTCCGTGTCGAACACAAAGTTTTCTTGCTTCCGTTCGGCTATAGCCTTAGGTTGTATCTCGTTTTCAATAAAATCATATAATATCTCTATCGGTTGGAATCCCATTAGTACCGCCTCCAATGTGCTTCTAACTAATCGTTTGACACTTAATCGGTGCAATATTTCTACTACCTTTTTGTCCTTCTTTCCGTCCATCTGCCACCCTAATGTTAATATTGACGCTTTTCGCTGCTGGATTGAACTCCATAAATGCGGGTCGGATTTCAGTTCCCTGTATGCCTTGTAGGATGTCCCTGCCCGTAGACTTGTAGGATCGGGATTCGTCAATACTTTATAATACCTGTCGTATTGGTATTTTAATGTACCCTTGACCATTTTATCTTACCTCCTTATAAAATAATGTAACAGTGAGCCTCCCGCCTGTTACTGTATGTTTTAAATAATTTACTCTATTTAAATTTGATGGTGCTACCACGTTGAATATATTCGCATTCGCTTCATTGTTTGCTGAATTTATCAATATATTTGCTATTTCTGAAGGTATTGTAACGTCTACACTACCCTCCAGTATCACGTGTCCGTGTAGGCCCCCAGTTACCGAATTCCACGAGCTTTGCATTTGTATCAATTCGTGCATTTTTCCCGTCCTTGGGTCTTTTATCTGGCCCGCGTGCCACACCCCCGTTAGGTCGTTGCTCATGTCGTGTCTCTTGATCACTGCTAGTATCATTTTTTATATCCTCCAAAATTTGAAGTTCGTATAATAAATTTTCTTCCAAAGTTTCAAAATTTAATGCCTCGAATTTTTCACCTTCTTGCAAAAACCTCACCGCCTCCTTAGCGTCAGCGGTGAGCTTTAATGCTTTCATAATTGCCTCAACTGATGTATGGGCTAAGCCTTTTTCTAGTTTCTTTCGTAATCTATCTAGTAATGCTTGTGCGATTTCATCAATTATATTTTCATTAATTTTCATTTGAATTGTTTCTTAACTCTTCCAATTCTTCAAGTTCTTTTTTGTTCATTCCAAACATATCCTTCTGATCGAGATCAGAACAAATATATCTAAGTACATCCTGTGCATCTTGAATAAGATGTTTTTCAAAAAATATATCTATTATCTGATCAATCCCGTACTTGTGTACGTACTGCATAAATATATCTTTTTTCTTGTAAATATATGCCTCTACCAGTAGCTTGTCTTTAATATTTAATACCCGTTTTTTCATGAATTCACTCGTCTTTGGCATAAAATTTCTCCATTGTTTCGTTACTAAAATTTCGCCCTTCGAGTGTCACCCGTTCGATGTTTGATGATTGCACTAACAACAACGCCTCTGCTGGCTCTTCTAGCGTTAAATCCAATTGCGCTAATGATATTTTATTTAGTATGGATCGTGCTGTTATTCCTCCCCATACTATACTATTTGGCAATTCGCTATCCTTTAAATAATCCTCATATATTCTAAAGAATGTTAATTTTACAGATAACCTCCTTATTTCCGGCAACGCCGCCAATATTTCAGTCTCTTCTGTATTATATCTCCGGTTTATATACTGGTTTATTTCTGAGTCTGCCATTTCAATGCACGCATCCAATCTATCTTCATCGATTGTTGTTGCTGTCGGATCGCCCAAAATTAAAGCCAATTCAGCCTCTGTTGTGTGATCTAACATTATAAGCAATGTGTTATAAGGCATTTTTTCCTCCCCTTACGGTGCATCAAAATTTACTTTTTGCGGTGCTATCAAACACACTGTTTGTGCCGCCCCGGATGTTGTAAATAGACATTTACCAAATGCCTCCTCGCCTGCATCCTGACTTTTTGCCTTTCCGTCTGCCGCTGAGCTGAGCCATTCCCCTTCTGTTACCGCTTCCGACGTGTCGAGTATGCAAGTACCCCCGATTATCAACGAGGCTTCATCCCCATCGTTGTATGCTATCTCGGTTGCTCCTATTGGTGCCTCGTCGGCATCGCAATAGGCGCCCGATATTTTTAGCATTCTAAATGCAACTACCGCCTCGGCGGTTGTAAGCCTGAGTCTGCCATTTGGTGTGGCTGTCAATTTCCCTTTTCCTGCCATTATTTTTTTCTCCTATTTTTCGTTATTTTTAAAAAAATTTTAATCCTGTCTGTAATAAGCGACCCCTCAATTTTTTGGTAGGGGGGCTTATTCTCGGCTGACCCACTTTTCTTTTTTAAATGTTTCTGATTTATATTCTGATTCTTCTTCCTTCGGTTTCCAAAATAAGAAAATAAGTGAGACCAACGCACCCACAATTGCCAATTGCATATCATCTGGTATATTAACGTCAAACGCCCTGTTGAGTATTAACGTCACGATACCAATTACAGCGCCCAAAAGACTTGTCATTTGATCCTTTGTTTTGATCTTTCCAAATGTTATCACTTTAATAATTTGGAAAATAAAATTCATTAATTTTGTAAACATAAATAGCTCCCGTTAATTAGTCTAGACATCCATCATACAAATAAGCGCAATCCATTTGCACAGGTAATACGTCATACATGTCTGTATTTCTGATTACTTTCATTTTTCCGCCATTCTCCAAATATGTATCTACTTCCGGCTTGCCATTCTGCTGTAATGTATATCCTATTGATGGATTGTATTCGCTTGCTTCTTCAGCTTGGTCTACATACGCAATAATACAGGTATTTGTCCATAATGGTGTAAGAGTTGAAGCGGCTAGTGAATCAATTGTATAATCCGATACGCCAACGTGAAAATTCTCAGTCTTAAAACCTAGTAACGACGCCAAAATATCTTTCGTGATTTCCGCTAATCCTGAATATTGTACTTTATCAATTATGTTTTGATGTGCAATTAATTCCTCGAATACATCATACGCCATAACACAAGTGTTCGGCAATCGCCCAATGTCCGCTTTAATCGCCGCCCTTGCAACACGGAAATCATTTAACACATCCCGGTTATCTGCACTGATCCAACTTCCAGCCGCCAGTAGTGTAGTTGTATTATTAAAATTACCATTATCCTGTAAATAATCAGCAACTTCTTTTTCCTGTCCCAGTGCCAAAGTATCAGTCAATTCCCGTACTGTTCGTGATTCCAACCTAATAGCACTGTTCGCCTCGGCTATCTCTCTTGTGTCTAATGATAATTCCTGATCATGTTCCAATAATTCATATTCGATATATGAAAAGGCTGTTGGTGGTATACGGTTTGATGGACCTCGCATTGCTCGTACTGTGTCCCTTACTACAAAATTTTCCTTAGTAAATGTTAAAACTTTTCCTTTTTCTTTGACTACCTGTACTAGCCGGAAAATTTTTCGTGCAACAAACTCTACTATTCTATTACTGTACCCGTGCGCTATTTGTGTTAATACCGGATCAACGACCCGTAGTTCATCCCCCCGCAAATCAAAATTAAATATTTTCTTTTCCGGGATTTCCTCAGATGTCAACCAATCATGCGCCATAATAAACAATCTGATGATATAAAAAAATTTTCTCATTACTTCCTCCATTATTTTTAAAATTTTAAAATGAATTATTTGGCTTTTTCCCGTAACTCTATTACTTTTGCCGCCCCGGTTTCATATCCGCATTTGTTCTTTTCGCAAAATGCCAGAATATCTTTATGCAATTTGTCTCGGTCATCCGTCCCACTATCCCGTTCCTGATAATCCATATCTCCTATCAATACAGCGGAACTTTTCCCGGCTAATTCGCACATTGTTACAAGCACATTTTCGGCTTTTTCTTTTCCTGTTATCGCATATAATGCCTTTGTTTGATCTGTTATTCTCTTGGCAACCTCAGAGCCAACCTTGAATTCAACTATCTTTGCTTTTTGCAAAGTCGCAAATTCCGCAACCTGAAATTCCAACAATTCTTTTATCAGCCTTGCATTTTCCTTTTCCAACTCTGCGATCTGTTCACCGTCATTGTTAAATGTAATTACAGGTTCACCACTGTCTTTGTCGTCGAATGTCACGGGAAGCATCCCCTTGACCCGTGGACTTGCGCCGCCAAGTAAACCGACATGTTTCAATCTATTTCCCTGTAATGATGCAGATATATTGCGGTATCGTCCCGCTTTAATATCTTCCATTACCTCTACACTCAAATTTTGAATGTCAGCAAGTAATGTTGACCCATTCATTTTTAAAGTTTCAACCCAACCGTGAGCGGGTTCGTCAGTTGTCGGGTGTCCCTTTACAAACGGGGCTTTGATCCCATTCTTAAATGCCTGTCGGTTATAACTTCTTACAAGTTTTTTGCAAAAACGCAAACCAAAATTATACGTTTTGCCGCCGAACTTGTAAATTCCTGCCCTGAATATTTCGACTAACATTAGCTCACCTCCTTCGTTAATTTTGTTTTCAATTTTTCGGCAAATGTCAAAAGCATTTCTTTTGCTTTTGCTTCTCCATATCTTTTTGTAATATTGCATTTGATTAAGTCAAATGATTTTTCCCAGCTTTCAATGTAATAGCTAGGGTCTTTTCTTTTTGTTTCAACTTTTTTCGTTGACATTTTCCTACTCCAATTTAATTTATTAATAAAAAAACCATTATAGTGATTACAACGATATACGCACTTCGAAAAATTATCCGCCTTGTCCTCAGTCGAAGATAATAATATTTTCTTTTCATTCTTCCACCAGTTCAAAATGCGCTAAATCGTTAAATTTTTGATCGCTAAAATCTTTGTCCCTGTCCCAATCTCCGCCCCAACGCACTTTGTGCGTTATGACTTTATGTGAGTGCAATATATTTGTAATGACTTCCACAATCCCGGCAATATAATAAAATTTTGCATGTGATTTGTAACCTTCCGGATAAGGTATAACATCCACAGCATTTGACGGGCTAATATTATGCTCACTATCCGGGAATTGTACTTGTGTGAATCCACCGTCAAATGCTTTGTCCTGCTCAACCTTATCCCGGAAACCACATATTATGCTTATGTCAACATACTCGAGTACGTAGTCCATAATTTTCTGCAAATCCTTGTGACAGGTTTTCAAAATATTTTCCGAACGCTTTGACCATACATTAGGTTTCGTCGCCATCTGTACCCCCTGCAGGTTCGTCCCTTTTTGTTTCTTCGTCCCATCCTACGGCGGCTTTTTGAAATGTTTTCAAACGACGCAATGTTGCGTTTACTGACTGATTCACTTTTTCCAAAAATTTTATAGCCAGTGCTTTGTCGCTGTCTACCATTTCAGAAACATCATTAACCAATGTTTCATAAATCCCTTTGACTTTTTCCTCAGTCATAAATTCACCCTTTTAATTTATTTTAAATGCTGCGGCTTTTTTACCGCCTTAAATCTATTCTATTTCCTCGTGTCACCGTTGCTCCGCTTACGCTCATTCTTCCGCGGATATGCAAAAATTCTGCTATATATGCGAAGGCGTCAACTTGGTCGTCATGTTTGAAATGTGGGAACCGTTCCAATTCCTCAATAAAATCTTTTTTCCAAGGCGCATCCTTTTTTAAATATATTTTTTTGTCCTTTAAATGTGGAACAATTCTTAACAGTCTAATCAATTTTTCTTTTTTTGGTTCCAATGCCAAAACTGCTAATCCTTTACTCCTTAAACGATGTATTATTGTTTCCTGATATGCGACAGATTCTATCCCAATCATTTTTATTCCATACCTTGAATAATATTCCTCAATTATTTCCTCGTGTTGATCTGGTGGCATACGTTCTTGAAATACATTTTCTACAAATACATTTGTTTGTAAATCCATTTTGAATACTATTGTAACAGTATAGTCATTGCTTTGTTTTGTTCCAATTGCTAAATCCACAACACCATATTTTTCCAAAAATCTTGGTTGTATTAACTTGCCTTCATCTGGTATATAAATCCCTTTTGCGTCCTCAAGATATTCACCGAAATGACCTACATTTATATATTCATTTCCTTTATTTGACGGCTCTTGTTGGTACATTGCATTGAACCAATACGGCGTTATTTTTTCCCGGATAGCGTCCAAGTCCTCAACGTTGTAACGTTGCGGCCACAATGCCCCGCCTTTTCTTCTAAAATATTCATCCTCGGTTGCAATAGCTTTAAGTTTCAAATGAATTAATTTACTTAGTTTTGTTTTCTCAATTAAAACACCCGTCAAATCGTCAGGTTGCCATCTTGTCATAATTACTATTACCTTTCCGCCCGGTTCGAGCCTTGTTAACGCTGTCGTATACATCCAATCTTTCATGTTTTCCTGATGCGTCAACGACAATGCCTCAATTACATTTTTTATTATATCATCAATTATTAATAAATTCGCACCCCTGCCTGTTATCGAACCACCGCCGCCAACCGAGACCATACCGCCCATTGCCTCAGTCATCCATTCCCCGGAGGATTGTTTTCTTTTGTAAATCCCCGTACCAAAGTACTTCATATTTTCAAGATACAAATCCATGACAATCCTGCCGAATTGCTCGCTGAATCTATCCGAGTACGTCGTTAATAATACCCTTCGATCCGGGAATTGTGACAGATACCAAGCCGGGATATACTTGGAAAGAAACTCACTTTTTCCGTGCCTTGGTGGCATATTTATTATTAATATTTCCTTATCAGTATACAAAAGTTCATAAACTGCCTTTGCTATCTGTACTAGATGCGGTCTTATTAACCATTTCCCATTGCTTGTAATATGTGCGAAAGATAACGGAGACGCACTCCGTAATATCTTCCGCTTCGCTTCAATCATTGATCCCATAAAAACAAACTTAATAAATACAAATGAAAAAAAAAAATGAAATTTTGCACTTATCCACAGTCCTATAATATAAGAGATATTTACTACTATTCTAATATGTTGTAAGATAGCATGTGGAAAAGTGGATAACTGTGTTAACATCTTGATTTTATTGATTATTTTTTCAACACCGATAAAAAAAAAATGTGACCAATTTGTTAACAAGTAGGTAAAACTTTTTTTTGCCCATTTTATCCCCATATTTATCAACATATTTATTTTTTTTTTGTTTATTTGGTTTTATTTCCGTATCTTTTTATAGTTCCGTTTGCGGAACAAGGTTGAAAGTGTGAAGACCGCAATAAGATCTCGTTGGCTAGTTCGAGATTGAAAATAGAGCCAAAGCCTCCGAGCAAGATTAGCGTCTGCCAGAGGCTTTTTTTATTTTCTACTTTTTTTTTATTTTGTTGTTTATTTGGTTTTATTTCCGTATCTTAATTTATAATCCTCGTTGGCTATCCGAGGATTCAATCTAAATAGAGCCGAGCGGTCATATTGGGGAATGTTCAAAACTTTGCAATCCCATTTTGACCGCTTTTTAATTTTCTATTATTTTTTTAAATTTCTCAGGGCAAGAGAATTGAAATTAAAAGGAGTGTTTATGAATATTGGATAAGTTATTTTATTTATTATTTGTTCATTCATTATTTATTTTGTAAATTGATTTCAACGAGGCGTACAATGATTCACATCTGACTGTCCTCAGTCAAGGTCTCCATTGATACGCCTCTATTATATACTACATAAATTATACTATACGCCAAGAATATTTTACATACTATACTATACGCCGTGTTGTCAATGGTTATACAATATATATATAGCTTGCACATTCCAAATATTTATATACTCGCTCCAAGTCACACTCATATTTTTCCCGGAGGCAAACCGGCGGCCGCATCGATGCAATGTCCGGAGTGTTGCATTTGTTACAGAACTTTGCGCCCGGCACATATATATACCATGAAGAATTCCCGATTTAATAACATTATATTACAAGGCGTCGGGCGGAAACTGGCTTCTATTTGTTTGAATTTTTATGTGAAACTCCAGTCCCGCCCTTTTTTTATTTAATAACATTATATATATATGTATCCCACCATCCCCCTTCCTCCACCCCGAATAGTTAATCTTATTGAAAATTTAATTGAATTGCTTTTGGTTCGTTGCTTGCCGGGAAACTTCGTTCACGTCAGCGCATTCCTCCACCTCCCCCGCCCTTGTGCTCCCTCCCTCTGTCTCGGCGCCGTCCGTCTGCCCCCAAAAGAATATTAAATGGGGGCTGACGGTCGGCGTTGGGCTTTGCTGTTTTCTTTTTGGAATTTAAATTCTTTTTCTTGGTTATTCTAAATCCATTCGGTGAAATTCAATCAAATAGCATTCAAAATTCCAGCGGTTCGTCGGGCTGAAGAGCAAGCACTTGTCCCCTTTTTTTTGTTTTTGATTTAAAATTTTTCGTGGTTACTGTA
>Ga0114923_10003146_pt1 | contig 11136 bp, 10 predicted proteins | sample SumtaG_FD_89578 | JGI IMG/M metagenome (GOLD analysis project Ga0114923, IMG submission 89578) | Deep subsurface microbial communities from Indian Ocean to uncover new lineages of life (NeLLi) - Sumatra_00157 metaG | ecosystem: Environmental > Aquatic > Marine > Oceanic > Sediment | place: near...
ACTCTCAAGCCTCTGCCTATACTTATAAAAACACTTCATATATGACTGGCGCCCTCGCCAGACTTAACCTTAACAAGCAAGCTTTAAACAAAAACACTCAAAAAGATGCTTCTCAAGCCTTGTCTCTTTTTCCTTCTAAAAATATTTTCCATAATAATTTAGCTCAAGCTATTGAAATTCTCCATTCTATTGACGACAGCATTGATATTTTACAAAAAACCACTTTTAAACCAGAAACTCCCATAAAAGCATCAATAATCACTGGCACCGGCTTTGGCATTATTGAAGCTCCCCGAGGCATTCTTTATCATCGTTTAGATATTGCCAATAATATTGTTAAAAAAGCTGAAATTCTTGTTCCTACTGGTCAAAACCAGCTTAATATTGAAACAGATATTAAATTAATTGTTAACCAGCGTCTTAAAAAATCCAATCTTAATAATTCATCTGAATTACCTGATAATCTTAAACAAAAACTCCAACAGGATATTGAAGTTCTTATTCGCGCCTATGACCCCTGCATGAGCTGTGCTGCTCATTTTCTTAAAATAAATTGGCAGTAATTATGCTATATTATTAATATGAAACGCTGGATTAATTTCATCAGCATCTTTCTTCTTCTCCTTATTATTATCTTAATTATTAAACCAAATATTCTTTTAAGTTTCTCCCGTCAAAAATCTATCAATCCCCAACAGCTTGCTGATACTTATAATTCTAGTGCTACTACTGCTATTTTCAACAATCAACCAATTCAAATTCCTTCTCCTTTAACTGCTTATCAACTTGATCCTTCTGTTCTTGGCGAAACCACTGCTGATAAAAGAATTGAAATTGATCTATCTCATCAAAAACTCTACGCCTTTGAAGATAATAAATTAGTTTATGAATATGATGTTTCTTCAGGCAAATGGGGTCGTACTCCTACCGGCACTTTTCATATTTGGACTAAATTAAGATACACCAAAATGGAAGGCGGCTCCCGAGCTATCAATACCTATTATTACCTTCCTAATGTTCCTTATGTTATGTTTTTCTCTAATAACGAAGTTCCCAAACATAAAGGCTTCAGCCTACACGGCACTTACTGGCATAATAACTTTGGCCACCCCATGTCTCATGGCTGCGTCAACATGAGAACTGAAGAAGTCGCCAACCTCTATTACTGGGCTCGACCAGACCTTCAAGGCAAAAACAGCATTTACGCCAACGCTAATAATCCCGGCACTCTTATTAATATTTATGGCGAAGCTCCTTGGGAATAACACCTCTCAACGCTTTTATAACTCCTTGCAACGCTTTCTCTCTCCTCATTTTCATTGGCACCACTATTATCTTTAATTTTTTTATCTTTCCTAATTTCTCCAACAACTTCAACTCCATTCCTAGTCCATAATCATGTAAACCCACCCTTCTTTTTACTTCTATCTTATCCACATCATCAAAAACCTTAATTTCCTCTTGGCCCGCTGCTTTAACGTTTGCGGGCACCCCTACATCAATAATCACCCATTTTGACGTAACGTCGGGAGGCGGCCTTAATCCCTCAACCGGATCTTCTAATCTAAATTCTATTTCTGGAAACTTCTTTTTCAATCTCGGCAATAACTTAACTACCAAATTATCCTTCTCTAAATCTGGGTTCCCAAACACCGACACTTTCATACTTATCATTTAATAATTAATAATAATGTATCTGTATTCTCCAGGGAAAAGCTTACGCAGATGCAATTTGTTTGGTGTCCCGGTGTTCCCGGGACAAATTGCGTCGAGTATGCAGATAGTTTTTGCTCGCTGGAAGCAAAAAACTATTGGTTTTCATCGGAGAATATAGATGCATAACGCAAACTAATAATTAAATTGTACTATTTGCCAATTTCAAATGCCATTTAGTATATTTCTCCAAATTTCTCATCTGTTTTTTATCTATTTTTTCACACACCCACTCCCAGTGCATTGTAATTAAATCTCCTTTTTTTAATTTATCCACAAAACTTCTATCCCCAATCCTCCACCTTACTTCCTTTATCACTCCTTTTTTTAACCTTAATTTCTCATCTTCATAAACTAATTCATCTGTTTTAACTTTTAGTTTCGTGCTTCGTGCTTCGTGCTTCGTGCTTAGAATTTCGCCAGCCGAAATTCTACAATTATTCATTGTTTCGATTGTATGCGGTTTAGCTTCATGCCCTGTCCTATTCCACACATTAAATACATGAAAACTATGATGAACTTTTGCTCCTGCCGGCACTTTCCCCACTATCCACTTCAAATCTCTTTTTTTAAATCTCTTTTTTAATTTTTGTTTCTCTAATAAATGATCATAAAATTGTTTCACTAATACTCCTTCTAATAATTCATTACCAATCCAGTAAGCCTCCACCACTCTTTCATCAAAAACATCCTTAATTCCATTTTCTTCTGCAATTAATTTTAAATAAGGATACATTACTGCAAAATCATCCAATAACTCTTCCAATCCTTTATCTTCCACTCTTTCTGATAAATAGGAAAATATCTCAGAATTCTTATCCACTGGCCCGCAATATTTCAGTTTATTCGGACTAAACGCATATCTAGCGCAACGCAAAAGACCTTTCATTTTTTCTAACCTCCATTGCAAAAAACCATACTCCTGCAACTAACAAAATAGACTGCATTATCAATTCTAAATTCAACCAATGAGTAACAAATATCCCCGATAAAATATTTGTCACTATTGTTCCCAAACTTAACACTGTTGCTACCAAAATTACTGGTGCTGATTTCAATGCTTTATACCAACTCATCACATAACCAACCAATAGCCCAACTGTCGTCAGTATCAATCCCCACTGCATTAAATTAAGCTTTAAAACCAAATCCATTTTTCCTGTAATTAAACTTACTAACAACAATAAACAAGAACCAAAAATCATTCTTGCTCCCACTACAATATCTGTCTCTATTTTTCTTAAAACTATCTTAGCTATCACTTGCTCTACTGCCCATAACACTGTTGCTCCTAAAATCATTGTTTCTCCTATTCCCCATTTAAATCCTTCAAACCCGCCAATTATTAAATTACTGCCAAATATTAATCCCAATACCCCTGTTTGTTTCCACGACACTTTCTCTTTTAATATCAACACTGCTCCCAACCCTGCCCATAACACCAAAGTCTTATGAATTAAAGTTGCATTTACAGGATTAACCATCATCAATCCTTTAAAAAACAAATAAAATGGCAAACTGCCTCCAATTATTCCAATCAATCCCAATTTTACCCAATCCTTTTTCTCAATCTTTTTCCATTTAATCTCTTTTTTAATTGTTCTTTTTCCTAAAATTCCCATCATCACTATTCCTACTCCTAAATTCTTTAATGTTGTAAACACCAATGCATCTCCTATTGCCTTAACTGCAAATTTATTAAAAAACACTGCCACTCCGGAAAATACAGCTGTTATTAATGCTAATTTAATGCCTTTCTGATAATTCATCACTTACCTTCTTTATTGCTTTACGCACACTCAGTGCTTCTTTTTTAGATATTTTCTTAACTGCCATATCCTGCTGGCAAATCAAATAATCTCCTTTTTTTACTTTCTTTACTAAATCTACTTTCACCATCCTACCATCCTCCATCTCCCAAAATCCACCTTTATCTTTGACCGCTTGTAAAGGAACTATAAAACACATATTATTCTCGCTTTCTTTTTTTAATCAGCCACACCCCCACTATTACACTCACTCCCAAAACTATATATTCTCCATATGCCTGAGGTTCTTTTTGCAAAATATCATTTACAGCCGCCAAATCCAGCGCTAATAATACCAATACCAGCATTGTTAACAAATAATTCTTCAGCCATTTATTTAAAACTACAATCAAAAACCCCAAACCATAAACAAAAGTCAATATAAAAAATACTACCTCTTCCCTGCCTATTACTCCACTCACAATATTATGCAGCACTACTGAAACCACTGCTCCTATCAGCCACACATATGGTTTATTTTTCCATTTAAATTCTTTCATCCACTAATTATATAATAAATAAACCATGACTATCTTAAAAACAAAAACTCTCACCCTCTTTTCTATTTTTATTCTAATCATCATTGCCTCAATCTTAATTTATCTAAAAATCAAGCCTCAAGATCAAAACCCAAAACTAACCATTAACAATATCACTATTGCTATAGAAATCAAAAACACTCCTGAAGAACGCCAACAAGGCTTATCCAACAGAGAAAAATTACCTGAAAACCAAGGCGTGCTCTTTATCTTCAATCAACCAGCTCAACACAGTTTTTGGATGAAAAACATGCTTTTTGATCTGGATTTCATCTGGATCAAAGACAATAAAGTTGTTGATCTAACTGAAAATGTCCCTGCTCCTAAAAATAATCAGCCGCCTGTTAGCATTAAACCAAAATCTCCTGTAAATAAAGTTTTAGAAATCAACGCTGGTTTTATCAAAAAACACAACCTTAAAATCAATGATTTTGTTAGCTTAATCAACTAATTCAAAACTATTCATTGTTTCCATAATCAATGGTTTAAATTTTTCCCATTCATCTACTCTTGCCTGGCTGTATAATAACCAACCATCTCCTCCTGCTTTGGAAAAAATATATCTTCTGAATTGCCTTAAGCTTTTATCTCCATAATCACTATCAAAAAGATATTCATAGCTTATATACTCCTCCCACTCACCTTCTACTGGCTCTTCAACAAAACTTAAATTAGGCGCTTGTTTAGCCATTCCTTCACCTAAAAACACCTGTTTCATTCCTTGTAAAAATCCTCCCTCATCTACTTCAGATCTTCTTTTAAACGGCTCTGCTGCCACATAAATCCAACCATCATCTCCGGGTTGTTTACCGGGCACTGTCAACATTTCGGTTTTGTTTGCTTCAACCTTTACACTTCCCCATCCATCCGGCACCTTCATTTTCCAACCATATTCACTAGCATACATTCCGCCCTTAATTTCAATCTCTGTATTTACTTCTGGGGCTTTGCCTTTTGTTAAGTTTTTAATACCCTTAATTGCTTTCATTGCTAAAAATCCTAAAAACACCACCATTATTGCCCCCACTATAAAACCTTTCTTTCTTTTCTTTTTCTTTTCTTCATCACTTAACTCTTCTTTTTTCTCTACTTTTAACTTACCGCTCTTCACCATATACATCATCACTCCTACTCCCAAAACGCCAATTCCCAATACTATCCCACTGGATAACTTCATACTTCCCATTAATCTTTCAATCATCACTCCCAACATTCCTTGGGCCATTTCCGGCAACTGCGCCAAATTACTAAGCGCCTTCTTCACTCCTAAGCCAGCTGCTTTTACTAGCCCTATTCCTAAAGCTCCACTAATCAATAACAGCCAACTGACTCCTCTCACTCTTTTAACTATCCCTTTTCCTAAAAAGTAATAAGCCACTAAAATTAAGGCTAAAACTAAACCGCCGATAATATAAACCTGATTAATTATTCTGACTACAGTTTGTACCTGCTTTAAACCCTTCATTGTTTGTCCCACCGACCCGTCACTCGATGGTTTATCAAAAAACTCTTTTACACTCATTTCTCCACTTAAGGCATCAAACGGCAATTCTTTTAATAGCTCTTCGGGCATTCCTAAATCTTTAAGAGGTAAATACAAACTTAAATCATCTTGTGTGCTTTTTAAAAATCCAAATATCCTTTCAATATTCACCTCCATCAGCTCTTCCATCTTGCCCCCCCTCAAATTTTCCTTAAGTTCGTTTAATCCACCAGCGGCTGACAACATCTTTGTGAGTTCCGCTGCTCTTTTTTCATTTAATCCTCCTGCTTGTTGTTCTTTTTTTAACTTTTCCAGATCTTCCGAGCTAATAGCTTTTTCAATAAATTGATCTAATTGATCAACCATCTGCTCATACGCTCCCGATTCTGACAAAGCTTTTTTCCAAGCGCTTCTTGATAATAAACTCAATCTGATTGATCCGGCCAATAGTACTACTATAAAACCAGATATAAAAAGTGGGTTTAAAATAAATTTGGCAAGTTTTCTCATATTTTTTACTCCCGCAGACGCGGGGCTCCTTTATTTTTTCTTTTTTAAAAAGGTTCCAACTACTAAAACAACTAAAATAACAATACCTCCTACTAGCAAAGGCCATACTGGTCTGTTTGCTCGTTTTTTAATCCTTTTAATTTTTTCAACTCCCTCATTTTTTTCATTTATATCAAATGTTCCCTTTTTTAAAGCTTCATCTCCAATTTCAGCATAATCAATCAAACTAACTTTTAAACTTTCTCCTGGCTTGAGACTAATCAAAGTTTTTTTACTGAAGTTAGTAAAATCAAGCTCATAAACTGTTACTTCACCTTCATATATCTTAACCTCTGTTTCTAAAGTATCCTTGTTAAAATCATATTCAACAATGCTTTTATTTCCAAAGGCCAACCCACCAACCAAAGTATTATTTCCAGCTTCCTCATCATCATTTTCATTGTTCTCTTCGCTGGTTAAAAATACCAAATTCTCTGTAGGGTCTTCTTCCTCATCATTATTCTTAATTACAATTTTGCCATTTTCTAAACCAATTATATCTTCCCCTTCCACTAGATTTTTCCACTGCTCGTCATTCAAAGAATCTTTTTTATAAACCCTTATCTTAGTTCCGTCTTTACCAACCCAAACTACGGTATCATCATCTGTTTTAAACACCTGTCCTTTTTTAGTTTCTTCACCAAAACGATTAACAAACTCATTATAAGATAAAGTCACTCCATACTTAAATGTTCTTATAAAATCCCTCTTCGCCCATATCATCTTGACATACCATTCTTCTAGTAATGTGGGATCATCGTCATTATCATCGCCAGCTATAAGCCAACCTTCTCTACTCTCATCTTCTGAAAAGTAATACCTTGGCCAACCCCTGTTGGCCATCTTGTCTGCATCAAATCTAACCGGCAAATTTCTGAGTCGTTCTTCTGTAACGAGCGTTAACTTGCCATAATCAATCATATAAAAAGTTTTCTCTTCTGGTGGTTGCTTTGCTCTCTCTTCTATTAACCTTTCTTTTAACCCATAAACAGGTTCCTCTTCAGGCTCAAGACTCTCTTGATACTCTCTATTAAACTCATCTACTGAAAAAATAGCATGAACATCTCCATCCAAGGTAAAATCATAATCACTTGTAAATCTAACAATCGCAGTTCCATTTTTTCTGATACTACCCCGCCATGATCCTGGAACGTCAAAACTTTGCTTATTACCTTGAACAACAAAAGAATGCCAACCATTAAAAGAACCACTAAAAGTACCATCCCAGCCACCAGTAAAATTACCACTAAAACGACCACCAAGCTTTATACTCTGCGTATCACATATTCCAGAATATGTTCCACTAGCACTGCCACCTTCAGCTGGAAAAGTACAGTTAATTGTTCCTCCACAAGTAACATACTCATCTCCAGAGCTCCAAGAACCAGTAGCAGTAACAGCTAAGGCTTTAATAGGAAAAAGAAAAAGAAAAGCAAAAAAAAGAACAGCTAACCATAAGCTGACAATGATTGAGTTTTTGAGCAGTTTATTTAACACTACATTAATAGTAGTTAAAACCCTATCTGATTGTCAATCCTTCTTATCAATTTTATCACATAACTCTCCCCTCGCTCTCTTGTTAACCAATATGCTAAACTTATAAAAGAAAATTCATATGAAAAAATTCTTATTTTTATTTTTTGCTTTTACCCTTTTAGGCGCTGGCTGTCAAAAACCCGCTCAACCAGAAAAAACCTCTCAATCAGAACCTCAAACTGGCGGCAGCTGTAACCGTATTCAAGTTGAAGGCGAAGGCTACTGCACTGACTATATTGGCGTCAAATCTAATCTAGCAGCGCCTTGTTCTAGTCAATACTACTCTCCTGATTCCTGTCCTCCATCCAATATTGGCGGCTGCAAACTTAATTCTGGTACAGACAAAGAAAAAGTCATCTGGTCATATGATTACGGCGGTTATTCTGTTAATTCCTCCCAAATTCAAAACGAACTTATTCCTAGTTGTAATACTCGAGGCGGTCAATGGACCAACTCATCAACCTAACTATCTCAAACACTCCCTTATCATCAGCTAACACGAACTTTAAAAACCCCACTTACACTAAAACTCATCTTCTAAGGTATAAGGTATAATGTAATATATGAAAAGTAAGAATTTCTTTTTGCTAAGTTGGAAAAAATTATGGATAGTTGTCGTTGCCGGTTTTACCTCAATAGTCTTACACAATCTCATCAGCGGACTAATGAAAATAGAAGAAGCCTTCTTCTTTATTATTGTTGTTTTTATTATTCCCACTTACCTCCTAACTGCCACCCTATTCACTATAATAAGTTTTGTTAAAAAAAGAAAAACAAATAAATAAAATAATTAACGCCTTTAAAAAATTACCTCAAATGGAATTAATTAAAATCCGCTGGGAGAAAATTAACAAACTTCAAAACAAACCTACCTTAATTGCATAAAAATATTTCCCTTATGGGACATTACCCAGACCACAAAATTACTTGTCAGTCCTTAAATAAAACAACTGCGTTGCCAATCCCCCGAGGCTGAGGAGCAGCATAATAAATCTTCCTATTGTAATCAGCATTATAGGGAGGAACATTGATTATCTTACCTTTAATATACAAAGAAGCTGCTCCGCCTGGATCAAAAGCCATTGCTTTCCTCGCTCCCATACTTAATAAAACTTGAGCCATCTCTAAATAAGTAACCCCAAAACTGTCATGGGTTCTACTGTTAAACGCCACTCCTATAATCTCATTTTTTTTACTAATCCCCAGAGCAATTTTTGGCCCTCGTTGATTAAGTCGATCATTTCTAGACGCTTGGGATCTTAATGAATGTTTTGTTTTAAAACCCTCAAATTTCATATCAATAACTTCTTTGCCGTTTTTTAACAAAAGCGGTCCTGCACCCACCGCTTCCCCCACTCCTTCCCATTCTTTACCCAACTCTAAAGTAAAATCTATTGCCTTTCCCACCTGATAAAACTTAGCAAAAAAATTGTCGTAAATTTCTCGAGGAAAAGACAGGGTAATCCCCACCGGTAACAGTTTTCTTCTCGGATTAAAAGCTTTTTTAAACCGTGATTTATAAATCGCCACAATTTTTTTACCGCAAATAGTTACCAAAACTCGATTTTTTAAAGGCGCTTTTTGATCAAATAAAAGATTATAAACCACCACTTTTTCTTTAACTAGTTCTTCCAAAGCAGGATTAATCTGTTGTTTTCGCCAACTGACAACAGATTGTTTACCATATTCCTCTACCCAAATTTTGCCGGCTGGTAAACTTAATCGCTTAATCAAAACTTCACCGCTTTTTTTAAAAGCCAACACTGGACGATTATATAAAGGCAAACTTAAAATCTTGCCTTGATGAATTGCCAAACCTAAGGGTGTTCCTATATATTCTTCTGTTAAACCCAACTTGCCTACCAACTCGTTATTTAAAATAAAACCGCCGTTAAAACCCAGTAAAGCTTTCTTTTTCTTCTGTTTCTCTATTTTTTTAACTAATTGTGGCAAAGCTTCATCTCCTTCTTCTCGGCTTTCTATAATTTCAAACGACCCTCCCCCTGTCAGCTTAAAATACACACCAGTCCATGGCAAACCATCTAGGTGTTTCCCGGCAAATTTACCCCAAACCAGGCCTTTTTGAGAAGTTGAAGTTTTTTGAGAGTTCTTAATGCTTTCTTTTAAATTCTCTCCTGTCTCATCTTGTCTAATTTTTACTTCTTCCCAAAACTGCTTTTTTTCACTTCTCGCCTTTATTAACTCATTGTTAAATACTTTAAGTTGCTGAGTAACAACAGGGTAATTCAAAACTGGCCTTAAACCTGCCGGCACAAACTGAAAAAAAGTTTTATTCTTAGTTAACCCTGTAAAATGGGCAAATTGAACAGAATCAACTGTTCCAAAACGAAAGCTATCAATATCCAAAAGATCTAAAGTAACAAAACTATCTTCCCCTCTCGCAAAAACTATTCCTTGCTTCTCTTTTATTGCCACCAAAACATTTTTAACTTTTTTATTTAATTGATAAAAATTTGTTCCATGACAATAAGTAGATAAAGATAGAATTCTTAAAATGCCCTTTTTCCGATACTTTCTCAATAAACGAAAAACAGGTTTTCTAAAAATAACCTCCAAATCATTTCTAGTCACTCCATTAAAAAAGGATCTATTGCTAACCACTAAAGAAAACCTGATTGGATTGCCATTCTTTAACCTATCGGTTATCAACTCTTCAGTTAAAATCTTTAAGTCCGCCATCACATCTCTGCTGTTTCCCAAAAAAAACATCACCTCTCGTGGTTGCTTAACCGCTTTTTTATAAAACAAACCAGCATTAAAAGAATCAATGTTGGGAAATAAGAATTTCAATCTTTCTCTCCAAGAATCCCCTGATTGATAATCTTTTTCTAATAAGATTTGTTGCCAATTAAAATCTTCTTCTTTGACCCCTGATTGAGAAAAGGGGTCAAACTGCCCCCCAAAAATCTTTTGCGATAAACAAACCACTACTCCCCTCAACTCCTGCTCTGTTAATTGATGAAAAAGGTATTTTTTATTAGTTCTGTTACGATAATTAAAACTGTGATCAATAATTGTTTTTCCCTTCCCCCATGTCAAGCAAAACAATTCCTCTATAGCTTTAAAAAATAGCCAGCGTTTTTTAGACTCAAGCTCCACTTGATCAACTAGTTGGCGGCCAAAAGCAAAAGTTCGGCTTTTTAAATCCAACTGCTCTATCCTAAAAAAAGAAGGATCAATTAATGATTTAAGATAAAACAAAAACCCACTAGGAATATAGCCAGGAAAATAGGTCCTATTTCTCCCCGCTACAATTTCTTTAATCGAATTTTTCCTAAAATTCAAAACTTTTCTTAAAGATTGGTAGACAATTTTTCTTGTTTGACCATTACTTGCTGATTGCTGCCAAAGTTTTTCTAAAATATAAATAAATTGCTCTTTTAAGGCTTTAAAGGTAAAACGGGCATTTACTATTTTTCTATTTGCCTTAAGCAATTGTTTTCTTTTTTCCTTTGAAATAATAAATGGTACCAACTCACGCACTAAG
>Ga0114923_10003147_pt1 | contig 11135 bp, 15 predicted proteins | sample SumtaG_FD_89578 | JGI IMG/M metagenome (GOLD analysis project Ga0114923, IMG submission 89578) | Deep subsurface microbial communities from Indian Ocean to uncover new lineages of life (NeLLi) - Sumatra_00157 metaG | ecosystem: Environmental > Aquatic > Marine > Oceanic > Sediment | place: near...
CATCCAGTTGCAGTGGCTGAGCCCTTCGGTAATGGCCATGGCTTTGGCCATGCTTGTCCTGCAGATTACATGGCCCCGATTCAGGACGAGATTTCTTGGCTTTTGAACTCACACAAGGCGAATGTACGGACTGCGATTAATAATCAGTTCGTAGTGGATACAAGTCGTGTAGTCTGGAATGATGTAATTAATCCTGGTGCGGGCAGGCTCATTCGGTTGAAGAAAACTGCCATGGGCTCAGATGTTCGGACCGCAATTCATCAGCTTCCTGTGCAGGACTTCACGCGTGGGCATCTGGCGGATATTGATCTTATGATCTCGCTTGGAGATATGATTCTAGCGGTGAATGAGAATCTCCGTGGGCAGCCTGGAGGTGGAGGGCGAAAGACTGCAACGGAGACGCGGATCTCTGGGCAGGCTGCAGTGTCCCGAATGGCTCTCACGGGTCGGATTATCTCCACCCAGTCCATGACAAAGCTCGGCCGCATGATGAGCCTTAATACTCAGCAGTGGATCTCCCCTGAGTTTGAATTTCGTGTAGGCGGCCAGGATGCTGCGAATGCAACCATCCGCCCGATTGATGTAGATGGGGAGTTTTACTTTCCGATCCAGGATGGAACTCTCCCCCTTGATAAGCTCGGGATACTTCAGACCTGGGAGAAGATTTTCCTGGCTGCGGTGCAGAGCCCAGAGATTAATGCCTCTCATGATGTGGGTAGGATCTTTGAGTACATTGCTGAGCTTGGAGGTGCAACTAATATTGAGGACTTCCGGCGACAACCTGCCCAAGATCGAAGTGTTGCGCTAGCTCCTGATGAAGATCTTGAGCGTGAACGGGAAAGAGGAAATGTAGTGCCAATTAGTCAAGCCCAAGGGCTGAGATAGGAGAACACATGAGTGATGACCCCACTCAGGATTACCTGGATTCGGAAGAAATACTTGACCATGTTCAGTCTCTTCGAGATGTTTCGCTCAATAAGCAGGAACAAGAGGGACTGAAGCAGATTCTGCAGTTGGAACTTGTACATAAAGTCATGGCTGTGATTTTTCATCAGAATCGGAATACGGCAGCAGCCCTTTTGGGGATGGCTAATTTGTCTACGCCAGAGGGTATTGCAGAGGCGCTTAGAATGCAGGGTGCTGCAAAGGGCGCGATGAATGCTATTGATACTTTCTTTAGCATGGCGAATGGTGAAGAAGAAGAAGACTTGACAGACCCTGAGGTGACCCATGAGTAAGCACGCGGATGAGCATACAGTTACAGACGAAATGACCGTGGAAGATATTCTGGGGACTTTCGCGCAGACGAAGGCACTAGATGATGCTGCGGAGATTTCAGGTTTTTCACGAGATGAAGAAGAGGAAGAGGAAGAGGAGGAGGAGCCTAAGACTCCAAAGGGAGAAGAAGAGGAAGAAGAAGAAGAAGAAGAAGAAGAGGAAGAAGAGCCTAAGGGGGAGGAAGAGGAAGAAGAAGAGGAACCTGAAGATGGGACACCGAATATACCTGACAAGGATGGAGAAGATCCAACTGACGACGGAAACGATGATGGAGATTCAGAGTCAGATACAGGAATCTCAACTTCGCAAAGAGTCGCAGAGGTGCTCAAAGACCTCCGAATCTCTAAACTCGAACGTGAGGTTGCAGCAAGAGAGGGAACGTCAGAACAACCGAAGGCACCTGAACTAAAGACTCCGGTTGCGCCCAAACAGCCCCAGGCTCAGGAAGAATTCCCTGAGATCCCGGCTGACCCCAATGCCCCTCGCTATGCAATTACTATTCCGAAAAAGCTCATGGAGATCATTAGTGATCCTGAGCAGAGCCAGGCGGGCCTGGAACACCTGGTCTCGGGCGTAGCGACTATGGTGGAAAAGCAGACGCTTAGTCGGATCGCCGGAATGGTACCTGGGATGGTTGAGCAGGTTCTTACTGAGCTCATTCCTCGAATGCAGCAACAGCAGGAAACGGAGACAAATACAAAGCAAGAGATTCGGAATTCCTTCTATGGAGCATATCCTGGTTGGGATACGGATGAGTTTAGACCGCTCGCTGTGGCCTTGAGTCAAAAGGTCATGATGGAGAAAGGCACTGATAAGTGGGATGCAAGTATCCAACTTGCAGTTGCCCAGGAGATGCGTGCACTTACGCATACCACAGGGAAGGCTGCTCCAGTCAAGCCCACAGAAAAAGGGTCGAAGCGCAAGGGTGCTTCTTCCAAGAGCCGAAAGGCGGCTCGCCGAAAGGGAGGGAAGAGAAGGCCTCCCCAGACAACTAAAGCGGGAGCCCGAAGAAATTCAGGTGCCCCACAAGGCTCAAGCGGGGCCGATTCCCCCGATTCTATTCGAGCCTTGCTTAGATGAAGCTAGACTGGAGAAGTAATGGCTATTCAAGGACTGTTTTCAACTGACGACATGGTAACGGATGAAAGGCCGCTGAATTGGCGGTCTGGTATTCTCCTGCAGGAGCCCGGAGGTACGGCACCCCTGGCGATGCTCACGGCGCTCATGAAGTCAGAGAGTACCGACGATCCGGAATTCAAGTGGTGGGAGAAGGTGATGTCTACTCAGCGAATTAAGCTGAGCGGGGACATTACCAATGTCGCTACTACGATGCCGGTTCTGGCGGAGACTCATGGTGGCGCGCAGCAGTGTATTCTCAATACGCTTCTTCTCATTGAGAAGTCGGGTGAGATTATACGGGTTTCTGCGACTCCTACGCTGACCACTACGATGGAGGTTGAGCGTGATTGGGGCCAGACTGGTGTGACACCGCTCGCAGTCACGGTTGCAACGGATAATCCGTATCTGAGTATCATAGGAACGGCACACCCGGAAGGTGCGGCACTTCCGCCTGCGGTGGCGTATGCTCCGAGTCAGCGACAGAACTATACGCAGATCTTCAGGACGCCCCTGTCCATTACGCGTACTGCCCGGCTGACTACTACGAGAACTGGTGAGAAGATCAAGGAGATGAAGCGAGAGGCGCTTCAGATGCACATGAATCAGATGGAACGTGCATTCTTCTTTGGCGTAGGGAATGAAGTTCTGACAGGTGCCACTCCCCAGCGTTCCATGGATGGTATTAATCAGGTGCTGAGAGACGAGGCGCCGCTGAATATCATCGATGGAGATTCGCCATTCAATATGGAGGACCTGGAAAATTGGATGCAGCAGATTTTCCAGTATGGCTCAGATGAGAAGATGGCTTTCCTGGGTGATGTTGGTATCCTGAATATCAATCGGGTTATTCGTAAGAATACCCAGTTTACGTTCTTCCCGAATGAGACGGAGTATGGGATGAATGTGGGTCGGTTGATTTCACCCTTCGGCTCGCTTGTCATGAAGCGGCACCGGCTGTTCAACGGGATGACTGTGGTGGCTGGCAAGACTTATGCCGCACAGAACTCTTCCATGGTGGTGCTTGATATGGCGAATCTTCGGTATCGGCCGTTCAAGGAGAGCGATACCAAGTATCTGGCTGACAGGCAGGCGAATGGAGTTGACGGTGATGACTCTGAGTATCTGACGGAATGTTCACTGGAGGTTGGCCTGGCCAATACTCACGTGGTTATTAATGACCTGACCGATGGTGTTGTAGACGCATAGGAGGTGATTAGGCTGGTACGGTCTATGACAAAATTGCATAGACCGTACCAGCCTCCCTCCTGGGAATTCTCATGTCACATCGTATTGCCTCCGCCGGGGGCCTCAGTATCTCAGACTTCGTGCAGCAAATCAAAACCAATGCTAACATTGGAGATGATTTTGCTTCCGATGATAATGACCTAGACTTGATTGTTCGGAGTCGTCTTCGACAGGCTCTGTCCTTCTTTGAACGAAATCACTTCTTCCGATATATGAAGGAAGTTGAGACCATTTCTCCTCCTTCTACTCAGTATGAGTTCTGGACGCATTATCATTGGAAGAAGATTGAGCTCGTACATCTGTATCAAACTTCAACAGGGAATCTCATTCACACGCTGGCATATCGTCCGATTGAGATGATTCCAAAGCCTTGGTTTAGCACTGAGATCACGGGTGAGCCGACCTTCTATGTGCTGCAGGGTGGGACAGGAAGACCAAATGCGGAGACTCCTGCAGCTGCACGTAATGGACAGATTGATGCGACGACTCCTGTAGTTGACGGCTACTGGGCCCCTGATCTTTATCGTGCACTGATTGAACTTTTTCCTCTCCCGAGTTCTTCGGACTTTCATATTATTGTTCGAGGCTTCGCGTTTAAGATTCCGGATTGTTCTGCGGAGAATGATGCTGGGAATCATTGGTTGCTGGATTTTGCAGAGGATGCGGTTGAAGCTCTGGTGATGATGGGCTTGGCGGGTCCGTTGAGGATGCCGAAGCTTAAGCAGGATTACTCGGATCAGTTTACTCTCGGCCTTAAGACCTTGGTTGATCTCGATGGCGAGCCTATGTCCGAGGATGAGTCTTTCGCAATGGAATACAACGGGGAACCGACAGAGGATTATGTCGGTCTGGACTCAGGTTACCCCCCTGGTTACAACGGTGGTTTTGATTAAGAGATTGAGAATGATTCGAACATTTTGCCTAAGTTTGGCCTGTTTGGCCTGTTTGCTTTTTGCGTTTCCTGCATTTGCGGTGAGTCCTTGTTCCCCCCAGTTGGGAGGGGCTGTATTGCCTGGTTCTCTTTGGGTACTTACACCAGGGGAACAAGCTTATTGTAGTTTGGATATCGCAGGAACTAAGACTATGGTTTTTCATGTAGGGCACTGTTCTGCTCTTGCTCTGGTTCCTATTGGCGCCGTTGCTGATTCTAGGTCTTTGTATGGTTGTGGCATTTCTGACTGTTCTGGAGGTATAGAATCTTTGGGTATAGCGACTAATGTTCCTGTCGAACGTTTTATGAGTTCCCAATTTGTTTATATGCAGAATGACACAGGAAGTGCAATTGTTGACGTCATTTTGTTTTGCAGTAATTAAAGGGTGAGGAAAAGAAAAATGTTGCGCTATCTTTCTCTTTTTTCTGTTATTTTGTTTTTTGCACAAAATGTCCAAGCCGCAAGTTCCTGTTATGTAGAAGAGGGTGATGCTTCTGCAATAGTTAACGTTGCGGATCGGACGTATATTCTTAATCCAGGACGTTCTTTGTTTTGTTCCTTGGATGCAGCAGGCACTGTTGGCCCAAATTTGTATTTCAATAAGTGTAGTAAACTTCATCACCAATTGGTAGCTGCAGGAACTTGCGGCGATAGTGTCAGTGTAGAGATGTGCACGGATGAGATTTGTACACAAAGTTCTGTGGTGACAGGAGCGATCGGGCCCGCAGTAGGAAGTACTGATTTGGTTTCTCGTTTTGGGAGATTGGTAAATGCTAATCAAACCTGCGCAGCGACTACGCTACTTTATTGCGCCCCTTAAACTCCGTTTTTCTCAGGAAGAATCAATGACACGGCAAGTGCTGATTGGTCTTATTGCTGCAGGTTTTTTGGGAATTAATTCGTATTGGGTGGTTCAGTTTGGTGCGATATCTGCTAGTGTTATGGATGCTAGTCTCGCTATCGCCACACTTAAATCTCAGAATTTCACGCAGGAAGATGGGTTGGGTATTTGGCAGGAGATTGCCAGGATTCAAAAACAAGTCGCGATTACAGGCGCGAAGTTAGATATGCACCTTGATATCCATTAAGGGTGAGTATGAGTTCTAGATTCTGGAAAAAGATTAATATTTTTCTAGTTGGGCTTTTGGCTGTTGGCCTAATTCTGACTTCTTTAGGCTCCTTGGCCCCGTCTGGGAATAGCCAAGATTATTTCTTTGAGATCGCAAAGGGGAATAGACCGGGGCATAAGCTTCTTGCTAAGTTTGGTGAGAATCCAAATATTCAAACGGGTGGTCCTGAGACTATCTGGGATGGGAGAGGAGTTTACGCCCCTCCGACCGCTGCTCGAATTCATAATATCGTCTCGTCTTTAGCGGCAGATGCAGGTCAAATAATTTCCTCTGGTAATGCAACAGGGGGAAGTTTGATTTCCCTTGAGGATGATTTTGCGACCTTCCAAGTGGATGGGGTGGCGATTGGGGATTTTCTTCTAAATGATGAGAATGTGGAACTTGGGGTTGTAACTGGAATTGTAAGTGAAAGTGAACTAGCGCTTGTTCGTGCGATGCGTGATCCTGAGCTTGGTCTGGATGGACAAGCTAATGAGTTTAATGACGCTTACCGTGTTGTCCGCGATAATGGTGCAGGTGCTTCTATCCTGTATTTGTTTGGTCATTCTCCTGCTTTTCTGGAACAACGTGAGTTTGTAGTTCTTAATGGTCTGACCGATGTTCCAACCGAGAAAAGTTATATTAGGCAGCAACGTGCTCGGGTGTTTGCGTCTGCTTCAAGTGGTGCTCTTGGACTCATTACCTCTACTACAATTGGAGAAACAGTAGAAACCGTTTCACTCCAGATCATCAACGGCAATAACCAGACGATGATGGCTCTGGCTACAATTCCGATAAATAAAATCGGATTAGTTACTCGTTGGTATGCGCAGGTAAGTAAGAAACAAAGTATTAGTTCGATCGTTGATCTACGTATTGGTCAGTTGGATCTGAACAAACCAGGATATATCACACAACGACGAAGTTTGCAGACCCTAGGGACTAGTGCTTTTGACCATAAGTTTAGTCCTGCTCTTGTCCTGCCTGGGGGCTCAGATATTTGGATCGAAGCTGATACGGATTCAAATGGCACCGGAATTGCAGCAGGTTTTGACATAATCATAATAAACGTGTTGGAGTAATCATGAAAATTATAGGCCCGTTTCTTCTTACCTTCCTCTTTACGCTTTCTTGCGCGACTACTTCAGAGAGTCCTATTGAATCCAGGATTTATGAAGTCAACCGCTATACGATTCTTTCCATTGAGACTGCTACGCAGATCTTGATCAGTCTTGAGCAGGGAAATGTTACACTCTCGGAGAGACAAGGCAAGGCTCTTCTCGGAACAGTTCAGGGTCTTGTGGAAGTTCATAACTCTCTCAATGATCTCATGCTTGCGTGTGAACTTTCAGGCGGGATCGAGTCCTGTGATAAGATTGAATATATTAACCAGGCAATTACCACAACGACAGAACTTGCTCGTTTGGTCTTGCTTCTAAGCCAGGAGGCTAAGTAATGGCGACGAGTACGGAGCAAGTTCTAAGCATCATTGAGAAGGTTCTCACAGTCCTGATTCCTGTAGGTGTGTTGGTTGGGAAACATGCAGGGTTGCCTCCGCAGGCAGCTGCGGCAATGGCGGTCCTAGTTCCTCTCGCACGGGAACTAAAGGACATCCATACTGAGATGAAGGATCGAGAGGCGCATAAGGTCCTGCCTTCCGACAAGGACTGGGCAATTCAGAATGAGAGATTCCAGCTCGCGACAGAAGCTCTTCAGGCTCAGATCATGCACATGGTGGAGCTTCCCGTGCAGGAGGAAAAGCCCGAGCCTAAGAAGATTGAGATTTCCCATACAGATAAGTTTGGAGTCTCGGACTGATGATTGGGAAGAATCTCAGCATCCAAGGAATTGTCCATATCCAGCAGGAACTGGATGGGGAGGTCACCCAGGAATGCTGGGCTGAGAATCGAATGGTAGATGGAGGGCTGGGCTTCATTGTAGATCGTGTGGTGGAGAGGGAGTTTCCGCCCGGTCCGGCTCCTATTGAATGAATTGGGGGTGTGAAGTACGGGGACTCAGCAGTACCTACTACCTCAGGGATGACGGATATTCAGGGCACGGAATTTACTCATACAGTGGGGTTATCGATCTGCGCGGGATTGATTGGGTCTCGAATTCATGGAGGAGACGGCTCTGAGTATAAGCCCTTTGTGCAATTGGGTTTTGGTGGGAATCAGACCTACCTACAGGCCTGGCGGCACTTCACGCAAGATCCACCTGAAAATGTACTTGAGGTGGATCTGGATATCTCCGATGTGCAAAACCCTAGTCCAACGCCTTTTTTCATTCGAGAGATCGGGCTTTACACGGCGGACTGGGATATCTCTGATAGTATTGATAATTCCCCTAATCGTTACTCGTATAAGATGGTTCCGCAGACAATGGTGGCTCGGGTTGTTGTACCTGATTTTGTAATGCCTGCGACTCCGACACCTACGAGGCTTCGTTCTCGTTGGTTCTTTGCGGTTGGGGGAGTTCCCGATAATTGGACAGATGATCCGAGATATCCTTTTGCGCAGTCCTGGTTTGACGCAACGACATGAAAATTCGAGGCGAAGTATTCTTCAAGAAAACGAATAGTTCCGGGGAAATTTCCTTCTTCTCCGGTGAGAATCTTATTCTCAATCAGGGGAAGATCTGGTTTCTTTGGGGTCTTTCCGCCTGGCCTCACCATCATATTATTTTTCACTCAGGGGAGAATGATCCAACGACGCAACCTCCGGATTATGGGGCAATTGGGAATGTGAGCTTTGGCTCTTCTGCATTGATTGTGGAGGAAGACCAAACGGCCCTGCAAGGCGGAGAGCTCTTTTCCTTTGTGAATGATAGTTTGTTTACAGGGGCTGCCTCGACCTTAGTGGTTACGAAAATCTCAGGAACTGATGGTTGGGGTCTAGATGTGGATTTGGCCCTGAACACCTATACAGGCGCCTCTGATATTCTTCGAGAATGTGGAATTTCAGCTTTCGATGGGACAAAGCATTGGATGCTTGCAAGGTTCCTACTTGGAGAACAGCCCATTAATGATGGTGATGATATTGAACTCACCTGGAAGATAAGATTGGAACTAAATAATGGCTGATACCTCAACACCGACGGCGGGAATTGCGCTTACTATCATCCAGGATCAGAGTCCGGGTTGGGGCACCAAGACCGACGCGAATATGACTAAGATCGATGGGTTTCTTGGGACTACCCTCGCGGCAGATTCTAACCCTAATGGAACTGTTGCCGGGTATAAGAATCAAATCATCACCGATGCAAATGTTTTGCCTCTTTTCCCTATTGCTTGGATTTGCACGCTCCAGGGGGATGCAGTTAACGCCGAGTGGGAGAGAATCGGTCGGGTTGTTAAGCTGCAGATCACAGAGCAGAGAGATGTTTGGACAAAACCCCAGGTTGGGCAATGGCGTGTTGAAGCTCCCCCTGATATTTCACTAACACAGGATGATGATTTTGTCTCCTTTGTAATGGGTGCAGATACAAATATCGAACTGCCGGCTGGTGCTGATTTTACTACAATAGATGCTCAGATGATTGTTCTTTATATTGCGCAGGGCGCAACAAGATACAATCTTACTTCAGACGCAGGGATTACTTGGCCTGGAGGTCTCGGCCCGACTTCTCCCTTTGCGAATAATGTGGGGCTTTATACGCTGGTTAAGATTCCAGGAACAGGTCTTTGGAAAGGAAGTTATGCCCTTTACTAGTTTTATCCCAAGTACTCCAGTCTTTGCACCTAAAGTGGATTGGGATACTACTTTTTCAATTGCGGACGAGTTGCGCGCAAGTGAATTTGAGCCCTCTACTGTCGCACTTTATATCTTTTTTCTTGAAGCTGGGCGGAAATTGAGTGGAATTCATGGCAGGGGTTTCAACCAAGATGTTGTAGGCCATTTTGAAATCGAAACTACAGCTTCAGTCACAGGAGCTGGCGGTGCAGGTGTTGACGGTTCTGCCCTGCTTAGTAACCCTTTGGCTGCCGGTGGGATTAGTAGTGGTGGGGGCGGTGGAGCTGGTCGCCCTGTCGGCCCGGGGGGGGCCTCTATAACTCGGGGTTCTAATACTTCAGGCGTGGGTAATCCAGGAACTGCCACAACAGGCGGGGCACCTGGGGCACCTGATATCGATATGCTTATTCTAATTGCGACGCATCAACAAAATTTTCCAACTGAAGTAAATAATGGCCAAGATGGAATCAATTTAGATCACGTAGCACATATTGTAAATGATGGTCAAATTGCTGGTGGTGGGGGCGGTGGAGCTTCTTGGAGATCAAACTCGGACTCACCGGGCTATAATGTTTCTTTTGCAGGTGGAGATTTAGCAGAAGAGGGCGATGGGGAATCTCCAGGTTTTGGGGGCTCTGCAGGCTTAGAAGGTGCGGGTATTACACTTGTAAATTTTCGTGGGGGTAATTTCTCTACTATTACAGGTTCTGGTGTAATTATCGGCGATATTAATTTTGAGTTCTAAACATGGATAAACTCTTCGAAGCTCGCGGTGTTGTCATGGCAGGTATCCGTCCGGATGAGGAACTTGCAGAGGGCGTGCTTTGGCTGGCGGGTGCGAACCTCACTTCTATAGGCCGTTCTGTGCAACCTGTCGCAGGGCAGTACTCTGTGGTTCCGAAACTTTCGAGTAATCCAATCCTTGGGATGTTGGAAACAAACCTTTGGGTAGCTGGTGAACGACAACTTTGGTGGGGAAGTACAGAGAATCTTTATCGATTTATCCTTAATGGCTCAGGGCTTATCGATGTTTCTCCTGTTGCCCCCATCGGGATTCGTGCTCGTTCAGATTTCTGGGCTTTCCAGGAATTCTTTGATGATGTTTTTGTCGTTGGAAATTCCGGTCTACATAGGATTCAGAATGGAGATGCGAATTTTCTCCTTGTCACTACTGCTCCGAACTGGACGACTGGGAAGATTCTAACTAAGCTCGGCCGTCATCTTGTTGTCTTCAACACTGATGTAGATAGTCGCCATTGGGCTTGGTGTGATATTAATGAGGGAACAGATTGGACTTCAACGGCAAGCAATGCAGCCGGTGCGTCCCAGTTCACAGACATGGACGGGGAGATTGAGTGTGTAGTTCCACTTGGTCGAGGCCTTGCAGTTTACAGTCGGAATGAGGTTCATCTTGTTTCTAATCCTGGTTTCCCTCTTTATCTGGTTTCTCACCGGATTATTCCCCGAGGTATTGGGGCAGTTTCTCCTCAGTCTGTAGTATCCGTCAAGGGCGTACATTACGGTTTCGGCCCCAAGGGTATCTGGCGGACGGATGGAAATACTTATGATTACATCGATACAACCTCGGTGAATCATTTTATCTACTCGGATTTTACTGAAGACCTTGGGAGACAGAAATACGTAGTTGCCTGGCATAATATTCGTGAGACTTCGGTTGTGTTTTTCTGGCCCGGGAGCGAGGCCACAGATAATAATCGCTC
>Ga0114923_10003148_pt1 | contig 11132 bp, 20 predicted proteins | sample SumtaG_FD_89578 | JGI IMG/M metagenome (GOLD analysis project Ga0114923, IMG submission 89578) | Deep subsurface microbial communities from Indian Ocean to uncover new lineages of life (NeLLi) - Sumatra_00157 metaG | ecosystem: Environmental > Aquatic > Marine > Oceanic > Sediment | place: near...
TGGGCATTAAGACTATTGTCACCAAGGCTTGGTAATTTTGCAGCAATATCTGTTTGAATAGTCATTAGGTAGCTGCCAAGAAGCCGATGATAACACCGAGAATAAGCATCACCCCGCCAACGATGGCAAAGGGAATCACTTTCTTCCAAAACGGTTTCAGGTCATTTTTGATATCGTCGTTGGCGCCCATGTGGTCTCCTAAATGTAATCCTGCACGATGTGTCGCGTATCTCGTGACATACTTTCATGCAAAGACGTGTTAAATCTATCTATTTCTTCTTGTGGGGCATCATTCTGCCATTTAGCAATGCCGCGGCACAATTCACGCATATACATCTCGTTTGTTACATCTTTCTCATGGTGCTCTTGTTCTGACTTTTCTCGGTCCCTACGCCGGCGAACCGTCGCATAGAGTGCACCGAAAAGGCCCACCACCCCAAGGCCACCAGACATGACTCCAAGGCCAGACGTGGCGAATTCAGCCCACTTAGGTAACTCAAATTTTAACTCAGAGGTTTCATGTTGTGTGCGATCGACCGTTCCGGTCACCTTGATTTGGCCAACCGGCGTTTCGGCCACCAGGTTCACGACGGTTCGTTCCTGCATATCACGGGTACGTGTCAGCCCACATCCAACCAGGAAGAGGCATGCAACGAGAAGAAAACATTTCATGCGGACTACTCGGGGTCTATGTTGAAGTGGAACAAAAGGGCATCGACTTTTTTGTCCATGCCATGAACTTTTTCACCCATTTTATCAACTCGTTTCCCAAGGTCATTAATCTCCTTGGTTTGTTCTTTGTCGACGTATGGCTGAACCAATGCTTGATCTCGAACACCCCATAATTGACCACCATACCACAACAAACCACCAACGATAAGTGTATAGAAAAATCGGTTACTGGTGACGTCTCGAACAATTTTTTGTGTGGTGCTGGGGGGCTCAATAGCCTGACCACGCTCCTGAGGAGGTGGTTCATGGCGTGCATTGAACTCGTCAGAGCTCGTGATGCTCTTTTTGGCGTTGGACATAATGAAAAACCCCACCCGAAGGTGGGGTAGATGATTATGGGAAACCTGCCACAGGCGCGACGTTCACGATCTGATCTTCTGCTAACAAATGTAAAAATAACAGCTCAGAGACAAACTGATTAGCAGGGAAATCGGTATCCTGGTTCAGATTGAAGACTTCGTCATCATCGTTGAGGTAGAACTCAAATTGGGTGCCTTCACCATACGCAGTACCAAATTCAACTTCGATAACACTGGCATTATCAGTCACATCAAATTCGCCAGCGCCAACAACGCCACCAGATGCAACATGGATAATGGGGACGCCATTCACTTCGATAACAACCCGCAGGTTATTTTCGCGGCTCAGGACGCCACCATCAACAAATGCATTCAGCAATGCCGGAAATTGATTGGAATCCCATGTGACTTTGCCGCCACCGGATTCAGCTGCGGTGACAAAATGGCGAATGAATTTATCTTCATTCGACAAAGCTGGGCCATTAGTGCCATAGACTTTGGTTGCAGCCAAAGCGGTATAGCGACCTTCGCGGTTACGTGAGAGAGGGGAGGTACCCAATCGAGTCGGTGCGCCCGTTGCTGGCAACACTTTAAACTGATTAGGGGGTACGGTTTGATTTGGATTGACGACGCCCATGGTCGAACTCCTTGAAAGGTGGGAACGAGTGAACCTGCATTCTTACAAAATATATCGGCCGTTCAAGCCTTTTGGCACGCGCGCGGTGCCTACACGTCCTAAGTCCTTATTAATACGCTTTCTACTATCGACACGGCGCTTAATATCTTCCATCGACCACTCGACGATTTCTTCCGCTTCCTCAACTTTCGGCACCACTGCACCCATATAGCGATCGACCCCAATTGCCAGCCATGCCAGCCAATCCACCAAGTCATCCAATTTGGTGGCCGGGAAACCTTGCAACTGAGGAATCAGATGTTCGCGCACGAAGGGGGTATCAGGCAGGCGGATCGCATGATCCATAATTAAACCCTTGAGGGTATAGGCCCGCTCTTCTTTATTTTTATTGCCCATCGTTTCCAAATACAATTTGGTTGGTAGGCGTGCCAGGCGTTGTGCGCGATTAATCAAGGGTTCAATCGTCAATGCCACTTGCATCCGCTCCAAGGTAAACCCATAGGGTTTGAACTTCCGCATGTAGCCAATAATGCGTTTCACCAATTCATTCGGGTCCTTTTCCTTTTTGTAAAATATTTTTGGGTGAATCCACAGCGTACCATGACAATCCACACCCCCCACTCCCATAGCGCTAAAATGCCCATGTTTTTCCTCAGAAATAGCCAAGTCACCAGCCGCGTAATAATTGAGATTGGCCGGCTCTTCCCCCACCTTATAAAGACATCCATAAATATCGTTGGTATCGAAAATGATGCCATCCGCCGGCACCGGACGTTGTTGATAGAGGGCGGTCCACTCCCGCGCGCCACTGCGCGTGATCATATAATCCTCACGCTTTTCGATCAACCCTTCAATAGGCCAATTCACCGGGTCGAGACTTTCACCTTCCTTGCGCCACAATTCACCCTCAAAATACTCATCCTCTTCAGCAATCGCCGGGAAGGTCAACACATCCCACTGATACCCCCCTTCGGCCATTCCTTCCTTCAACCGCCCAATCAAATCATCTTCATGCCAACGTGTATGAAAAACAATAATCCCACCCCCATGCCTGACGCGCGATTTCGCAACTGCTTGATACCAACCCCAAACTTTATTTCTCTCAGACATGGAATCCGCTTCCGCACGCCCTTTAAACGGGTCATCAATCACGAATACTTCACACCCAAACCCGGTCGCACCACCCGTCGTAGACGTGAGGAAAACTTGCCCATGCTGCTCGTTTTTGATCCAATCCTTGGCCTTATGACTTTTGTTGGGGGTGGTTCCAGGAAAGACGTCTTGATACTGTGCACTTAAAATAGTATCGCGAATATGCACCCCATGGTCATCCGCCAAATCCTGTCCATACGTCCCAACCAACCAATCCATACTTGGATGTTTCCCCATCCCATAGGCAGGAAAATGTTTCGCACATTGCTGACTCTTCCCAAACTGCGGAGGCACTTCAACGATGAGACGCGGGGACTTTTTATCAACGACATCCTGAAGAAACTGTTCGAGTTTATTCGCCAATCGCGTATGAAACTTGGTCATCACATAATCGGACTGCATATACGGGATGTAATCACGGAACTGACGAGACGCGCTTTCACGCTTCAATTCTTGCTGTTCTAATTTTGCCTTGGCAATCGTCGCCCGACGTACTTGTGCTTCATTCTCCGGTTTCGGGTGGTGTTGCCCTAAATCGCGGGCCGTCCTCTGTACTGAAAAGCCGTTCTTCTTGGGTGGGGTCTTCCCACTCGAAGGGGTCAAGGGCTGCGGGGAGGGCGAGGACGGAGGGCTGGTCGGAGACGCCTTCGAGGACGAACGACGTTTCACGTGGAACATATTCAGATCCTTTATCAATTATCAGCTGCAAATCTGCAATTTTATGGTGCAATTCCTTATTTCCGAGCTGTTTCACCTCGGTTTCAGTCATTTGGCTGGGATCCGTCTGTTGGTGGGTCGTTTCGATGGATTTCAAGCTCGGGAGCACCTTATCAATCCCCTTATCCAACTGACTGAGCTGATTTTGCACCCCAATAGTGACCACTGGTCCATCAATCAAATGGGCCTTCTGGAGGACTTTTTGCACCGTTTCCCCGTCCGCATCTCTCAGGACACGATTACTATTATCGGGGTCTTTGACCGCAACCACCTTCTCATACACGTCACCCTTATAATATTCCCTTGCCGGGGCTGGCGGGTTTCCGGTATGATTACATAAATGCCCATCTTCATCAAGCAATGATCCATCCGCTGTCATCCTCGGCCAATTGCCGGTGGCAATGACAAAATTCCGCACCCACAGATAGGCATTAATGGGTACCGACTCCCGCAACTGTGCGGTGGTCATGGATCTATTAGCAGGAACGCATCGCGCTGCCGGAACGGGTGCAATCATCTCGGTACTATAAATGACTGGGAGGTCTCGTGCAAGTCAGAAGTGTACGTTGTGTTCGTGGGGTGTATTATAAGGTATGTGAGGTGGAATTTGGAAATTTCAAAATATTTTTTGTTGAGACACCTTCTAATATAATCAAAGGGCGGCCCCTCCAATCGATTGCATCACTTTATCATAGAGCCAACTCGACTCCCAGCCGTCGACACCACACCCTAGCATGACAAGTCACCCCGTTGACGCAAAACCACCCCGTATCTGCATGATTCGCCCCCGGGGGTATGATTGTGTATCAGACGTGAGTAGCAGGGGTGTGGTGTGTACGCAATGTACGGCTGTGTATTGATTGAAGGGAGAGAGGGTCCCAACACGGGGGCAAACTACACACAATCCCAGACACAACACACCCGCATTATGTATCCAGCAGAGCTTGGTAAACGTCCTAATTGGCACCCAGAATATCCGATTAAGTACCCGAAATGTTCATCCTATTGATTTAACAAGGCCAAGACCCGACAGAATCAAGAGAATACTCGTCATAAGTCCAGTAAATTGTCATAGATAGCATTAAACAGGGGAATTGGTACGTCAATGTCCGAAATAATAAATACAGGGCGTTTTCACGTACTATTATAGAGAGAACTACTTTTTGTTTATACTTTTTTAAACTCAGAGAGATTAAGATATAGAAGTACTACTGTGCACAGATACATGGCATACACACCATCCCCCAAGAAAGTGCTTGCGCATCAACAAGAAGGGTGTAAGACTCCATTATCATTCACGCACAACAAAGGAACACACCATGGCAACTTTTGATTACTCTCTTCATGCAGAACCCGAACACATGGACATTGACGGTATCTTCGATAACGCTCAAGATATTCGCGCAGTGCGGAAACTAGCCCGCAAATCTGTATGGGGTTGGTGTGTTGTCGAAGTTCGTTGTACTCATCTTGAAACTGGCTGAGTGCCAGTGAGTATCTGGGTTGTTGCTCTTACGAGTCGATGTCTGATTTCATGGCTGGTGGTTATCTCGACGATATGCAACGCGAGGCTCATAAATGCCTCATAGATAAATGTCAAACCGTCATCAGTAATAATGACATGGCAAAAGCCATCCAGAAACAACTCGCCACTCCACTCTAAAACTCCTCATTCTCACTCCAGCCCCGACCATCGTAGCGATGGCGGGGCTTTTCCAGTATGATCAACCCACTAAAAACCTTCCCACTTGAGAGCCTCGGCCATGCCCGCGACTCCATCGAAGAGGCCGCCGTGCAATTAGAGTCTCCTCCCTACAAGGCTATACGCCACCGCGACCAACTCATTGGTGACCTACGCCGCATACGCCGCTCTATTGAGCAAGTCGCCAAGAAGTGTGAAGATCATGACGTCCGTACCAACGTGATCCAACCCAAGACCGTGCGTGGCGTTGACCCCGAAGACATTCACCCCAAGGCTGAAATGATCTGCGTGAATGCATCTGGTAACAGTCATTGCCGGATATGTATGAGTAAGATACCAAAACACACACCCAGCTATCAATTTTGGTATTGCTTTGGTCCCGTCTTCTCTACCTCAATGGCTGCGAAGTGCTACGCACACCGTGGCTGCATGCCCAATGACGTCTATGAGCGTTGCCAAAAGATATATCCAGAACGGTACACGAAATAACCAACCCGGAGCTGCCCGCTCCACAACACGCACGAAAGACCACGCACATGTCCACATCAAATATCCCAACCACTTCCTTCACCGAGGCGCAGCAACGTGACATTGCTGCAACCATTACCCGTCCACGCGCGACCAAACGTCGGAGCGTGCTCGCACTCCCCATGGGCGTTGATGTCCACTTCAATGTCTTCAAAGACCACCAGAACAACTATGAGGGGCTGTAAGATGAGCAAAACATTTATTGTAGAATTTACAACCGACACCGAAACCACCTATATGACGGGTGTGAACTCTGGTTTGTTTCAGCGCACTGGCCTAACATATGACATCAAAAAAGCCTCAACGTTCTTCTCTAAGTCGTCTGCAGAACATTGGGCATTCGGGAGTGGTCTTATCTGCCAGGGACGCGAATATTTGATCACGGAATATCACAACCCAACGGCCCCGAAAGAGATTGTTGAATTATTAAAACGAGCCGCGCATGCACTCTCTGACCAGCGTGCTGAGTTGAATCACCAAGGCCCCAAAAGCGCGCAACTCATCAATGACGTCATTGCCATGGGCAAGGCCCTAATGGACGAACTCGAATAACCATCCCTCAGCAGAGCTTCCCAGCCCTCGTATCGTCGTGATACGGGGGCGTAAGCAGTATGAAGCTCCAACCTTTCAAGTGCATACCAATGGCTCGCATAGCTGGCACACAACGCCTCACACGGTGGTGTGCCAGCTATGTGGCTGGCAGTACGTATTACTCGATCTTGAAAGGATCACACATGAGTCATGACGATGACACTGTAGCACCACACCTCAACCATCTTGACGACGCTTATGCCAGATTTGAGCAACAGGAGGAATTGAGGCGCAGTATGCAAACACTTGGCGGACATGGTCCGGATTTTTGGTTCATTGTATATTTAGGAATGTCAATTGCGGTTGCCATTTCATACGATCACCATCATTCCATAGGCTATGCCATTGTCCATGGTGTGTGTAATTGGTTCTACGTGGTCTTCTGTTGGATCTTCGGATAAAGGAGAAATAGCGTAAAGCTCCCCCTCGTCGTGTTGTGCGGCGAGGGGTTTTTCAGTACCCGATTCATGAAAGGAATCACGATGAAAAGAATAGTCGAAGATGTATCAGATGAAGGCCTGGAATCCTTCCTAGGCGAAAACGTCACCCTTTGGTGTGAACGTTACATATACGCAGGGAAGTTAACAGGTGTCAATGATACCTGTGTGTTACTACAGGACGCTCACATCGTCTACCAAACCGGACCGCTGAGTGAGGACGGGTTTGAAGATACCCAGAAGCTACCGAGCGATTGGTATATCCAAACATGCAAGATAGAATCATTCGGGAGGATGGCATGAGTGCGAGAATGGTATTACATGTATATGGGAGCGGGAGCGGGAGCCGGAGCGGGAGCCGGAGCTGGAGCTGGAGCGGGAGCTGGAGCGGGAGCGGGAGCGGGAGCCGGCTCCGGAGCCGGAGCCGGAGCCGGAGCGGGAGCGGGAGCGGGAGCGGGAGCCGGAGCGGGAGCTGGAGCTGGAGCCGGAGCGGGAGCTAAAGGATAGACCCATTCAGTGCCACACCACCACGTGGTGTGCATCTGTGTTGGCCTCCGCTAACTCCTCACGCACAACCATAAGGAAACGACATGAAAACAATTCCATCAATCGACCCACACCGCACCACCTCACAACGTGAGCTTGACCATATGTGTCGTTACGAATTTAATCAATTCTACACCAAGCTCACCGAGCGTAACCCTGAAATCATGCGTCAGGCTGCCATAGCGGCGCTCTTACGACAAGAAATGTTCACGCTCGGCAAACCTGACTTCCTCGTCGCAAATGCCTCTATGGCCGTTATACAGCATCAGGATCACGCCGCCACGCTCAGATTCATCACTGCCTGCCGTATTGAACGACTTGAGAAAGGAGTTGAGTTGTGAAAATATTCATGGAGTCAAAAAGTGTCCTGTCTGGACACATCATCAATGTATACGACATAGGCGACCAAACAGCGCCGATTGTGTGGGAAGGGATCGTGGAAGCGTTCATCGCTGATGAAGACATACAAGAAATCGTCGTCACCAGTACCAACATTGGATTCACCAAACGAATACAAAAAGTTTCAGATGATTTCGATCTGGAGCAGTACCTCAATGACCCAAATAACCAAAAGGAATAAGCCATGACGGTACGCCGTGTCGTTAAAATCGTCTGCGATGGATGCCTCTGTGAAGAACGCTACGGCGGCACCTGCACCACTCCCAATGAGATTCGACATCTCGCCTCCATGAATGGCTGGAGACAAACGCTGGCCAATGATTATTGCAGCACCTGCGCTGCATCACGCAATCCCACCAAAAAGGGTTGATTACGCCCCACAAACCTGATATAAGTCACATCTTACACCCAATCACCCCGTCTTGAAGGAGACCCTCATGCGCTTCACCTGTTTACTGGCAATACTCTTTGCCGTCCTCGCCACACCGAAACTCTACGCAAACGAAAATCTATCCTATGCGTGCGATTCGCCGCCTGCGTTCAGTTATGATTTGGTGGAGTTGATCAACGATCTGCCATTACTGCCAACTGCGGATGCTCTGGAACTGCAAACGTATTATTTATACGCCCCAGACGATGTTTACGTGTTGTGTAGGGATGTGTCTAAGAAATCAAAACGATGGTGGTTGATGGATTCGTATTTGCATACCCTCTTGAATCCGTTGCCCATCTGAGCGACGCAAAAACCAAACACAATAAAAACCCAGGCCAAACAGCCTGGGTTTTTCTATGTCCAGCATGCTGAATCATAAACTATTCGACAGGGCCAACAGCCTCAGTATCTGCGACGTCGTCCGTTGGTTGGGCGTCATCACCGTCGTCAGGAGGCGTGGCCTGTTCCGTTTCAGTTTCGTCAACCGCGTCATCCACGACATCTGGTTCGGTTTCTTCAGGTGTTGAATCGTCCTGTTCGTCAGCGTCAGACGTTTGTCCGACAATTACATTGACATCCATAGTGTGCGAACTAGGGTTCACACATCTATCTGTCCGATTTGACATTTCACACGCACACTCATCACCAATAGATACATCGTATCGTTGGTTTGGTGCACGAATCAAAGCGTTGTGAATAAGATTGGCCAGCTGGGTCTTACCCGATTTGCTCGGGCCTTCTATAGTGACTGTCACAGTCATGATGTTACTCCTACGTAGGGGTGAATTCGTATACGAGGCCACAAACTACAAGGATCACGCACCATGGCAATTACAAACAACGATATCTGGAATAGAATAGACTACGTTGCGAACGTACTCGAATCGACACTGACGCAACTCAACAACGCGGCAGATGGCCGACTTAACTTGACGCTCCAGCGATTTGATCTACTCGAAAAAGCTAATAAGGCCCGATATAAGAGCCTCGAAAAGCACATGGTCGGCCAATTCACCGCGACCAAAAAATTACACGACACCATCCATGAACTCGAAGCTCGATTTGACCAAAACGCATGCGACCATACAGAGACTATCTGCAAGCGATTAGACAAAATCACCCAGATGCTCCACGCACAGAACCCACATGGGATGCTGACTGGTGCTGGGAATACCACATTGGCACAGGCGATAGATGCAGGACTCGAATCACCACATGTCAAATTAGAAATCCCAGCAGGTTGGAAAGTTGATCAAGGTATTGAGGGGCGTCCGCATGTACATGCCAAGGGTTGTTATATTTACCACGATCCAAACATAACAAATCTCCCCGAGCGTTATCACGGTTGGACTCCATTCAATGGCGCACAATGGGGTAAGATCCACACCATCATTAGCCAAACCATCAACATCGATCTCGATAAGCAGCCTACAGAGTTCATCGCGTGGGCGATGAATGAGAATGGTGACTGGAAGGCACATAAAAGTATTCCTCGGTGCCATACCTTGCATTGGGCAGACCGGAAAAAGAAAACCACTAACCGCCGCATTCTCGTCGATTCAGAATGTCCAGACTACGATGGTGACTGGAAAGATTCATTACTCGTACGCCCTGAAGCGCTGAACCCATGATCACATATTCAGACAAAAAGTTTGACCCACAATACACACTCGGCCAAGTCATTTACCATCGTGCAAACGGCGAACGACAGAAGGGAGTTATAATTACACTTAAACTCTACGCTGATGGTGGCATGGCCTATGAGGTAAATTGGGCAGACAAAACGACGGGAACCAATTTTGAGGTTGAATTGACGGATGTATTTTTGAAGGATTACACTGATGAGTAAACCCTTCCCCGATCTCCCTGAAGACTTCCTCGTCAATACCATCAACGATGTACTCCACTGCCCACCGACGTCGCTGGAAGGCTTCACGGCATTGGATCAAGCACGTCGCATCGCGAATCAATGTTATCAACCCATTCAGGATGTGCTTGAGGAATTGAAAGCTGTGCACGCTGACGCGATAGCTTCCTACGATGATGACAATTTCACTGATTTACAAATGGAGCGTGACCGACTCGAAGACCGCGTGGCAGAACTTGAAAAAGATATTGAGGCCGAGTCAGAAAAAAGAGGGAGATGGGGATGAGCATAGGACATATTCGCACCATCTATCAATGTAACGTCTGGGCACAGGAGCTGCGCGACGCTGATATTGCCTGTGACATCATCAACAACGGGGAGGCGGCATGTGACAACGGGCCATATGTGTCCGTTCACGATGGGAAAGATGCATGCGTCCTGTGCGACGCTGATGTCGAACGAATTATTTTGTTGCTGACGCCTCCACATGAGTGAACTCACAGACGCCGTCGCCTTACGTGATAAATTGGTGCTCAAACGCAACCAGGTCAGACGCGAATTGAAGAAACTCACCGATGCCATTGATGGACAACAGAAGCTCATCACCCACCTCAGATTTAAGGGAGTCATAGAATGATCGACGGATACCAGCCAGGATGTGAAAACAACGAACTCCCAACCCCACCAGAAGGGGCAAAGAGCGGGGAATATGACCCCATGCGCGAGCGCATTAAGGAGGATCATGCTGAGCTGGAGGATAAAGGCTTCGTCATTGTCCCCAATAAAAAAGATCCCATCAAAGCCATCACCGATGAGCGTGGCAAGAATTACGGGAAGCCAATTGATCACTTTGCGTGTTGCCAAAAGTTATATGATGATTGGGAAGAACGATACCAAGCGGGCGAAAGCTTCTGTTCAGGGATGGAAAACCCCGAAACGATACGCGCGCTCAAGCACGGTGTGCATTGGATACTCGATAAACTTGCACGCGCAGCTGAAAACCCCATGCACAAAGATAACTGGGATGATATTGAGGGCTATGCGCGTTGTATTAAAGATGCACTTGGGTTGGAAGAGAAATAATGGAATACA
>Ga0114923_10003149_pt1 | contig 11131 bp, 11 predicted proteins | sample SumtaG_FD_89578 | JGI IMG/M metagenome (GOLD analysis project Ga0114923, IMG submission 89578) | Deep subsurface microbial communities from Indian Ocean to uncover new lineages of life (NeLLi) - Sumatra_00157 metaG | ecosystem: Environmental > Aquatic > Marine > Oceanic > Sediment | place: near...
ATAAGAGTTTTTCGTAACTCGAAACTATCATTGATATTCTTTACTCCGTCCTGTTGTCTATCAAGAGCATCTCTGGCCAGAACCACTTGTTGATTTATGCTTTTAACCTGGTCATCCAGAGTGTCAGCTATAGCCTGTTCCAGTTCTCTCCTACGATGTATAAGTGCCTGATATTCTGCTTCTACTTTAAGCAATTCTTGTGTAGCCTGCGTTAAATCTCTAGCAAAAGAAGCCTCTGCATCTGCACCAGTCTCTTCTCCAAATCCTTCTTCTGCTAATGCTTGGGCTGCTACGATTTGAAACGATGTAAGTAGGGCTCTACCTACTGCCTCTTTGTCTCTGGTCTCCTGTTCCTTATCAATCTGCCTATTTACCTGCTGCAACTCTCTTCTGGCCTTGATAACCTTATCGTTAGCTTTTGCAAATCCATCGGAGAATGCTGTGAATATAGGTCGTGCCTCTCCTCGTATAGCGGCAGTAAGCAACCCTGCCTTGATCCTGTTCTGTAACTTTTCTACAGCATCTTCTGTGGCCGCAAATCCTGCTCGTAATTCCTTCACTGCATCTGATTGACCAAGTATGGCATTGGTGCCTCCTACAACATCCTTTAAAATATCCTTAAGGGATTTCTTTGTTCCGTCCAAGGATTCATTTATTTTACCAAATAGTTTAGACAGGGCACCCGTCTTGACAGCCAGTATTAAAATTAGGCCAACGATAGCCCCTACTACTAATGCGGTTAAACTGACTGTGGCCGCTATTGCCAAAGAGAATGCCTGTATGATCCCCATTTTATTTGCAATATTTATTAGTGCCAAATTCCATATGGTTGACAAAGCTATTATAGTTGCTTTGATAACTGCTATAGACCCTAAGACTGCCTGTACTGCCACGTATGCAGCAGACACCACCTTACTTAGAAGAGCCCAAGCTACAGATAATCCTACGACAGTAGATATTATTGCTAATATTTCCTTAAAACCCGCAAGGAGGGGTTTGGGCAACACGTTGGCCAAAGCTCTTGCCAACTTAAGGGTGAACGCCACAAAGGTATTCATTAGCGTCACTCCTCTGGCGATACCTACTACTATAGGAGATATCAAATCGCTTGCCAACTTAAGAGACTCTCCTACAGCAGCAAAGTTTAACCGTAACGATCCGAATAACTCATCGAATGCTACTAGTTGTTTAAAATCGTCTATCACACCTTTAAGGGCACTCGACACTTCATCCACTGCTGCTACAGCATCTTCGTTTAGGCCAAAGTTGCCTTTAAGAATTTCATCTCTATCTATTAGAGAGTTTACAAATCCCTGCATAGAATCTTTCAACGTATCGAAATATTCTACACTGCCCGATGCCAATAGAGAAGATATGGCATCATTTATCTGTGACTGTAATCCAGCGAACGATTTTACTACATCCTCTGTGGCATCGTTAAACGGTCCAAGAGCCTCTGTGATCTGCTCGAACAACCTTCCCTGCTCTTTAGCAAGATTTATGCTCTCCTTAGACAGCCCAGGTATCTGTAACAGCCTTGTAGTTCTAAGCTGTCCTGTTCCCTGTATAATGGATCGAATCTCTTCTGTGAACTGTGATCCTGCGACACCTAACGTAGATGCGGCCTTTACCATAGCCACTGTCACTGTTTCTATCTCTTGCAGGTTAAGACCCGCTGCAAGGCCCGGACCTATACCTGCCTGAAATGCCCCCAACAAATCCTCGAAAGTTGCTACTGTACCCAGTGCATCAATACGTAACCTTTTTTGTAAATCCTCTGCAACCTCTAAGGCTTTAACATATTCCTCTGTACCAGTTATTAACTCCCCTGTTACAGTTACCATGTCACCGGCAGCAGCTACTAATGTGGCGAAACTTATTCGTGATTGTTCCAATACTGAATTAAATCGTGCCATCTCTTTTACAGCACCACCTATCAGAGCAGCGAACCTCCTAGCCAACGTAAATATGGCCAAGATTCCTATCAGTCTTCTGAAGGTGAATAGGAAGTTACTGGCGAAGTCGTCTGCTCTCTTTAGAGAATTACCTAATTTCTCTGCGTTCTTGGCGGAAGATTTTAATTCCCTCGCCACCTTTTTCTCTTCTGCACTACGTGATTTTGTAACCGAAACTATTTTTTCTTCTTGTCGTCGTAACTTCTCTGCTTCTTTTATAGCCCTTTGTTGTAGCCTTATATTTCTCTTACGAAGAATCTCCTGCTCTTTTATACTGAGATTTTGTGCAGCAATAGCTTTGTCGTTACGACCTAACTCGGCAGCAGTTAGTCTTGTGACTTGAGATATTTGTGACGGGCCTACCGGCCCTGCCTGACGAGCTATGCGTATGGCCTTTTCTATCTCCAGTCTCTTAAGGGCTATCCTGGCTATACGTTCTTGTGCTTTGGACTCAGAGATAGAGCTTTTGACTGTTTTGAGTTTTACTTTATCAATAGCTACATCTGCTTTAAAACGCCGCTCTACTGCATCGGTTATTACCTGCTCGTTTTTTACCTGCTTAGATATTGCTACTTGCTGGCGATTCTTAAGCTGGAATATTCTCTTCTCTACAGCGTTCTGCTTGTTGAGAGCTACTGTTACCTGGTTACGTGCCTTGACCTCGGCCTTTGCTGCTTCGGCACCAGTCTTAGGCTTTGTGGCCACCTTACGTGCTGAGGCTGCTGTTGTTGCGTCTACCTGCTTAACCAGTGCGTTGAACTTCGCGAACTTATCCTCGAAGTTCCCGCCCACGTTGATGTTATAATCTAAACCGCCACGATCTATTCCGTCTGCCATTTAAAATCCACTATTAAGTAACTTAGCCAACGCAATACCGTCTTGCTGATTTTTACTGCTGCCCTGTTCTTCTTTAGGCAACCAAGCCTCTATTATTTCTCTTGCCTCTTTCATGTCCTCTTTAGTGCCCCCAAAAGCCAGACTCATGTTACCAATACTCCTGATCTGCTGTCTTGAGTCTATCCTCTTAAGATATTTATACATCTCTCCAAAGCTGTAAACGTCACAGTTGTTTATCTGTTCTTCGGTGATGCCTTTACTCATACAGAATACTACAGCCTCGTATATCGCCTCGCTGTAGTATTCAATCATGTCTTCATCAGATGAAAATTTTAGGCCTTGTCCCCTGCTTGCCCCATGAACTTTTTGAGGTGGGACCAAGATTTTCCCAGGCGGTCAAAGCCTCCAATATTAACTTCTACTATATGCCCGAAAAGTTCTACAGCAGAAGGTATGTCGATGCCCACCATAACATTTTCGGGTGTCTTATCCTTTAATACGTCCACAGAATCTATCAAGATGTCTGCTAATAGCCCGTCTTGCAGGAGGCAATCGAATATGGCCTCAACCCCTTGTTGCTTACTAGTGATCGCCTGAGTTATGGCCGTAGGGCTAGGTGCCTTAGTAGTGGTCTTGTCTATGAGTTCTATTGCCTCACCGTCACTGTCTGTTGGCTTAGGAGTTGAATGTGTGACCTTCTCGAAGTCATTTATCCCTGCCGGATTAAACAGATTGGCTACTGCTCTTGCCATAGGCTCTTTAAGACTTTTCAACCGGAATATTAACGGCAATCCTAAAGGACTGATCTTAATCTTGGTGTCGTTCATAGTGAACTCTGTTGAGGCTTTTTTGAAGATGTTCATCGGGGGTACTCCTTTATAAAGTTAGTGTATTAAAAAATCCGGTATAGCTATTTCAACTATACCGGATTTAGGTCTCATTTGCAAGTTATTTCTTACTATTTTTTAAGACTGTGTGACTGGGGTATATACCCTCATACGATTATTGAAGTAATCGTTAGCCTCTACTTCTCCTGTTAGTGGCAATAGACCGGCCTCTGCACTGATAAGATTGGCATCGCCATTAGCTGCGAGAGATATCTTGTGAAAGTCCCAAAAAGTACGTTTATTACTATCAAGGGCATTAATACCCTCGAATCGCAATGCGAAGTCCTGCTCTATGGTCTCAAGCATAGTTACGAGATCGACTGTAGTGGCCGCACCATCTGCTGTGAGGGTACAAGTAAGCCCTTCTGTGCCGGATATAGCTGTGTCTATAGCTGCCGTATCAAGAATCCTAATCATACCGCTTAGAGCGTCCACAGAGTAGTCTGTGTCTTTTACGAGTGACACTGGGGCGGCGTTTGTAGTTTTTACCAGTATAGCATTAACAGATGTGATCCCGAACACCGCATTACCACTTGCGTCTGCTACCTGATAGTATCCCAACTTAACAATACTGCCGTCTTCTACGATCTGACTGTCCGTGAAACCTGCTATGCCTGGATTTGTATAAGAAGAAGCCTCTCCCAGAAGAAATATAGCCAGGTTCTCGGCACTCATATTTTCTAAGGAGAAACCTACAGAACCTCCCGAACTGATAATCACAGACGCATCTTGTGCTGGAGCACCGTCTTGTGTGCTCTGATGCTCGTAAGATTCTGTAGTTACCGTAACTGTAAATTCCGGGGTATTGCCTACCTTACGGAAATTTTTGGGTTTACCTGTGCTTTCTAGTTCAGCAAGAAATACTTTGCCTCCACCGAGGTTATATTCTAACGGACTAGGTTCCCCTGAATTTTGTCTACCTGTTCCCGGCATTGTGCTATCTCCTTATATCATTTTTTAATTACTGCGTTAATATTAAATCTTAACTGTGTCCCTGAATGTGATCCTTGCTGAGGTGGATGGGCCACTAAAGCACCATTACCTATAGTAATAAGCACAGCCAACTCTCCTACCACAAAACTCATATTATCAAGACTTATTAAGAAATCCGAATAATCCACTTCTTTAGTAAAATCGCACATAACATCAAAAACCCAACCAGTTAAGACCTGACCTCCTGATGGACTAGGCTCAAAAGCTGCTGCTGTCTCATTACAGATCACATTAGGTGTTAGTCTCTCCTCACCAACAGAAGGAACTCCGTCAGTGTATGTTACGACCTCATATTCGTTTACTTTAAAAAGAGCAATTAACTTAGCTTGTATTGTTGTCCGAACACCCATAGTCTACCTATTCGCTTACACTGGCCTCTTCGGACTCTTTATACTCACTAAGAAGTCCACCGGCTACGTACTGGTCGATGGTTTCCTTTAACAACTTACTTTCCGGGATAGGAGTCCCGGCCTTTATCAACTCAAACCCATCGCCTTTTTTAGTAACTACAGATAAGTCATGGGTACATACATATGTTTTCTTTTTAGCACTCATACTTGTGTCCTTATAAGGGATACTTTATCCCCGGAGAATTAGCAAAAATACCGTACGGTACCGGTCTACCAATACTTTCTATCTTAACCGGTCCGGCACTATCATTTACCGGCACTTCCACAAGTGCCAGCATCTCATTAACTGTGACCATCAAGCTGTTTCTAAAGTGCATCAGATCGCCAGCATCTCTTGTCAGTGCCTCGTTATTCCAATTCTGCTTTACTGTTGCGGCACCTTCCAGAAACATCTGAGGAAGCAATCTAATCAGTTCAGCAGTCACCCAATTAACTTCTGCTAATGCTGCTGTACTTCTTAATATTTCCTCGTCGGTAGTAGGATTATCAGAAACAGAAAATCCTTGTACCTCTACGGTCCGATCAATAGATAACCTTTGAATAATACCTATACGAACCGTTGATATGGCTGTGTCTATAACCGCTAAGGTGTCTGCTTCACTGGCGTTAGATAAACGCAGTTTCTTTATGAAGTCAGCCTTGACAGCGGTATATAGGGTTTCTACAGCCATAGTTCTTTATTTACTTTTAAATTCGCTTGTCATTTGGGCGACCAGTTTTTCTCTGCCACTATCGTCAGCGGAGAACTGTATCGGCTCTACTTCCAACTTTGAACACATGCGAGTATACACATCAAGAAGCTGCACCAACGGCACACCTTTTAATGTTGCAGGATCAATATCCCAAGCACAAGCAGAAGCCACACGCTCTGCGGTCTGTGTCTCATTAAGACCCTCTATGATGGTAGGAGTATCTGCTGTTACGTCTGCTGTGTGTGTAACTGGTGGAGCAGGAACTATTGTTGCGTCTGGATTACCTTCTCCTTCGGCTCCTACGGGCTGATGCATACCGGGAACCTGACCAACAGGGTTAAGCACGTTCAACAACCCTAACGTGGTAGTGTCTTTAGGAGGATGCATAGCGGCATCTGGAGTCTCGTTTCTAAGACCAACAGTTAAGGAACCGGGCTTAGTCGATACAACTGGCTTCGCCGGTACTCCTGCAACTACCTCTTCTATATATCCTCTTTTTACCAGTTTGGTGAAAGATTTTGGGTGTATCATATCCCTGGTAAACTGAAGACCTGCCGCGATTGGTACATAATCTGGGTAGGAACTTAAATTAACAGTACTTCTATATAGTTTTTGTTTAAATTGTGCCATTTTATCGGTCCTTTATAAATCCTCGTTCTCAAAAAGGTAAGGAGGCGAACTTAATCGCCTCCCACCGTGGGTTATCTTATAGTAATCTACTATTCTGCGTCAACCATCATACTTACATTCCAGTCAGGCCTCTTAAGGTGCGGGAAGGGGCGAGACTTCATAATACCCTGATAAGCACCCTGATCCGGTTTTGGCTCTATACTTGTCAAGTGACGCTTTGTAACGTGCTCCCCTGCCCGTATGATATGGAGATCAGGCATCATACCAAACAGAAGTTCTCTCATAGATAGTGCGAGATCGCTGGTCGAGATGAACTCTACATATTCTGATCTGATTAAAGGTGTAACAACACCGGTTGTATCGTCGATATATGTTCCAAGATACTCAAAGAAATCGACATCGCCGAACTTACCCATATACATCAGACCACTTTCCTCGTATCGACTGAGGAGGTTTACACGCTCCGTTGCAACAACACCGGAGGTTGTTGCCATAGATTTAATGCTACCAGCCTCTACAAGGGCTCTCAGAACCTTAGAGGCCTTAGCACCGCATAGTGCCACGTTAGGCAAAGGGCCGTTCTTAAGGCTTACTATACGCTTGGCCTGAGCAATGTCCTCAAGAGGAACGGCACTACCGGCATCCCACAAAATAGACACAGTGAAGGTGTTGGCAGCAGGTTTGCCTGAGTTGATAATGAAAGAATCCTGACCGGCAACGGAGTATTCAATTTGGCCGCGAAGAATCATAGCCGCCATCCACTCGATGCGGTTGTCGATCATATCGTTCATAACATCGACATCCTGCTCCAGTGCGGTACGTACAAACTGCCTATTCTGATCGCTGTTGATAAACACTGGCTGTCCGGCCTGTCGTTTAGCAAAATCGGTGCTGTACTGGAGGGTACGCATGATATTAATGAACGGAGTGTTAATCACGTAGGAGGTACCATTAAGGCCACCAACCATGAGGGCTTTCTGGCCTACCCTATTAAACGGGGCCATACCTACAGCACCGGTCAATACGTCAACCTGTTCGTACTCTGAAAAGAGAGCCCGCTGTCGTGCCTCAGGGAAGAGAATACTCGTCAGAGCTTTCTTTCCCTTTATCCGTGTATTAAGGATGGCCTGGATAACTCTCGTATCTGTTAGTGCCGTTATAGCAGGAGGCGTTGTGGATTTGCACACAGGAGCATACTGTATTACTGGTGCTGCCTTGTATACAGGAGCATACTGCGGTGCTGGCTGATATACTGGTATTTGTGTTCCGTACATTTTATTGTCTCCGATTAGAGGTCGTTTATCTATTTCTATTTAATTATTATTATTATTATTAAAATGTACCTGTAAGGCCTTGGATAATCAAACCCTTAGCCATAAGATTGTTCTTAAGAGCGGTACGCAGTGCTGTCACATCCCCCGTTGCTACAAGAGCTTCTGGTACAGCGGCGTGAATCTTGCCCTTAGTCATAATCGTGCCCATCGTGTCGTTGGTCGTAGTGTATGAACCAGAGTCAACTACACCACCAGACACAGCAGCTACGGCGTAGGTGTACGTATATGCAGTCAACACAGTAATATCGGCAGTGATGTTTAGCTTTGCCTCTGTTGCACCGCTCGTAGTCAAAGACATCCCCGTGACCAGACCGTGTGGAGTAGTCTGTGTGGCGGTACAGAGTGTGTCTGTGCCTGTAAGAACTACCAAGGCAACATCCCCTGTCGTGATGCCAGTCTGGATAACATTAGGATTGGCGAAGCCACGAATTTCCTGCGTGCCGTTTGTGGCTGTACCATCGGTAGTTGTAGCGGTCGAAGCTGTGTCGCCTGTAAGATCGTCTACTGTACCTACAACTGTAGGAAGTGTTTCAATCTCTGGCTGGTCGTTGAATGTGATAGTATAGGTATCGTCTGCGTTGGTAGTCGTAGAAAGAACTACGGCTACATTGTAGCCCTCTGCCGCGAAGATAGCTTTGACTTCAGCAGCAGTATCATCGAAAGGTACATCTACTTCTACAGAAGTATTATTAACCTTAAAGCCCCATGTACCGCCTGTAGCCTTAGTTGAGCCGAGGTAAATAACCAGAACTGTTGGATCAGGTGCCATCCAAGGAGCAAACTTGGCTACTGATTTGTTGTATGCGAATGGATAACCTATGGCGTAGGCTGTCCCCGCACTGGCGGCAACGACAACTACGTTCTCGTCGTGCTCGCTGAATATCTGCTTACCTACCGTCAGCAAAGAATCTGCGGCAGAATTTCTAATTAGAAGGTCTCTTTTCTGGGTCATCGTTATATCTCCATCAAAACACTTATTTTATGTTGATATTACTTACGTTTGGCTATATTGCCCGTTTTTAGCTACACCTGTACCGGTATATACTGTACCTGCGGGCCGTTTGCTGCGGCCTGTTCCTTTGCGATGTCAGCAAGTATAGCATCAGCCATCTCGTTACCGACAGAAGCACTTTCTTTCAGGATAGGGGCACCAGGAACCTGATTTGTGAGGAAGAACGATTCGTAAGTACGTCCAGCTTCTTTCTTGCATACGGTTGCAAGCTCTTCCTGAGTTGTGGCAGAAGCGATCTTGCGTGCGGCTACTTCAAACTCAAATACTTCGGATTCACTTTCAGGATTGACTGTCTTTTGCAGTTCGTGAATCTTCAGGCACTTGCGATGCTGGAAGAGACCTTCTGCTGAAGGATCAGCACATACCGGAGCGGCCATACCAAGACCCTTAGGAGTTGCAGCGGCTAAAGCGTCAGCTTTTTCCTTGGCGATCTTAGCTTCTTCAGCGGCTTTGGTTTCAGCCTCTTTATTGATCGCGATTACTGCCGCCACTGCTGCGTCTGTTGCGATTTTGATTACTTCTTTTTCGTCCATTTCATTCTCCGTATTAGAATTTACGTTAGTATTTCCTTCAGCAACTTTTTTGTAGTACATAGAGCCGCCCATACTTGTGCCCGCCCATTCGCCGGAACGATATGCGGCTCTTAGCTCTTCACTATTAACTTTTAAGATCACTCCCCAACCACCGGTGACATCAACAGCGTTACCATCATAATCTTTCATGTCGGCAAAACGGGGATCGCCTTTTTGTACGATGGTTGACTCTGCAACAAAAATAGACTCCTTGCTAAGAGCCTGTTCGTTATGACGAATATCAATCTGCCCACCTTTTTGCATGAAGTCATGTGCAAAATCTTTTATGACTGCTGCTGAAGCAATATCCCCCTGATCGTCAACTCTCTCCGGTGCATATACGACACTGATTATTTCTCCTTCTTCAGTCATTGCTTTAGTCAATTGAGAGAGATGAACTTCTTCTTCTTTATCGCCGGACTTGTATATCGTGCTGATCTCATTTGCTCCAGCGGGTACCAAAGAGATAAACTGTATCATACCTTTTAATATCCTGCGTTCTGCTTTTCTCTTGACTTTCTTAATATCCATACTATAATTATAGATGTATCGAGATAATAAGCAAGAGAAAAATAAAATATTTCATAAAAAGAGGTAAAATAATGGGAAGACCTACAATAGATGACATAGATTTCACCAAAACAGGTTGGGTAGCTCTCTTAAATGCCGAATTTGTCAAAGTATTCGATGGGCCATTTCCGGTCTATTTAGCCACAGATAGGGCCACTTTGGACGCTATTTCACCAGCACTATACGAAAATTGCATTGCAATAGTGGCTACAGACAGCAAAATATACCTCTCAAACGGTACGATATGGTCACTTTATGACAGTAAGTTAGATTTTATTGCTGGTATGAATCCTGGAGTGTCAACCATAGCAGATATCAAGGATGCGTACAACGCTCTTCTGGCTGACATGAAATCTAAGGGTATGATGGCAACAGTTTAACCGCCTGCGGCGATTCTTGCCGATGGTGCTGCGTGTTCGTAGAAAGCCATGACTACTGCATCGGCCCGGTCAGGTGATTTTCCTATCTGTCCGTTTTCTGCATCTTCATTATTCTTCTTGTAATCATCTTTCGATTCTATTTTTATCTTACCCTTCGGAGTTACTATATAGTGTCGCGTGGTAAGTTGTTTTTTCAATTTGATATCTAATTTATTATTGCTGGAGTATCCCAAGTATGCCCAACGCTTCTTTACTAATCGAGCAAAGTGACACCAAGCCTCAGAAATTTTATCGTGATACTTATCACTTTCGTATGCAGTGTTGTGTGAATAAAATTCATGCACAGTTCGTCCCATGCGGCGAGCGTCACCCATCGCACCAACCGCAACTTCGCCCATGCCGGACGTATCTACACAGTGAGTGCAGTCGTTGTTAGGCCAACCATAAACATCTTGATACTGTATCGCTCTGTCGATAGCATTATTGGGATCAGTTTTGTGTGCCCACATATCAAACATGATGCCGCCGCTTCGAGGAACAACAACACACTCGTCACCACCGAAGCGAGCCAGGTCAGTACCGATCTGTCTCTTTCTATCAGGATTCAAGTAGGTTGCATTGTGTAAGGCTATAGGAGTGCAACATGCATCAAGGTCTTCACCGGATATCAAACAGTTAGGATCAAGGTAAGGGAACTCTCCGAGCACAGAGATACGATATATATCACTATCTTTGCCGAACTCTTCCGCGATCTCTTCGTTTCGCCGCTTAGAAAAGTAATCCGTCTCCGGTGTCTCTTCAGTATTCCAATGCAAACACTTCCATCTGTGTGACTCATCGTTAAAACTATCGAAGAACA
>Ga0114923_10003151_pt1 | contig 11127 bp, 7 predicted proteins | sample SumtaG_FD_89578 | JGI IMG/M metagenome (GOLD analysis project Ga0114923, IMG submission 89578) | Deep subsurface microbial communities from Indian Ocean to uncover new lineages of life (NeLLi) - Sumatra_00157 metaG | ecosystem: Environmental > Aquatic > Marine > Oceanic > Sediment | place: near...
AAATGTTTTTTATCAATCCGTACGGTACTTATGAAAATCACCTTTTTTGTATCTTTGTATACTAGTATACATTTTTATACTAATATAATTATATTTCTACTTACTTATATTTATTATCTCTTCGAGACCTTTTGAGCCAAGATTGGATTTATTAGTGTAAAATAAGAGAGATTCAACAATTTATTCGGAAATCTTCAAAAACTTCTTTTTTTTTATATACTTACGATTAATTTGATCTTAAAGCTTTTATTAAACGCTTTCACGTGAAATATTATGCGATCTAAAAAAAAGAAAACTATAGTTATAATTGGAGTTATATCAATCGTATTTTTAGCTTATTTTTTGATTATTGATAATAAGGCTCTAGCTGCTCCTGACATCGGAACAGACATCAATTTCGATACTTTAAACACTTCTGACGCGACCAATCTGGACTTTATTAACGAGATTTTCGACTCTAAAAACGCTGAATTTAGCTCTAACGGCTATTACCCTCAGATTTACTCCGATTCGCTACAAGCAACTTACTACGCGCTCTTTATTTTGGATTCTATCGGAAAATTAGACGAGATAAACCAAAGTCAAGCAATAACCCATATAATGTCGTTTTACAACTCAGATTCCCATCAGTTCGTAGATTCTAGCGCAAAAAGATACTTGTCTTCTACAATACCGGGCTTATATATACCGCTAACAACTTTGTTAGAGGTAAATTGCTACGCGGTGTTATCTTTAGACATTTTAAACGCTTTAGATTTAATCGATACCGCTGAAACTATTGATTTTATTTGGGAGTGCTACCATCCTACTCTACACGGGTTTATAGGACAGCCATACTACGCTTCGCTAGACGAAGGTTTCAAAATTCCCACTGCAGACAATACATATTACGCGGTGATAACGCTCGATCTCCTTATATCTGATTGGAACAGTTATTCTCAAGAAAGAAGCGCAATCGTGAGCTATGTAGACGGGTTACAATCGGTTGGCTCTCACGCGGGCTTCTACAACGATTACGAACCGTTGTTTGATTCTTTGTTGGAGATAGAACCAAATCAATTTGCCTCTTTTTACGCTATAAAAACCTTAGAAACTTTTGGGAGCAGCTACATCGATGTTATCGACATAAATAGGTTTCACCAAGACTTGACCGACCTTTATCACCCCGCAGACTTTTATTTCGATATATCTTCGGTTGCTTGGCACGCCAATTACACTAACATCGTTGCAAGTGCCATAAATTTAGAATTGTCGGACTTAACAGGTTTTACAGGATTTGATAGAGCCAAAGTAATCGATTTTATTATCGACAATCGGAACGCTCTTGGAGGGTGGGACGCTTCTACTACGATTAAGTACCACGAGTTAATCGACACTTTTCAAATCGTAAGGTCTCTCGCAAACACGGGGGCTATCTCGGAATTGACTCTAAGCGCGGAAAACGAAATTGCTTCCTATATTCAACTCTTCTCTCAAATTAACGGGTACTCGTTGCTCTCGGAAGATTACACTTCAATAGAGCTTATCCACTCGATTATATCTTCGTACGATTATTTCGACCGAATTGCGGACCTTGACATACAAGGATTATACAACCTATTAGAAGGAAGCGCGCTGTATATGGGCGGGGAATACGAGTTTTATGCTTGTGCTAATATGGATCCGGATGTCGCGAGGTTTCGTTCCGAACCGCTCGATTATTACACTTTAGGATTTCACAAATACATCGAAAAAATAAACGCGATAAACTCGCACAAAGAGACTTATAGGACGCTTAATTCGCTTCAGAAAATATTCAAATTGAACGATTTTGCCTCCTCTCACGACCTAAATTTAGTGTTGCAGGACGTAATCGATTCGCAATTTTTGGATTCAGGGTACCAAGGAAATTTTGGAGCTTTTCTGTTCGACAACACAAATTCAACTCCGGAATGGAAGAATCGATTGATTTACTTGCAGTACTCTTTTTACGCGGTAAAAGTTATGGAGTTTATTGCCGATTATTTAGGGTTAGGACCTATTACTTTTTTAGGCTTCGATAAATTGGCTTTAGCGACTTACATCATTAGAAATATTGTAGAATCTCCGTCAGAACTTTATTTTGATGTAAAATACTCTAACTCGGTTGAAATCGCTTTAGAAAACACTTACTACGCGGTTTATGTTTTGAAGGCAATAGACGAGAACTATTTGGATAGCGCGAAAATAGAGAACTTCGTGCTTAGCCACCTCAATTACTCAAACATCAAAAATCTTTATTACAGCTACAAAATATCCGAAATTTTAGACTTGCAGGTGGTTTTCGACGTGGACCAATCGCATTCGTTAATACAATCGATTTACTCTGACATTTACCACGAGTTTTTTGAGTCTACGGAAAGGAACACGCTGGAGCAAGAAGCTTTTGCGTGGGTCTGCGAAATGGCTAAAAAAGACAACATAAGAGTTGACGCTCAATACTCTAACTCCATTCAATTGGGAGGAAACAACATAATTTCTGCTGATTTGTGCAACATAATCTTGTCTGATTTCGGACAGTACACAACGGTTAAACTAGAAAGCGAGCAACTCGGAACTATTTTATTAGATAAAATGACAAATCACTCGTATCAGAAAGAAGTACGCGTTCCTAACGACCCTCAGAATTATCCCCTAATCGAAGGAGAATTGTGCGTGTACGACGGTAGCCTTAAGGTTCAGCAATTCCCGATTTCGTTTCAAACTACTTTCGATTCGATTTACAACGTTTCCACTTCAAAAACGGAATCGCAGATCGAAATAACGGTTGTCGCTTCCTTGCGGTTTGCTTCAGGAGAACAACCCGTTTACGATGGAGTTATGCGCGCCGAAGTGTATAAGGACGGTACTTACTTTGCCACGATTTTTTTTGCTTCGGAAGACGGTTTGAGAAGCACTAATTTTAATATTATTTATCAACCTCTTTATTTCGGGAATTTTAGCTTCGAAATATACATGGAGGATCCGTACCACTCGAGCTCGCAATTTGTATTCGAAACTACTTATGCTTATGGAATTGATGAGAAACCGCCTTCAGAATACGACCCAATTCTTGCGTTCGAAAACGACGTAATATTAGCTTTTCCTTTGGCGATTGTTATTCTTACGTTAGGATCGGGGGGAGTAGTTGGTTCTTTAAAAAAGCCTAAGAAGAAAGTAAAAGACAAGCTAAATAAAATTAAAACTAAATAAAATTATACTCTTTTTATTGCTATTGTTTATTCTTCAATTTTTAAATTTGCTTAAATTTTTCCTTTTTATTCTCACGACAAATTTAGGTAGTAATGACTCAGAGCGTAAAAATTGAGCAGTTAAATCAGGTTCTATTGGCGTTAGAAAAGTTCCAAGTCCGAAAAAATAGCTTATTTAGTCTCGATAAGTTAACCGAATACCTCAAACTATCTGCGAGCGAATTAGAAGATATTTTAAAGCTTATTTTTCGCTTTCAACAACTATTTAGTTCTGCGTTTAAAGGGTACTTTCTCTGTAAAAAGTGGAAAAACAATAAAACTTATCTTATTTTAAAGCCCAAATCTGATGTAAAAGATGTTAACATTCCCGAGCCAAAAGAAATCGAAATTGCCCGAGACCAAGTAAAATTGCTAAGCGACATCGCCTATTATTTTCAGCACGTAAAAATTGGCAAAGGTTTCGACCTGAAAAAAAACGGCCCTGAGTTATCGAGAAAAGTTAAAGAGCTTAAGAAGGCTCACCCTTACTTTTTCGAGAGTAAAGGGAACGGTCTGGTCTACCCTTCAAAATTGGCGGTTGAAGCGGGTAATATAACGCGTTCTTACGATAGGAGCAATAGATCGTTTTCTCAGCTTGAAATAGGCGATTATACGATAAAATTAATTTAATTCAAGGGCAAAAAAAATGATCGAAATAGAAGAAAGAAACAATAATAAAAACTCGAAAAATAAATATTTGCGAGAAAAACAGATCGAACATAGAGAATACCAACTAAAGATAGCTCAAGCGTGTGCGTCAAAAAACTCGCTGGTGGTGCTTCCAACCGGTCTAGGAAAAACTATAATCGGAGTCTATGTTGCTGCAAAAACATTAGAAAAATTTCCCCCTAAAACTAAAGTAATAGTATTAGCCCCTACGCGACCGTTAATTAACCAGCACTACGATTCTTTTAGAAGCTTAATGACGATCCCAGAAGAGCAGTTCGTTGTTTTAACGGGTAAAATTCCTCCTGAAAAAAGAGTAGATTTCTTTCGAGAAAATCAAATCGTATTTTACACGCCCCAGACTTTGAGAAACGACCTCGCTAATAGGAAATACACTTTAGAAAGCGTTTGTTTAATAATTTTCGACGAAGCTCATCACGCTTCTGGTGATTACGCTTACACTTTAATAGCGGACGAATACACGGATCAAAACCCGGATGGCACTATTTTAGGGTTGACAGCTAGCCCTGGAGCGACTAAAGAAAAAATCAAAGTTCTATGTAAAAACTTACACGTTCCGCTGGAAAATATACATACGCGCACGAGAAAAGACGTCGATGTAAAAACTTATTTAAAGCCTATGGACGTTTATAAAATCGGCGTGAACTTGACTGAATTAATGGAGGAAGCCTACATCGCCGTTCAAAGTCTTTTGGAAGAGAGGTTGAAGTACCTTTCGCAATTAGGTTTCTTGAGCGTCAAGGCCGATAAATTATATACTAAAGTGATTCGTAAGGACTTGTTAAAGCTCAACGCCGAATTGGTGAGGTTAGTTCAAGGAGATGGCGATAAAACTGGCGTGTACAGCGCTCTTTCCGTAAATGCCCAAGGATTAATTCTTTTTCACATGATCGAACTAATTGAACAACAAGGTCTAGATGTTTTGTTGATCTACTTAACGAAAGTCAAGCAAAATGCCCGAAAGAAAAATAGTTCGAAGGCGGTAAAAATACTAGCCTCTGATTATAGGATAAATCAAATCTTTATCGAGCTAAAAAAGAACGAAGATTACTATCCTGAACGCTTGATTCACCCAAAATTTTACGTGTTAGAAAAGTTATTGGTTCAAGAGTTTAAAAATAACCCGCCCTCGAGGGTTTTAGTATTTGTAAAACTTCGGGATTCGGTCAAAAACATAGTGAGCAAACTAAAATCGAGACCAGACGGATTAATTAAAGCCGCTCGATTCGTAGGGCAAGCGACTAAATCTAAAGACGACAAAGGTCTCTCTCAGAAAAAGCAACTCGAAATACTAGAACAATTCAAACAAGGCCATTACAACGTTTTAGTCAGCACTAACGTAGGAGAGGAAGGCCTCGATATAGCAGAGTGCGATTTGGTAATATTTTACGATGTGGTGGCGTCAGAAATTAGGTTTATCCAGAGAAAAGGAAGAACTGCACGACATCGAGAAGGAAAAGTAATCATCCTTTATTGCAAGGACACACACGACGAGATTTACATGCACATCGCTCTGAACAAGTTAAAAAAGATGAACTTTAACCTTAAAAGCGGGAAGCAATTAAAAACCTCTTACACTAGTCCGCAAATACCTGTAGAAACTATACCCGAAGGAAGATTATTAACAGAAGTAACAAAACTACCAAATCTACCAGAAGTACCATTCGAAGAAGTGAAAAAGATTAATAGCAATCAGATACAAGCCAATTTGCAATCGTACTTTCAAAAAGCTCCAAGTAAAAATAAAGAAAAGCCTTTAATTGCTGAAATTAAAATAAGTCGCTCTTTTTCCGTTAAATTTGGGATAAGGAAGAAGCTCCAACGCGACCAAATCCCTTTTGCGATCGTGAATTCGATAATTCACCTAACTTTATTTGATCGAGTTATTATCCAAGTTATTGACCCTCACCAATTCGAGGGGGATTTGCTCCTAAAAAAAATTACTTTATTAGGCAAGAAATACAGTTTAATTGTCTCGATTTTCGATTTCGTAGATTTTAGCGAAGAATTTCGCGAAGAAGAAAGGTTACTCAAGCAGAAAATAAAAGCTTGGGGAAAACAAAACGATCTACAGGCGATCTCGATCGATAACCCCGAAGAATTGTATTTTATAGTAAAAAATATTCATCTACACGCTAAAAAAGAAAAAAAAGTTGAAAGTGAATAAAATGGAAGAAACAGCTTTTAAGAAAGACGAAACGCCTTATTTGGTTTTTACTTGTAAAAAGTGCCGGCAATATTCTTACGTTAAAACCACCCAAAAAACTAAAAAGTGTTTACGCTGCGGTCGTACCCACCAAGTAAAAGACATATTAGGTTTAGGGGAGATCGTTTATGGAATGACCGCTGCTGTAGACACCGTAAAACAGAATCAAACCGAACTAGCGACTCCAGAGTTCAGGTCGGAAGGCGATTTCGTTGTTGCTACGAACAGATTTCCAAATCGAACCCCTGTTAAAAAAATTAAGAAGAAAGTTCTATCGGATAAAGATAGCGATAAGAACGTTAATTTTGATTTTAAGGAACAATTTAGCGAGGTTCTACTCGAACTCTCGAGATTGTACGGTAAGTTTCCTAGATACATGCTCGAAATCATGGCAGATAATTACGGAATTCCGGCTGTGGAATTAAAACTGCTTATCAAAAGCTTTAAGAAACAAGGCATTTTAACCGTGCTAAAAAACGAGGACTTTTACTATCAACTGGAGAAAAACTTTCTTTCAAATCTTCAGACTAAGGAATGATATTACTCAAGAGAAAAATTCACAATATATCTTAATTAATAAGTAACAAATAAAAAAATAAAGAATTATAATTTTTCAATACATTCAAAAACAGCTTCTGATAACGCATGTTCCCGTGGATCGTCAAAAAGGTAAAATCCAGATTTATTCATCGCGTAAGCAAATCCCGTTTCAGTATCTGGGTCGGCATACGCAAAGGAGCCCCCAGCTCCAGGCGTTCCAAAAGCTTTTTCGTTAGTTCCAAATTTAAATTCGGTAGAAGGTTTTATAAACCCTAAAGAAAATCGCGTTTCTATTTGTAAAACTTCGTCATGCCTGCCTAATTCTGGATCCTCTGCAGGTTTCATGATTGCTTCTAAGGTTTCTTGTTTTATGCCTAACTCTTGACCTCCCGCAGCAAAAATACTATATAACCGCGCTATATCTCTTACAAGACCAATGCCGTTTGAAGCGGGTAATTCAATCCGTCTCATTTCACGCGTGTTATACTTTTCTACGGAACCTAATATCTTAGGATTAGAGAAGGCTTTGTTAGTAATAGTTCCCTTTTTGAGAAAGGCTTTAACAAATGGTTTGGGAATTTTTTTCATGTTAAAGAGCATGCGGAATTTGTACATTGGAGCATGAATATTAGCAATTCGAGAATTAGGAATGTTGTCTGGTAAACCGATATAAAATTCAATTCCTAAAGGTTTCGCTATTTCATCTCGGAAAAATTGCCCTATTGTACGATTTTGAGGATCTGTCTTTCTAATAAGTTCGCTCTCGTACCATCCAAGCGTTATTCCATGGTACCCATGCTTTTTACTTGGCTCCCATAACGGAGTTTGCGCAGCAATAATTTCTGCCATTCTCTCTGTATTACCTAATGTCGTTAAGTCCATAGGTTCATCTATAGCACATAAGCCAGCTTGATGGGAAAGCAACTGACGAACGGTGATATTCTCTTTTCCATTCTGAGAAAATTCTGGCCAATACTTCGATACCTTTTCATCGTAATCGAAATAGCCCTTTGTATGTGCTAACGCCACAGCCAAACCAGAAATGCCCTTTGTCGTAGAAAAGACCAATACCATCGTATCTTCTTTCCATGGATCCTTTGATTTCTTGTCTCTATAGCCACCCCAAAGATCCACTACTTTCATTCCCTTATGGTACGCCGCACACGCAGCGCCAACCTCTTCTCCTTTTTTAAAGTTTTCTATGAATTTTTCCTTTACTTTTTCAAATCCGGGCTCTACTGAACCATAAATCATTGATTCATCTATTTTCATTACTCTCTACCAAAAATTTCTATTTATTAAAAATTAAAGCTAAGAACTAATTATGAAAACTAAATATAAATTTTACTATCAACTGGAGATAAAGCTTCTCTCAGAAGAGCGAAAATATTGAACTTATTAGATATAAAGTTTTGAGTTCTACTTTGAGTTTCCAAGAATATTAGGGAAAAAGTTTTTGAAAATGAAATAAATCTATAAAAACAAGTGATAAACAAGAAATAAAAAAAATTATTTTTTAACTCTTTCGATTGCGTCGGTAAATTCTTGCTTCATTATGCTTTTATAGAGCGGGTCGCGATTTTCAAAATGGATGTTTTCGCCACCTGAATACACATCAAGAGCACATATCTTTTTCGTGAACTCAGAAAAGGGAACTATAATTTTCGAAAGGATAATTTTGATGTTATCGTACTCTTGGACTTCAACAATCACCAGCTCTTGCTTGTTTTTTTTATCTGCTTCTGAACTCATTTTACTCGTTTTTTAAGGTTTTTCTACCAAAAAACCGCGATCTTATATAAAAAAAAATTATCTATCAACAGGATTTTTGTTAACTTCTTTCAAGTATAGCTTAATAAAATACCGTTGGCGGTTCAAATAATCTTTTACTTGACTCGAATTCATGTCCGGATTGCTTTTAATCATTCTTTGGATGAATTGTAGAACTTCAAGGTTCTGCTCTTTTGTTTTTTCGAACTCTACGATTTTATAATTGTCCTGGTCGTCGTTCGATTCTTTAAAGACTAAAAAATCCTTCATCCTAACTTTTTTTTTGAAGTTGAGGTCAAATGGGTCTTTTTCGATCTTAGAGTCCATTTTTTAATTTCAATTTTTTCCTATAATTTTTTTACACAGTTTAATTCCTAACCCGGTTTTCCGATTTAAAATGTAGGGGTTTTCTTTCCTGACCTGTGCTACCGTGTGATATCCCGCGTTATATAACATCCGTGCTCGAACTCTCGCCACATTGTCTAACCTTAGCACTAAGTCGAATAATTCCTCTCTTATTCCGTAATGCATCCTAATTTTAAGCGTTTCTGCCATCTCGGTTATGCTTATCAACTTATCTTGTAAGTCAAAGTCGGATTCGCTTAAGTGCATGGCGATGATCCCTATAAAAGTAATAATCCTCTCGAGGTTGTCTCTGGTACTGTAAAGGTCGCCTGCCATAATTTTATGCCTTTCTAGAATCTCATCTAACGGTTCCTCGTCACACCACTCTAATACCGGTTGGAGTAACTTGTAGTTCCTCGTCCTCCCTTCTGCTTTCAATACTTCGTAGGCTGCTTTTACGACGTCTTGAAAAGTCTCTATCTCGACTTGTTCCAGCTTGTACCTTATCAGCACTCCAGAAACGGGGTATAAGTAAAGCCGAATTATAAGTTTACCAAACTGCGAGCATTTTATAGTACCATCCTCCCTATTTAGAATCAAACCTTTCTCAAAAAGATAGTTAAGAATGTATTGGTTCTTAACGGATTTAGGTACAATGTCGTTCACGTATTTTTGGAAGTTCTTGTCAGGCACTTCTATTAGATAAAGTAAAAACATAGTTATGTGATCGCAAAACTCGAACGAAAACTGGTCGTTTGCGTAATTATCGGAGATGCCGTTTTCAAAACCGCAAGAACACCTAATACCGAGATCCACATCGAACTCGCAAAGAAACACGCCAAAATCGGTTTTAACATATCCCGAAATCGTTGAGCTGTTAAGCTTGGTAATTTTTATTTGATGATGGTTTTTTAACTTTAATTTTTTAACTTTTTGAGGGTCCGAATGAAGTTTTAAAATGTTTGTCGGAGTTATTTCTTTAATCATTAGGATTTGGTCTATGGGAATGTCTTGCGTTTTCATCTTGTTTTTTACGCCGTACCAAAAGTAAGTTTTTTGGAAGAATTCTTTTAGTTTTTCAAGGGTTATACGCTTCTCCTCGTACACCCGTAGTAAGACTTGTTCTTTTAAAGTGTTTACTCTGTTTAACCCGGAATCTAAATCGTTGTATTTCGGTATGTAAGTTTTAGATGGAAAAGAATTTTGGAAGTAATGGTCTTCTACCCAATCTCGCTCGTTAACGTCCTTTACTAGCACGATCCCGAACCCAACTTCGTCTAAACCGGGTCTACCTGCGCGACCAAGCATCTGAAACACCTCGTTAGCGGAAAACGATTTAAAATAGGAGAAACCATCTCCGTTCTCGTAAAATCCTTTAAAGTTTTTTATGTTATGCCCTGAAGTGATGTATTTTTTGAAATCTTTTAATACCACTACTCGAGCTGGGACGTTTATGCCCGCGCTTAACGTGGTGGTACAGCAGATAACCTTCAAGGCGTGTTTCCGATAGGCGTCCTCAACGAGCTTTCTCTCTTTGGGAAGCAACCCCGCATGATGGAACGCAACCCCACATTTTACGACTTTCTTTAACTCGTTGTGTCTTCCTTTAATTTTGTTGAGCTTATCGCTAATACTTTTGCAAGCTTTCAGCTCTTTTTCGGAGATGAGCGCTTTAACTAAGTTTTTTAAGTTTTGAGCCGTCATTTGAGTTGATTTTCTTCTGTTTAAAAATATCAACGCTTGACCGCCATCGTTTAGAGTAGACTTAATTATTTTCTTAAGGGTAGAATCTTTGTTCTGAGTCACTTCAATTCTATAGTGGAGAGGCACAGGTCGGTCGTCCGAGATAATAAGGGTAGTTTGGTTTCCTAAAGAAGTGAGCCAATCGTTAAAAAATTCGGGGTTTGCGATGGTTGCCGAAAGTCCGATGATTTGCGGGTTGTGCAAAAACTCGTTCAATCTTACTATTAGAGATTCTAAACGAGGACCACGGTCGGACTCACCGATTATGTGTATTTCGTCTATTATTATGGTAGAAATGTTAAAAATCCATTCTTTATCGTAAAAATTTCTTAGAATTGAATCCATCTTTTCGTATGTAGTTACCACTATGTCCGCTTGTTCTAACTTGTCGTCGTCAACATCGTAATCGCCAATCGACAGCTCGGTTTTAACCCCAAAACGCTTGTAGCTTTTTTTAAAGTGAACGTATTTCTCGGTGGCTAAAGCTTTATATGGCACGAGATAGATGGATTTACCGAACTTTTGAAACACATTGTTAACGGCGCACACTTCTCCTATTAAGGTCTTACCGCTACCAGAGGGAGCACA
>Ga0114923_10003152_pt1 | contig 11126 bp, 6 predicted proteins | sample SumtaG_FD_89578 | JGI IMG/M metagenome (GOLD analysis project Ga0114923, IMG submission 89578) | Deep subsurface microbial communities from Indian Ocean to uncover new lineages of life (NeLLi) - Sumatra_00157 metaG | ecosystem: Environmental > Aquatic > Marine > Oceanic > Sediment | place: near...
AATTTGATTTTCAAAAGATAAAATTCAAGTTAATACCAAGAGAAAAAAACAAAGAAGCAGACAGATTAGCAAATGAGGCATTAAACGCCCAATCAAGCAGCCAAAAACTGCTTTAGAGAAAAATCAGAGACCCGTTCTCGGGTAAAGTTAATTAAAAAACCCTCGGCTTGGTCGAGGGTTTGTTTGATTTGTTTTTGTTAAGGATCGCGAAAAGAAAACGATTTTGTTCTTGCTTCGTAATCTTCCCACGGATGTTTGAAATGAAGTAGTAGTTCGTCTTTATTATGTTCTGGAAACGAAATTATGGCTATATGCCATTTTTTCTTTCCTTCACGGCAAGATATGCTTTTTTCAGACCATAAATTCTCTAAAGTTTCTCCGCTAAGAGAATCTAGGGTCCAACCAAAAGAAAAAGTGCTTTTCAGATAGTTATTATACTTAGCATATTCAGGAGGCAGCAGGATTTCTATATGATCCTCTTTTTGAGTTATTTCAAACTTCTCCACAAGCATAGTTGCTATTTCTATCTGGCGAAAATTATAGAGCTTTGATATTGAGAAAGCTCCTACGCAATGTATCAAACTGAATGTAAGGAAAAGAAACATTATGGTTGATTTTGATAATTCTTGATACATGTACTCTCTTCTTGATGTTCGCTGTATTGCTGGCGCTAATATGAGTATGCAGATAGCAGAAGGAAGCGCTATGCTCAATATGGTAGTTAAAATATTAGCACAAAGAGGTATGAAAGTACCAATCATAGTGATTTGTAGTACTATCATGGTTGCTGTAGCCCATATTATACACGGGCTAGGCTTTCTCTCATTCGTATTTAGAAGTATACCGAGCAGAATAGAAAGAAGTATTATCGCGGGCGTTGAAAATGCGAAAACGAAAACATTGGTAATGCCTAAGCTTGAGGCTATGAGGAAAAAATTAGCTATTAAAAAGATGGTGCCTGTTATCGTACAAAGGCCGATCCAGCGTACAATCCATGGTATTTTCTTTCCATAGATTTCATGTATTTCAAACAGGAATTTTTCGTTTGCTGTTTCGAGTTCTTCGATTCGATCAATTTCTTCGATTTGATCATTCATTTCAGTCATTTCTTTCTCCTTCAGATTATTAGATTGTTAAAGTTCGTTACGATACGTAAATATACTATTATTTATATATAATGTCAATTAAAAAATCCCGCGTCAAAGACGGGTTTTTTAAAAAGCGTAAAACTTATTTGAAGTTTTCCACAACGACCCTTGTGTATCTTTTTATGGTATAATAAATTAATATTTTATCTAATTAAATAATCAGTCAAAATTGTGTTTAGAGACTTAAAGATCAAAACAAAAATTTTTATAACTTTTTTTATTGCCAGCTTAATTTTAATTGGTATCGGGATCAGTATTTTTTATTATTTCTCCACTAATTTTATCAGGACTGCGGTTTATAACCACCTGGAAACAGTAGTTCAATCAAGAGCTAATAATATTAAAATGTTGTTAGAAGAAGAAAAAAAACTTGTTAGAGAATTAGCTTTGATCGGAAAAGTTGAAAGATTATTATTGGCAGATGAAGCTGATTTAGATTATGGTGATAATGTGGCTGCTGTTAATGAAAGACTTCAGAAAACAGTAGACTCAATTGACGAAATTGTTCATGTTAGCATTACAGATAAATCTGGAAAAATAATTGTCAGCACTAATCGGGCTGTTATTAATCAGGATAAAAGCAATGAAGCATATTTTTTGACAGCAAAACAGGGAACTATTGCAATAGGCAGGGTTCACTTTACTCCTGGAAATGGAAAATTTGTTTTTACTATGGCAGCTCCTGTTATTAATAATGATGAAATTTTAGGGGTTGTCTTAATGATTTCAGATTTAGAAAAATCATTATTTCATATAACATTAGATAAAACAGGAATTGGCAAAACAGGTGAAACTTATTTAATAAATTCAGAAAGTTATGCAATTACTCCTTTGTTGTTTGTAGAAGATGCTATTTTAGAACGGAAAGTTGATACTATCAATTCAAGGAATTGTTTAGAAATGTTTGAAGTAGAAGAAAGAAAAGAGCATGTGGGGCACGAGGCAGTTGAGACGTTTTTAGATTATATGGGAGAAAAAGTTATTGGGACTCATTATTCTATTCCTGAAGTCAAGTGGTGTTTACTGGCCGAAATAAACGAAGAAGAAGCATTGGCTCCTTTAGGATGGATATTCTGGATAGCCATTGGGATTGCCTTGTTTTTGTTTTTTCCTGTTTATCTAATAGCTTATTGGGTAAGCAAGAAAATCAGCAAGCCCATTACAGATTTGCGCCAGGGGGTAGAAATTGTCGGAGAAGGAAATTTAGATCACAAAGTAGAAATTAAATCAAAAGACGAAGTGGGTCTGTTGTCTCGGGCGTTTGATAAAATGGTTGCAAATTTGAAAGAAGCCAAAAAAGACGTTTATAAAAAAGTTGAAGAACAAACAAAACTGATTAGAGGGCAGAAAGAGAAACTGGAAAAACAACAAGGAACTCTTTTAACCAGTTTAAAAGATGTTCAAACCGAAAGGGAGAGAGTTGCCAGGGAAAGAGATAAGGTCAGCGCTATTTTGCATAGTATTGGAGACGGAGTATTTGTCATTGATAAAGATTTTAAAATTACTGTATTTAATCAGGCAGCAGTTGATATTTCTGGATTTTCAAAAAAAGAAGTAATAGGCAAAAAGTATGGCGAGGTGCTGAAGTTTGTTTTTGAAAACAGTGGAAAAGTTAATGACGGATTTATTAAGAAAGCAATGAATACTGGAGAAGTAAAAGAACTAAGCAACCACGCAGTTTTAATCAGAAAAGATGGGAAGAAGATTGCGGTTGCTGACAGCGCTGCTCCCCTTAGAAATGAAAATGGCAAGATTGTCGGATGCGTTGTTGTTTTCCGCGACGTGAGCCGCGAGCGGAGAATTTCGCAAATGGAATCCGAGTTTGTTTCCATTGCTTCGCACCAGCTCCGCACCCCTATAACCGCTATTCAGTGGCTAATGGAACTAATTTTAAAGAAGGAAAAGATAAGCAAGAAAGGAAGGGAATATCTTGATGATGTCCATGCCAGCGCTATACGCCTAAATGCTTTGGTTGACCTTTTGTTAAATGTATCCAAAGTTGAAGCTGGAAAAATTAGCGTTTCTTTTAGGGAAATAGAAGTAATAAAAACCATAGAGCGTTATCTTAAAGAATCCAAGGGGCTCTTTGCTAAAAAGAATATAATTCTTACTTTTAAGGAACATCCAAAGGCACTTAATGTAATTACAGATAATAATTTATTTCGCAATATTCTCCAATCTCTTGTTTCCAACGCCATTGACTATACTTTGGAGAAAGGGAAGATTGAAGTATCTTTGGAGAAGAAACCAAAAAGCTTTGTTCTCGTAGTCAGTGATACGGGCATTGGCATACCGGAAAAAGAGCAGGCAACTATTTTTGACAAATTTACTAGAGCCAGCAATGCCAAGTTGGTAAAAACAGACGGTACAGGTCTCGGCCTTTATTTTACAAAACAGATAGTTGGACTTTTGGGCGGAAAAATTTGGTTAAAATCAGCAAAAGATAAAGGCGCTACATTTTACGTTGAGCTGCCATTAAATTCAAAAACAAAGGTCAAAAATACAAATTCTAACTAATAAATTTAATATCATAATATAAATTTATGGCCAAAATAAAAATTGTCTTAGTAGAGGACGACGAAATTCTATCAAAAGTTATTTATGAAGAGTTGAAGGACGAAGGTTTTGATGTTTTTCAATCTTTTGACGGTGAAGACGGTTTAAAGTTGGTAAGGTCTAAAAAACCCGATTTGGTGCTGCTTGATATTATTCTTCCAAAAAAGAATGGCTTTGAGGTTTTGGAAGAGCTGAAAAAATCCCCAGACACAAAAGATATTCCAGTTATTGTTCTTACCATGATTGGCAAGGACGAGGATATTAAAAGGGGACTCAGGCTGGGAGCAAATGATTATATTGTAAAATCCCAGCACGCAATTGCCGAGATTATAGAGAAAATAAAAGATTTTTTTGAAAAAGAACAGCACCCAGAGGCGAAGCAATTGCAGAAAAAAGAAGAGAAATAAAAAAGAAAAGATTAAATGCGAAATTTTCTTAAAAATTTATTTATTTTCTTTATAGCTTTTAGTTGGATTTTTTTGAGTTGGCCTCAGGTTTTTCATTTTCCCCCAGAGATTAAAGAGGTTTTTGCCGACACAACGCCGATATTGCGGCCCACTGCCGACGGCGGGGATGATAGTTCTACCTGGGAGAATAAAGCAGGATCAAGCTGTGATACAGCTGATTGCTATCTTGAGGTTGATGAGTCAGCTGGCTCTGCTTGTACTGCTTCTGATGGCGATACGACGTACATTAACAGTATTAACGGTGGGACAGCTCAGACATTTGATATCGATGAATCAAGCATTTCTGATAATTCTACAATTACCCGGATTGACATAACCATATGTTATGCAAAAGAAGGGGGACCGGGCGGAACATTTCAAACTAGGGTATGCCATAATGGAAATTGTACAAATTCAGGATCATTGATAACAGTAGGTGCTGGTTATAGCGAAACAACCCAGCAGATATCAGTCAACTATACTAAAAATGGTTCAAGTGATATAGAAATAGGGGTTATTGATATAGACACCTCAAAGAAAGTGCGAATATCTCAAATCTCCGCAGTTATAACTTATACTCCACCCATTTTGCCAGACACAACACCCCCTGCTGCAGTAACAAACCTTGCTCTTTCAAATCCATCCAACAATGATATGACCGTCTCCTGGACAGCTCCTGGAGACGATGGAAGCACTGGTACAGCAACAACTTATGATTTACGCTATTCAACATCTACTATTACCGATGAAGACTGGTCATCAGCAACCCAGGTTTCTGGAGAGCCAATACCATCTGCTGCGGGTTCCAGCGAGTCAATGACTGTTTTCGGCTTAGCAGAAGCCGCCACATATTACTTTGCATTAAAAACATCTGATGAAGCTCCTAATGAATCTGGCTTATCCAATGTGCCGAGTTTATCTACATTAAGTTCAGGCGAAGAAGAAGAGGAAGAAGAAGAAGAGGAAGAGGAGGAAGAAGAAGAGGAGGAGGAGGAAGAAGAAGAGGAGGAGCCTCCGCCTCCCAGTGGTGGAGGAGGAGACCAAGAGCCAAGAAGAGTATATTTTTCCGGTCAAGCATATCCGGAAAGTAAGATAGAGCTTTTAAAAAAAAGGGAAGAAACAGGAACTTTTGTGCCTGAACCATTGGAGGAATACACAATGTTAGAGGATGGCACATTTGAAATAATGCTGGAGGGACTGATTGGCGTTGAATTCTTTTTCGCTCTCAGGGCGGAAGATAAAGATGGAAGAAAAAGCGGGATTTTATCTTTTGGTGTTGACATGGGAGGCAAAGATGAATTACTAGTGGAAGATATTTTTTTCCCTCCGACAGTAGGTTTTGAAAACACGGTGGTAACGAAAAATCAAGAGATAGAAATTATGGGTTATGCCGCTTCTAATAATAAGATAGAGATAAAAATTGATGATATAATAAAAGGAGAGACCCAATCAGACGAAACTGGTTACTGGACTTTTGCCGTAAGTGCAATTGAATTGAGTTTTGGCGGGCACTATATTAGAGTCCGGCAGATAAATCAATTTGGCATAGAAAGCGGTTTCTCTTTTCCTCGGGCTTTTAAGGTTTCTCCGTTAGAGCAGCCAAAGGCAGATTTTAATAACGATAACAAAGTGGATATAACTGATTGGAGTATTTTTCTGCTTAGATGGGGGTCTGAAGATGAATTGCTTAAGTCAAAAATAGATATGAATAATGACGGAAATATTAATGTTGCAGATTTTAGTATCTTTTTAAAAACGATGAAAATATGATTAATTTATAAAATAAAACTAATTTATTATGAAAAAAGTAAACAAAAAAATATTCATAGTTGCTTATTTATTTTTCCTTTTTGTTTTTGCTGTTAAGGTTGATGCCGCTGTTCTTTATTTTACGCCTGAAGCAAAAATGTTCGACATCAATCAAGAATTTAGTATTGATATAAAGATAGACAGTAGAGATTTATTTATTAATGCCGTTCAGGCAACAGTAGGGTTCCCAAATGATATTTTAGAGCTCTTAGAGGTTGATAGGGAAGATTCTACGTTTAATTTCTGGGTGGAAGAACCCATTATTTCTAATGAAGAGGGCACCTTAAGTTTTATTGGCGGCACTGCTAAGGGTGTTGCCGGAGAAGCTTTACAGGTTTTAAGAATGAAATTTAAGGCAAAAAGAGTAGGTTTGGCAGAACTTACAATATCAGATGCTGTGGTAACGGCATCAGACGGGAAAGGCACGAATGTGCTGTCTGTGATTATGGGAACAAGCATTGGTGTTGGTACTGAAGTAATAGAGCCTGATAAGGTAACGCCTCCAACAGGAAAACCAGAGGGATCTATCGAAGAGCCTGAGAAAATTGACAGAGAGCCTGTTTTAGCTAAAGATTTGCCAGAGGAGCCAGAATTAAGAGTGTTTTTATATCCAGATGAGTCGCAATGGTATGACCATCTTGGAGAGGTAATTGTGATCTGGGAGTTGCCATCAGATATAACAAAGGTAGAAACGAGATTGAGCCAAAGCCGTGATAAAAAATCAGGCAACATAGAAGAAGAACTTTTCACCGGGAAAAGTTTCGGAATTTTAGAAGAAGGTATTTGGTATGTTCGTATTCAGTTTAAAAACAATATTGGATGGGGACCGTTTGCGTATTATAAAATATCGATTGACACAACACCTCCTTTGCCATTTGAGATAGAGATAGATAACCAAGTTTCAGATAATCCTACACCTGAAATAAAGTATGAAACACAAGACAGCCTTTCCGGAATATCTCACACTCTTATCTTTATTAATGGCAAAGGACCTATTGAATCTACTAAAGTAGCTACTGTTCTTCCAGTTCAGCCGCCAGGAAAACATACTGCATTGGTAAGAGTTTTTGATTTTGCCGGCAATAGTGTTGAAGATGATTTGGAATTTGAGATTTTGCCATTGCCAATTCCTACCATTACCTTCTTAACAAAAATAATTTCTGAAGGAGAACCTATATTCATATCTGGTAAAACAGTGCCTCATGGATTTGTTGATATAAAGATATTTGATAAAATGAGCCAGGAAATTTTTACAGAAATTTCCACAAGCGACGGATTGGGGAACTGGGATGTTGTTATAGGAAGAACCTTGACTAAAGGAGAATATACTCTGTCGGTTAGCGCTCGGGATAACAGAGGAGCTGTTAGTTATTCAACCGTAGCTCAGTCCCTAAAAGTTAAAGCAAAAATTGTTTTATCTATAGGATTTGTTGATTTGGGTTGGTTTGAGATTTTTATTATTATGATTTTGGCTATTGTATCTATCGCTAGTATATCAGCATGGTATTATGTTATAGCGAAGCAAAAGAGAGAAGCGTATAAAACTATTGCAGTGAGAGACATTGATAAATTAAGTACTTTGCTGGCAAATGACGCAAAGAAATTGGAAGACAGGTTAAAGGATGTTTTCGATGTTAATCCAAAAACAAAGGCAGAAATAAAATTCTACCTTGGCAAAATGAAAGAGACGATTGCCAAAATGAAAAAATACCTTGGTAAGGAAATAGAAAAATTAAAATAGTATTCCAAACTAAAAAAGCCCCCCGCTAATCGGGGTGCTTTTTTAGTGTCCTAGCAAGACCGTAAGCCGAATTTTGTTCTATGTGATCATCTATCTATGCGAACTACTTTTTCCAAAAATTCGAGTCGTATATCCCAAATTTTTGATTTGTTCTTGCACCCAGCAAGGATTTAGCCGTTTCACCCCTACATTGCTGTAGGATTATCCCGCTAAGCGGGATTCCTCGCCTTTCGGCTCGGACGTCTCTGTTCGCACCTCTCTCGCCTGAGGCGAGGGTAGTCTTATTAGGAACTACTACTTTTGGAATCGGTGTTCGGACTTTCCTCCATTCCCCGCCGAGGCGGGGGACAGCCATCACTCGTCTTGCTAAGACAATTATATATTACCATTTTAAAAAGTCATTGTCAATAGTGTGTTTGCTTGCTTAAAAAATACCGTCCTTTTGGGACGGTATTTGATTGTTTGTCTCGGACTTACTGCTGTTTTTTTACTTGATAAAGAGCCCGAGCAATATATTCCAGATTTACGTTATTGAGAGGAATTCCTGCTCCAATTTTTGCCCAAATTACTGCTCGACAGAATCTGTAGACAGTAGCTGCTATCCAAATCTCACTTCTTATACTTCCATCTCCGTTAGGTATAAATATATCATTGATGTTATCAGTACCAAGTTGTACCCGAATGCCAGCTTTTGCCATCTCTAAGATTCGGGCAATTGAATTATGAGTAGGAGTAACAAATGACCTTAATTGCAACATAGAAAGAGCGGCTGTGGGGCAACAGATTACTCCGATATTTTCTTTTAGCAGTCCTTCAATTAATTTTTCAAAACGTTCTTCTCTATAGCAGGAGGGAGAAATAACATGGATTGCCCAGACGGTTGGTCCGGTTATGCCTTCAACTTTTGGAGAGCCCAAACGATGAACAATCTTAACCAATGTTTCTGTTTCGTTTTCTTCAGGGATATTCTTTTGGTCAATCTGAAAATGCACAGGCTTGTGAAGTTCTTGACCTAAAATGATGATTCTTCTCATATGTTCGTCGGCGCCAATTCTTCCTTCTTCTTCGTCTCTTGAAGGAAGACCCCCTAATATGTCAGCTATTTTTGCTGTTTTTTGATAAATCTCCCATCTATCAGGATTATCTACCGGCCTTTTAAATCCAAAAATAGGAGAGACAGCGATTTGTAAATCTATTTTTGTCTTAAGTTCTTCTTTTAGTTTTACTGCCTGCTCAATAGCCGCAAAGCCAATGTCAGGAGAAGCGTCAATAAAAGAGATTACTCGTTTAGTGTTTCTTGATATCATTCGGTTGAGTTCGGATTTCATTCTTTCGTACAAATCTTCAGCTTCATAGGCAGGACCCTTATGAAGGTCACCCACTAAATCTTGTTTTACTGAAAGAGGAAGTTCAGAGGCTTCCTCCGGATTGATGTCTACATGGTTCCAATATTGAGGATTGTTGGTGTTGGCTCGATCAAGATGAGTGTGAGCATTAACCCCGCCTCCAAATTCGCGAATTTGTTTTTCAATGGCCTGATTCCAATCGGTAGGTTCTGTCGCTTTCATAATTTTTTTCCCTTCTTTTTGTTAAAGATCTAATTTAAAAAGCCTAACGTCCTAAAAAGAGATTACCAAAATATTAAAGATTTGTAAAGTAGTCCTTATTAATTGAATTTTTTAGTTGAAATTTAAGCGAAAAAATAGTAAGATAGTATAATATGAATTTCTATTTTATAAAAAATTTACAGTTTTTAATTTTGGCCGTAGGAATAGGAATTTTTGGCTTTTTTATTTTTCAAGCGGTAGATCAGATTGATATTACAATAGATAGTAATTGGCAAAAAAGCAAAGTTCCTGAAAAAGTTTTGCCTTTTGAGCCAAGCCTGTTGAGCTGGATAGAAGCTTCTTCCAATCCCGCCTGGACCAAAAGAGACGCCCATACAACCGTAGTTTTTAAAGATAAGATTTTAGTAATGGGCGGAATTGAAGACGGAGATCCAAGGGTAGCTTATGCATACCATGGCCATAAAAGCGATGTTTGGGCTTCTGATGATGGAAAGAATTGGGAGCTGATAACCGATGAGGCGGCCTGGGGAAAAAGAAGAGCTCATGCTTCAGTTGTTTTTAAGAACAAAGTTTGGGTGGTTGGAGGATGGGAGAAAAACAGCTGGGAATTTAAAAATGACGTCTGGTCTTCAGAAGACGGAGAAAACTGGGTCCAAGTTGCTTCTTCTGCTCCTTGGACTCCCAGGAAAGGTCACTCGCTCGTAGCTTTTAAAGATAAAATATGGCTAATCGGGGGAGTAGATAGAATAGGCGCTCAGAATGACGTCTGGGCTTCAGCAGATGGAGAAAACTGGGAGTTAGTAATTGACAATGCTCCTTGGGTAGCAAGATATGATCATGCAGTAATGGTTTTTGAAGATAAAATATGGTTGATAGGCGGAGTTGTGCCAGGAATGCCTGGAAAAAAAGATATTTGGGTTTCTGAAGACGGAGAAGATTGGCAGTTACTGGCAGATGATTTTCCCTGGCAGGGAAGGCATGGCCACTGCGCTCTTTTATTTAAGGATAATATTTGGATTTTAGGGGGTTGGGATGGAATAGGAAAAGGGATTAATGATGTCTGGTATTCAGAGGATGGTTTAAATTGGCAAAAGCTTACAGCCGAAAGTCCATGGAAGGGGAGAGAAGACCATACCTGCGCTGTTTTAAATGATAAGATTTGGGTAATGGGAGGAATGATTAGCAATGGAAGGAGGGTGAATGATGTTTGGCATTCAATTGAGCTTCCTTTAGAAAAAGCGGCTGAATCTCCAGAAGAATCAGCGAAAAAAGAGCCAGTAAAAGAAGAAATAATTAAATCAGAGGAAAGTTCGTCTTCCTCCAGATTAAAATTAGTTTCAAGCCATAATACGCCGGGCCAGTCAGAGTTTGTTTTTGTTTCAGGGAATTACGCCTATTTAGCTGATGGGTTTTCCGGCATTCAGATTTTTGATGTTTCTCAACCAGAAGATTCAAAATGGGTTGGCAGTTATAATACTCCAGGTTACAGTGAAGGAGTTTTTGTTGATCAAAATCTTGCCTTTGTTGCTGATAAAGACGGCGGCTTTATAATTCTTGATGTTTCCGATCCAAAAAGCCCAGAATTAATCAGCAGAGACGAAGTTATTTCAGTAGAGGGAGTTTTTGTGTCAGGCGAGTATGCTTTTTTAGCTTATGCCTGGTGGGGTCTAAAGGTTTTTGACATTTCAGATCTTTCTTCTCCAGAATTAATTTGGCATCGGGATTTAGAAAATGAAACAGAAGCGGTTTTTGTTTCTGGAGATTATGTTTTTTTGGCCAAGGGAACAAGAGGCGGCCTTCAAATCTTTGATGTTTCAAATCCCAGAATCCCTAATTTGCTGAGCACCTATAAAACCTC
>Ga0114923_10003153_pt1 | contig 11126 bp, 24 predicted proteins | sample SumtaG_FD_89578 | JGI IMG/M metagenome (GOLD analysis project Ga0114923, IMG submission 89578) | Deep subsurface microbial communities from Indian Ocean to uncover new lineages of life (NeLLi) - Sumatra_00157 metaG | ecosystem: Environmental > Aquatic > Marine > Oceanic > Sediment | place: near...
ATAGACCTGGGCCTCATTGTTGACAATCTGCTTGATGACGTTTTGCTCGGCAACCCTGGCCAGTGACCTGGCATTCTCGCTGAAGTAGCTATTCAATGACTTTGATATATCATCACCAGTGTACCGATCAAGGATTGACTGCCTGTATTTGGCCCGCTTGTTTTCGTTGTTGGTCTTCAGGTCGACCAGTACCTTGTCCATGATTTCCTTGGCCGATACGACCACACCGTTTTTGAATATGTCGATATGCATTAGCCTGTAACCTTTACTGAAGTAACTTTCGTTTGCGCGACTGATTCTTCGTACTCGAACATGTATCCGTCACCGTCGCTTAAATGGGTCAGCATGCGCTTAACCTCGTCAGATGTGACCTTTTCAATTTCGTTGGTACCGGGCTTCCACACGACTTGTCGATAGTCCCTGATGGTATTCTTGCAGCTGGGATCGACGAAGGCACGCATGCGGCCCTTGGCATCCTTGAACATTTTCTTGGTGGTTTCAACCCTGGCTGATATGGCCGGGTTACGACCGCGCATACGCATGGAAAATCCGGGCATTTTACCGAGTTCTTGCCTGACGATGCTGTGATTGGTATGCTTGGCATTGGCTGTTTTCTGACCACCCGATGCATCAGGGTATGCAATGACGCCAGATCGATGATCGCCATATCGCCGCTTAAACTCAGCCATAACAGCCCAAGTATCCGAGTCTGATTCGATGAATATCTCGTCGAACTTGTAGTAAGTATTACCACGATTGGGCAAGTTGTAGCGATGCCACATGCCGGCAACACCTGGCTCGTTGTTAAAGTCGATGGTGATCCTGATCGGGCAGCTGGGATCATAATCACAAGGCATGATATTCGCATCGGTGAAGGTCTTGTAAACACGGCCTTTAGTGACGTTGACGAACAGGCCTTCGAGTTCCTGCTGGGCCATTTCGTCAGAGTATGACGACTTGACGCGCTCATAATAGCCGTCAGGTAAGAATTTATTGAGCTTGGTCTTGAGTATATGAAATGCGTAATTGACTCTGGCCGCAGGGTCGTCGATAAGTGAGCCAGTATCAAAGGTTTCGTATAGCCAATCATAACCATTCGGGGTGGTAGTAATCCTGATCTCAAGGGCGTGTGACATAACACAGCTAAGCCGACCTTCGAGCATCTTAAATGCTGCGTGCTTAGTATCACGCGTTTCATCGAGCCATATCCAACCGTATTCGGCACCGCGAATATCTTCATAGTTGTCGAGTGATCGAGTGACAACTTGGGCACCGTGAACAAACGAATATATCCCGTCATGCTTGGGAAACTTGGAAGTATATCCCCACTTCTTCGGTGGTCGTTTGCCGAAAACATAATGAATGTCTTCGACCATTCCATGGGCCGATAGAGTCTTTTGGAATTCAACGAGCGTCGATTGTGATAGCTGTTTATAGGAGTTTGCGCCAATAAAACCGATTGTCTCGGGATTGGTAGTAAGTCGGATGTAGGCGTACTCAGCACCGACGAATGTCTTACCTGATCTGATGCCGCCAAAAGCAGCAACACAATACCGGCTATCTTCAAGGAATTCACCTTGCGCCGCCTGATTTGGCTGGAACATACTTGCCTTCAATCTGAACCTTAAGTGGCTCAGTTAAATCCAAAAGGATGTCATTCGATAAGTGTTGCTTGATCTTCGATGCTGAATCAGCTGCTTTGATACGGACTTTATGATCAGGTGATTCACCAATGGCCTCAAATACACCATCTTCACTGCGCTCAAATTCGGGTTTGACTGCATTCATACCATCAGCGTAAACCTTGGCAATGGCTTCATCGGTTGCGCCTTGAGCATCGAGCATATCATTAATTTGTATCTTAAGTTTCCTTACGAGATAATGCCCATGAACAGCAGCGGAATTATCATTTGTCGGATTGTATGCATGTTTGCAAGCCGCAGTTGCATTGCCATGCTTGAGATAGTGCCCAAGGAACTTTCGCAGTTTAATCGTCATCCTGATCGGCTTGTCACTCATGGTGGCGAATCTACGAAATTATTTAGCGGTAGGCAAATCTGCGTTATTTGCAGTATCTAATAACTCAGTTTCTTCAATATCCATATAATCACAATATGGGTCACCTTTTTCCTTGCGTTCTTTAGCTGCTTCAATATTGCTATATGCTTCAAAGATGTCAGGATATTCATAATTGCGCCCACCAGTTACTATAAAAATCTTCATCTCAATATTCCTGTTCACGTTGATATTGCTTCGGGTAGCTCAAACCCTGTTCCTCAGTAGCGGTCTGCTTGAGCAAGTACGGATCTGTTGGCGATACGATACCAGTGACAAAATAGTGTGCCGGGTTTTCGATGGTATCATTACTAGCCAGGTCTTCGTAACGCCGCTTCATTACATGCCAGAAACAATCGAGTGAGATATATTCCAATTCAAGTTCGTCAAGATTTAATCCAACCCATAGATGCAATCTCTTACTTTCATTGCTTTCTGAATCTCCAATAATTTCACTTACTCCCGAACCAGTAAATGAATCGAAATGTCTCATGCCTCGCAAAGTGGCTTCTGTAAATTTGTCAATATCATCAGCCGTTGGAATTGCTGATTGAAAGGCTTTGATTATTTCTTCATCTGTACCGCCTTCGATTAAATTGCCCTGTTCCGATTGCTGGTCAAAATTTCCCAAATTTTGCGCAGGAGACAGGTCAGTAAGCTCTTTAAGTCTAGCAGAATAAGACTCCTGCTCCTGTTCCTGTTCCTGTTCCTGTTCCTGTTCCTGTTCCTGATTAGCGGAAGACCCTACAAGGTTTTCTTGTGAGGTCTTACGGGAAGGTAAGGGGTAAGGCTTTAGGGAAGGCTTTAAAATCGATTCTCGAAAGGCTTTAGCAAAGGCTTCCCCATAGGCTTCGGTAAAGGCTTTAAGTTTGTTATAAATAACGACTTTAAGTTCGCACTCAGGTACTAGTTTCCAAGTTGCGGCCCATGACTTGACCACATTTGGTGATTCGGGTGGGTTGTGGTTTATGCCGTTGGGTAGCCATATCAATCGGTCTGGAAATGAAGCTTCGGCCAAGCCTTCGGTAAAGACTTCCTGAAAGGCTTTGGTAAAGGCTTCCACTGGCCATCCAAGTTCTTCTGCCATGGCTGCTTGACCGGCTATTATTATGCCAGGTATATTGGTTGTGTAAGGCCCGGCAATTAGATATTGCCATACAGTTTGTGCATTCGGTTGTGGTTTTGATAGCCGTCTGAATCGTTCATCGGCGTACAGCTGAATGCTTATTTTGCGGTAGCGTGGTTTAGACATGTTGCACCTTGTAATATTCCCCAAATTTCACATTTGCGAAGAACTTGCTATCGCATTTGATTTTCGTCACGGCAGTATCATTTGATAATTTATAATCCACGGCTGTTAATACTTCGACTGGATTATCGAGGCTTATTTCGCCTGAAATATACATGTCATCAAATCTTGGAACATCTGCAAATAAGGCAAAACATTCCTTGCTAATAATCATGCCGGCCAGCATGACAAATCGTTCAGTGCTCATAATATCCCCTTAAAATAAAACTCCCCCAGTGCATGTTAGGTTGATAAGACCTTGTTTCCGTGGAAACGCACCGAGGGAATAAGTTTTATTATCATGTTTAACATAGCTGAATGTACACGATTATTTATGATTACGCAATATTTCATTGGCTTGCTTGATCGATTCGTCCTGGTTGGCTTTCAGTGATTCAACGCCCTTGTCGGCTAGCTGGTCAAATGATAGATGATGATTATCCCATTGCTCAATGCCGATTTGTAGGACTGTGTCGTCAGGATTGAGCTGTAAATGAACGTGCGGCGACATTTCATGCATGATTAACTCATGGTAGTCGCGCAACCTTTCGGCTGTATGTTCATCATGAATAAATTCAAGTGTCGGCTCACCGCTTGGCTTGGCGATACGCCTGGTAAGCCATCCACAGGCCTTGATTGCAATATTGCACCACCATATTATCAGGTGATAAATCCCTTTGTTGATCATATTCATACTGGCGCCTTCTCCCGCGCCAGTTGTACATGTGCTTGGTTCATTTTGGAGCCTCGGTTTTCTTGGTTACAGTGCAACCTTCTGATACATAGTGTATTTCTCTTGTATCAAGATCGCGGAATATCCATGAATCACCCGTTGCATACGGTATAGATAAGACTTCAGCACTTTTGCAGAGCGTCGTCTGTGCACCATTAAAGTTCACCCGTACAACATCATTTACTGATATTTTATATTCCATCTCATCCACCCTTCTTTTGTGAGTCGGTTAGGGCTGCTTTGACTATCTCTACAATTTCGCGGATTCTAATTTTATATTCGCCAAAACCTATGGCCCTTGCTGCCTTTGCGCCAATTTTCTGTATCACGCCCTTCAAACCATCCCTCTCCGCCGTCATTGCTTGGAGTTGGGATTGGGAGGCTTCATACATTTCCTGTGCTGTAAATAAATAAGGTTCAAATAACTCAGCAATTTGTGTCGCTAATTCCTGCACCTTGTCAACATCCAAATTTCCACCTAGATAATACTCCACAGCCTCTAAAATATTGGCATGTTCAAAGTTTAATACTTTTTCAACTTCCCGGCTCTCACTCATGTCACTGCTCCTCGGTTGGGTTGGTTAGATCAACAATAATCGGCTCCTCTAATTCGGCCCTAATTAATCTATGTTGCTCAATCATTTCTTCTATTTCATGCCAGCGAGGATCACCACATCCAACATTAGACCCAACTGCAATTAGTATTTGATCCGATCTAGTCTGTTCAGCCTCCAACTCCTCAACCCGCTTATTCGCTTCTGCTAGTCGGGATTCAAATACTACCTCGATTTCGGTCATTGCATCACGCATGGTTATCGCGTAACTCCTGAACCGTTTGATAATCGGCTCAAGTTCGCGCCTGAGTTGTAATTGTTTTTCTGTCATGGGGTTGGTCATTTTGTCACCTCAATTCCTTCTAACATTCCCTGAATTTTCCCCTGAAGCCTTGCAATTTCGGCCTTCGCTTCTGCTAGTTCAGCGGTGAGGCGGTCTTCTATGGGGCGGTTGTTCCAAGCAATAATATCATCTTCACTTTCAAGAGTAAAAGACATTAACGTACAATCGATGGCAGGATGATCATATCCTCCATACTTCTGGTTTATAATAAACTCTCCTTTGCATACCGGACACGGGAGCGGTTTCAATTCACCTATTTTCAACTTATCCATTACTAGCCCTTTCGAGTAAATTGAGATGTCTCCACCTCGTTCCGTTTTTAATGCGCCCTATACTGGTTGGTGCTACTCTGTATTCCCTTGCGATTACGCATTGTTTCTCCTGTCCTCCATGGCGACCCGCTCGTCTGGATCAACCATATAGTTTTTAATGCGACGTATATTTTTGCGTCTATTTAAGACTCTACCCCATCCAGTACAAGCAGGACAATTTCTATTTGGCTTTGCGCCAAAGACGTTACGATTTGATTTGCCGTAACCAGTACCATTACATTTTGGGCATGGGTACTTCACTTGCTAGCCCTCCTGTCTTGCCCCTTGCGGCGGGTTGAAATACCACCACGCCTACCTCTGCGTTCATACTTATATGCCCGCCTGTTAAATTTACCACACCTATCACAAGGGACGCATTGTGTGCCGAATCCCAACGCTTTAGTTTGCATACCAGACCCTTTGCACACACAAATACCTGTGCCCCGCCTCTCATTCCCTGATCTACGGTTACACTCAGGGGATGTGTAATCATAAGTTTTGCCTGGATCAATCATTGGTGCGCCTTTCTATGTTGGAGCGTTGGTCGTCCGGTTCAAGGAAATCAGGATCAAGCGTGCCCCTGTAAAGTGGTTGCTCTACCCGCCTCTCATTGATACGGCGCTGGCCTGTGCGGTTTTCAATAAGACGCTTGACAGTAGATTGACAATGCGTGCATTTCCCATCTTTAACAGCAGCAGACTCTAAGTAATGGTCCCCGTATTCACAATAGTAGTCCCAAGGCAAGTAATCCTGTCGACGCCTATCACTCATAATTTCCTCGGTGGTGCGATGTCTTGCCAGTGGGTAATCTGCCCCAACTTTAAGTCGCCATATGCCTCGCTATGGAACCATAATTCGCTTGTGTACCAACCCACCTGAAATATATCCCACCCTAACTCGGCCAAGTGTGGGCAATATAACAATAGTAATTCTTCTTGGTTGTCCTCTGGTAGTTCGTCCTCAACCTTCACCCAGCGATCTATCTCAGCTATGGCTTGGGCGGTGTTTTTGTGAATTGCCGTTCTACTTTCCGGCAGAAATATATCGTAGGTTTTTGTCAACAACTCCCGCACTTCATCTATATAACTCATATCAATTCCTCACATTCTTCTTCATATTCCTTTCAAGCATGTTGTACAGGCCGCGCAGCATCAGGTATACGGCCGCTAAACAGGTGAGCATAATGCCAATGGATAGTATTGCGATGGTTGCATTACTCATATTAGACCCTTTCGTAATATCAGTACCAAAATTGTGATTACTAGCGCAACTAGTGATGTGAATATCAAGCCGAATATTATGCCACGCATGTTAGGCTCCAAGAGTTAGTTGACGGTTACTTCCAGTTACTTCATCCCACAATCGCAAGCATTCAGAGCATACGAGCCGGTCTATTTTTTCCTCAATCCATGCGACATCATAGCCTGGATCGCCTACTTTGATTTTATCACACAATGGCTTGGTACTTAGTGGCCCCACAGGGTCAGCCTCAAGGTAGTGAAATACGTCAACGCCCCTGATGTAAGCGAATGCACCGCGTAATTGCATGGTGGTGGTCATGCTAGCCCCACTGCTCCGCCATTGCATTTTGCGATGCCCTGAAACATTAAAGACTTTTGACACTTGCCATCTATTTTTCGCTTTGTACTCCAAAAATCCAGTTTTTTATGTGGACCACCAACTACCTTAGTGGGAATAAGTGGTGGCAGATATTCCAGCCAGAGACAATATGCTTTACGATAATGATGCCCAAATTGGTATGCTTTTATGATTTGGTCCGGCTTGCGATATATAGTAGACATAACACCCACTGGATTTTCTATTGCTTTTCTTTTTATTTTCGCCTTGACTAATTTCATAAAAAATGCCGCACCTAAATCTCTATTTATTTCCCAATTAAGATGTGGGTAAAGCGTAATATTCGCCTGCCCGCCAGTACAAATATAAGTGCACGGCGGAAACGCTATCATCATATCCCAACCATCCTCGAGGACATCCATTACGTCGCCCTGATAGTGCGGTCCTGGTACATCGGTAGGTAATATGTCGCAACTCATCGCGTCATGCCCCTTGGCAATAAACGCGTCACGAACACGACCCGAATATTCACAAGCAACGAGAATATTCACTCCACTACCTCGACATACGCGATCGGGCACACCGACAGCGCAATACCGGTCACGCCTTTTCGCGTCTTGATAGTGCGATGGATCCCACCACCGCGGCACTGTATGCACTTTGGATTACCATACACCAGCACAGTTTTAGGCGGGTCAAGTTTGGCCTTAACGTCGTCAGGCATCACAATCATAGGTGTGTTAGACATTATTCATATCCTTCGCGGTTTATCGATTTTATCTTGTGAAATTAATTCTAGTTGCTTAGATGACTGCCGTGGATTGCATTCCAAACATGCCCGAGAATCAACTGGTATTCCAATAAATATTGCATCCATTCTATCGGATAATTCTTGCAACATATCAGCCTTTGTTGGTATCGGGCCTGTCCTCAATCCCCAAGATTCAAATAATATTGCATCGTCAGGCATTACAATAACCTAGTTCGGTTGACCAAGTTGCACTATATTCGACGGCTTATCGGGCAGCTGACTTTCGTCACACGTCCAGCCCTCACCCTCAATTGGATGCACCTTTAGAAATACTTCCATTTCGGCTGTGTGCTCCGGGCCCAATGCCATCTTACCACTAGTCGTGAGCAATGACATAACCTTGATCTTGTTGACCTTGCCAGTAGGTACCAGTGTCCCTTTGGGCACTTGCTTGCTGTCGACCAACGTCGGTGCGGTTTCCTGCTCGTTCATAGTTTGACGGATCACGCCAAGTATAGCACTGTGCTGTATTTCGAATATGCCGTTACGGCTTTTGAATAGTTGGTTTTTCATGAAGCTGCCTTTATTTCTGTATGATATTTTTTAAATGCATTGACGTCATCTTTGTCGTATTCCCAAATCAATAATATATGACTTATTTCATATTCATTCATCGGCCTATGCTCTCTAACGCTGGGATTTGGTTCACAGACATTTTTGCCATCCCAATAAACGGCATGCGTACATCCAACCAACGCATCACTCGTAACAACCAGATACATTCTTACGCTAGTATCAATGTCACATGATACTTTTTTACTGCCAATCTGTTTCTGGTCATAAATTTCAATTTCAGGAGAAAACGAATAACCACGTGATAGTAAATACGAATCAATCTCGTATTTGCTGAAACATATTCTTTTATCTGGATGCTCCGAATCTTCATGAATTGCCGATCCATCATGGCCGATAAATTCAACTACATCCTTGAGCGTTTCACCCGTGATCATGGCGGCAACGCATGCCGCACATGACCAATTATCAAGCTGTTTTACAACTCGACTCATAGCGACGACCGCACCAATAAACGCTGATTGATTACCAGCCTACGCGGCCCGTATGGCAAGTATTTCATATTATCACGGATCAACACGACCCAGGCGTAATGATCGCCGTAGACTTGATTTGCAATGCTCCATAGCGTATCACCGGGCTTGACCCTGTAGTCGTTGAATACATAGCGATATACGGTACCGGTGCCAGCAAATTTGTGCAATACCAATTCATCATAGGGAAATATCAAGTGCACTGATTCAATGCGTGAATAATTCCATTTGCGTATTTTGCGCCAATCGTCGACACTGCCCAGCTGATCCATGGCAATAGTTGAAAGCCAGTCACCAGGCTTGATTATGTAAGTATATGCAACAGTTTCATATACGGCTGGATTGGTTTCGTTGAATTCGGCCTTGGTTTCAGGCATTACTACGGTGGCTGGTTCAGCCTGGACTACTTTAGCGGGCGGTTCGACTTGCTCGACGGGTTTGTCAGCACAGCCAAATATCAGGATCGCTAGGATTAATAAGAATCGTTTCATGGTGTCACCTCGTTTTGTTTATTTGCTTCTTCAACTTCACGTTCGCGCCGCTTCAAATATACTGCCTTGCGATGTTCAAGTATTTCCCGGGTGTCGGGCTGTAAGTCTTTGGCCAGTGAATCATTGATCGCCTGAATTACTTGCCAAATAATGGTTGGGCTGCTCATGACAATGGCCCCTTATGCTTGCCGCATTTATAGCAATGCTTCTGCATTCTATTTCCACCATAGCGACGAGTGTAATCATATTGCCATATATGAGGGCATCGGTCCCATGCATCCACTATCGCAAGGCGTAACTCTTTTGGGGCATGTTCTGCGCCTGACATCAAAGCAAAATCCGATGCTCCGAGATAGGTATAATTGCCATCGATGTCAACGGAGCCAGGTATAGTTGCAGTACTCATGACTTACCCCTGTTTCTTATCCAATACGTAGTGCAACAAGCACAGCGCATCGGCCTCGTTGTCGTCGGTCGGATTGTAGCCACGCTCCCTAGCTGCTGCTTTCATCATATCCTTGTCGGCCTTGCCACTACCGGTTGCATGTTTTTTTATGGTGGCGTTGTGAACTGAATCAATTTTAATGTCATGTTGATAGCAAAATTTTTCGATCAAGCATTTGATGCAAAAATATACATTCAATGCCGGACCTTTCAAGCCCTGTTGAGATTCGAACCATAATTCATCAATACGCTTATTGTCACTAGGTAATTTGAATATCAGGCTTGTAATCTCAACGAACCAATTAGCCACGCGTTGCCAACGTCGGCCCGGGTGGTCATATTCGCGTGGTGCGAAATCCTTGCTACCCGAGAAGACCGAGCCGCCACGAATGACGGCCCAGCCTAATTTGTTGCCAATATCAATGACAAGGATAGTTTTAGTAGTTGCCATCGCCGTCATCACTATAATCGTTGTCTTTAATGGGTTGAATCGTTTCAACAGGAACCTTTTTGTCGCTGTATTCCTCACCCGAATTGGCCAAGGTGGCATCACCATCACTGACCTTCGATGCCATTTCCATCTGTGTATCGCTGTCGACCTCGGTGAGCGTGGTTTGTTCGCCGGCCTCGGTTGGTTCGGTTTCAGGCGCGTCGTCGAGGTTCATTTTGTGCTGTGACCGTTCGCCGTCATAATATGCTTCAGCCTCTTTGATCAATTCATTGACGGCATTGAGTACGACCGTTGGCAGATTACCCGCCTTGACGCTGCCCGGATCAGCTGCTTCAATATAGGAAGGTGTATTGAAATTCCAAGCCTTGCCATTGGCTAATTTCTTGGTAGCAGATAGCGTGACAATCTTGAGTGATTTTTTACGCTCTATGCTGACCGTGTGACACTTCAAAACACCGACATTTTCTGGCGGTATATCAACCATGCCACCAATAAAGCCATCGAACTTTCGTATAGCCCCAAGGAATGAATCTTTTGGTATGTCGGGGAATGAATCAGTGTGGGTTTCGCCATCACCGCCACTGTGAGCTAGCCCGACCTTGATGCTCGAACCTTCGCCCTTGATCGATATTTTAGTGAGTGTTGTTTCCATTGTGTTCCTTTTATTTGATCGTTTCAAACTCTATTACCCACACCCAATGATTTTCACCCCAGCCATAGCCACGTTTTTCGTTGATGGAGTCCCATAAAAGCCTAAACACTGTTATAGGGTCTTGGTTGATAATGTATTTACCGCCTACCCATATTTGATGGCTTGGGGCATAAGTGCCAACATCTTGCACTCCTTCCGCTGCCGTATCTTTTCTGTTTATATCTTGAACCCTCTCAACCCGTATATCAATGATCTTGAGATTGATTCTGCTTACTTTTCTAGGCATGTGAATTGATGGATGCCACTTTTTTCGCCCTTCCCATTTGCCTTCAGCCCTATAAACCGGAATACCGCCATTGTATGAGAACG
>Ga0114923_10003154_pt1 | contig 11126 bp, 8 predicted proteins | sample SumtaG_FD_89578 | JGI IMG/M metagenome (GOLD analysis project Ga0114923, IMG submission 89578) | Deep subsurface microbial communities from Indian Ocean to uncover new lineages of life (NeLLi) - Sumatra_00157 metaG | ecosystem: Environmental > Aquatic > Marine > Oceanic > Sediment | place: near...
CCCTTCCCCGATTAAATAGTCGCAGGCTTCAAATAAAACCCCCGGGTCTTCAAGTTTACCCACATAAGAACCGGATTTATTCTGTTCACAGCAGCCGCCAATCGGCTTATCTGTAATAAAATATTTCTCGATATGAACCCCGTAGACTGCCCTGACGGTATTGATAATATTAAATACAACCTCCAACTCCTGTTTGCTTGCTTTTTCAATGATTAAACCGACTTTATTGGCATACGGTTTGTACAGGTTCACCACCCCTTTGCAGAACTGATCGATCATAAACCCTTCCGTATAGAGTACGTTGTCATTCATAAATATAAAGTTAGAAGCATTGACGGCATTGGGATTGGTAATTAAATAATCCGTACAGGAAGCCAGTAATTCCGTAACCGGGGCAGCGTCTCCGGCATAGCCGCCGATCTCACAGCCAATGCCCGTGGGAATTATACTCAAGACTACACTCTTACCGGGATAACATTCCTCTACCCTATTTTGGGGGAACGGATATTCTTCTTCCGAAGATATGGTGATCTCCATGAATAACTCTTCTCCGGTTACCCTGGAGATAAACCAGCGAAGGATATGAGTCCCAAATTTCCTCTCCAATATCTCCGGTAGATCATCCACACACTTAAAATCCGACTTATTAATAACAAATTCAATATTACTAATCATTTTATAACTCCTTAATTATTTTTTTCAGCAGCGCATCGGCTCGATTATTTAATTAAATTTTCGTGAATCCTCGATCGACACAAAGATGAAAAATATAATCGCCGCACCAATTCAGGAGTAAAATCCTTGTTTGAATAGGCTTCCGCCATTGATATTCCTGCAAAGCAACGAAAAATTTGTCGGATAAATCATCCTCGTTTGAATTTAAGGCTAAATGATAAAAAAATAAATCTATCGTCAAAAAATAATTGATGATTTCCCAAAAGAATATTAACACCACAAATGGAAAAAATGTAAATCCATAAAATCTTCTGTTATTTGCTTTAACCTTGGAAACATGAAAACCTTTTCTTAAAGCTGATTTCAGGCATATAGGGCTAATTATTTTTATTTTAAAATCTATCCGGTTAACTCCTGTTTTCCCGGGGAATGAATAGTCACATTGCTGAAAAATCAAGCATTTTGAGCACTTTCTCTTTTGCAAATGGAATTTTTTATGGATGCTGACGTTTGTTCCCTGTAAATATCTCACCTGACTGCTCCCGGCTTGGTTAAGCTTCCGCCCTTGGCATGCAGGCAAAGCATAAGAAAATTAGTCGCACAAAACATCCTCTTTTGATTTTGAGGTCTTTGATGAAAAATGAAACAACCTTTAGAAAAATTTGAATATATTGGGAAAAATTCTGAATTTAATCAGAAGTAGGGTATTATCCTAACATAACTAAAAAATATGTAAATCCATAAAATCATCCGGTATTTCTTTTTATTTTAAAAGTATGAAAAACATTTCATGGAAATCATTTCAACCGAATTGGCTTGATTACTCTTTTTCTAAAATCCACTGGTTTGAGTCCTGTTTTACCGGGTGCTAAAGAGTTATTTTTCTATAAATATTAGGTGTTTTGTACACCTTCTCTTTGGCCAATGGATTTTTTTATGTATTTTGATTTTTTTACCGTGTTTGCCCATGTGCATACGGGGCTAAAATCTCCCTCTTGTGTTTGTCTGGGTCGATCTGCGGCTTTTTTATCCTGAGAATGCGATTCTTGGAAAAATGTGCTTGACAATTTCAAGGTAACGGATATAATGTTTTTTAACACTCAATAATGAGGACGATATGACAAGTAAAAAATTGGTCGATGTCTTGTTACCGGTCTACAACGAAGAACATGTCCTGGGAAATAGCGTCACCACACTTCGGGATTTTTTACAGGATAACGTAACGGATTTCGATTGGATTATTACTATCGGAGACAATGCTTCTACAGACAAAACTTTAGAGAAAGGCAAAGAACTGGAAAATCGTTTTACAGATGTCCGGGTATTTCATTTGCCCCAAAAAGGACGCGGTCGTATGGTGAAATACGCCTGGCAGAAAAGTGAAGCAGATATCCTCAGTTATATGGATATCGATCTTTCCACCGACTTAAAGGCTTTCCCGCCCATGGTCAGAGCTATTATGGACGGTTACGATGTAGCTATCGGTTCCCGCCAATACAAAGGCGCGGAAGTAAAACGCAGTTTTAAACGGGAGGCTATTTCCAGGGGCTATATTTGGATTTTAAAATTATTGCTGGGCTTCCCGTTTACCGATGCCCAATGCGGGTTTAAGGCGGTGTCAAAAAAACTGGTTAATGAATTATTCCCAATAATCGAAGACGATGAGTGGTTTTTTGATACGGAACTATTGTACCTGGCCCATAAGAATGGGTATAAAGTGAAAGAGTTACCGGTGCGGTGGATCGAGGATACGGACTCCCGGGTCAAGATCACCCGTACCGCATGGCTGGACATCAAAGGCGTATTCCGCATGCGCAAATATAAACGACAGGGAAAAATAAAAATAAAGACCAATTAATACCTAATAATGAAACCTTCTCTATTGATAACCGGAAGCGGCGGATTTGTCGGCCAGCGCCTGACAGCGGCGTTGGACCTCGCGAAATACGGGAAAATCTACTGCCTCACCCGCAAACGGGAAAATGTCCGGCTGCCGGAACCGAAACCTGGAAATATCGAAATCATCGAAGGCGACCTGCTAACCGCCGTTGCCTATGAATCCGTTTTAGAGCAAGTGGATACGGTCATTCACCTGGCTGCCGCCACCGGCAAGGTGAATCCAGGGGAATACTTCAAAGTCAATGCCTTCGGCACCATGCTGCTGCTGGACCGCTGCAAACAGGAAAAATCAGCGGTAAAAAATTTTTTATTTGTCAGTTCCATCGCGGTTTCGTTTAAAAATAAGTCCCGCTATTTTTACGCCCAGTCCAAAGAGCAGGCGGAAAATTATGTGAAAACCAGCGGACTCAATTACACCATCCTGCGGCCCACCATGATCATGGGAAAAGGTTCGCCGGTTTTTGCCGGACTGGCCCAACTGGCTGGCCTCCCCGTAATACCGGTGTTTGGAAAAGGGAAAAATTTGATTCAACCCATCCATGTCAAAGATGTGGTCAAAGCCATCATCCATATCGAAGCGGATTCACGCTATCACGGTGAAGTGCTGGAACTGGGGGGACCGGAAACGGTTTCAATCAAAGATTTTATGAGAAAAATTGCCCGGGAAAAGAAAAAGAGTAAAAAAAGTCCCGCTGTGTTTCACCTGCCTATCGGGCTGATTGCCTTTTTTCTCTCTATCCTGGAACGAGTGGTCTATGGCCTGCTGCCGATGACAGTGGGGCAACTGGCTTCTTTCCGCAATGATGGCACCGCCAAAGGGAATTCCCTGGCGAAAAAGTTGTCTCCCTTTATGACCGGGTTGGATGAAATCATTGAAAAAAGCCTGGAGCAAGATAAACCCATCGATATTCCCAAACCACTGCTGCGGGAATGCCGGGTTTTTTGCCGATACCTGGTTAAGCAAACACCCAATAACTATGTCCTGGAAAAATACCACCAATGCCAGCAAAAATTGAATTTCCAACCGGTAGACTTTTTTGATGCTTTTCTTTTAAAATTAGCCGCTGCCCGCCCCTTCTTTACCCGGATGACAGACGCTTACTCGCGCTTTTTTCGTTCAAATTCCATTGTCAGGAAAAAGTTGGCTTATCTTATGGCCATCCTGGAAACCTCTCCCCCCTATTTCCGCTTTTATGATTCCGTCGACAGCAAAGGGAAATTGGGATTACTGGTAAAGATCGGCATTAAAGGGATAGGAATGGCCATGCACCTGTTGGTATCTTTTATCTTTTTATTCCCTTTGCAGCTAGTGGCAAAGATTGTCAAAGGGAAACCGGGTGGACAATGACAAAAATAACGATTGTGGGTTCCGGGGCCAGCGGCGTTCATTTTGCCTTGTCCCTGCTTAAAAAAGGGCATGAGGTGACCATGCTGGATGTCGGTTATACCGGCCCCCCGCAGAAGAACCCTGAAGATACCTTTTACCAATTGAAATGCAGTCTCAAAGACCCGGTAAATTATTTCCTGGGTGAAAATTTTGAAAGCGTGGTTCCCCCGGATTATGACCAAGAGATTTACGGTTTTCCTCCCAATAAACAGTATATTTTCAAAGTCCCCGGTGATTTTAAGGAAACCGCCACCGGTTTTGATCCCCTTTTTTCCTTTGCCGCCGGCGGCCTGGCCCAGGCCTGGACCGGTGGTGCCTATCCCTTTGACGATAAAGATATGAAGGATTTTCCTTTTTCATATAAAGATATCGAACCCTATTACGAAGAAGCGGCTGAACGGATCGGGGTGATCGGTACGGATGATGACCTTTCCAAATATTTCCCCCTGCACAAGAACCTGCTGCCGCCCCTCGAGCTTGATGAGCACTCGCAATCGCTGGCAGATAATTATCAAAAGAAACGGGCGGATTTGAATAAAAAATTGGGTATCTACCTGGGACGAAACCGTATGGCTGTATTGAGCCGGGATAAAAAGGAACGCAAAGCTTGCGATTATTCGGGCCGCTGTATCTGGGGATGCCCCAGCGATTCCCTCTATGTTCCCTCCCTCACATTGGAAGAATGCCGGGGGTTCCCCAAGTTCACCTATATCCCCAACCAACTGGTGACCCACTTTATATATAATAGCAAAAATCGTATCACCTCCATTGCCGCCCGGTCCCCGGAAGATAAAAAAACAATTGAATACGATGTGGAAACCCTGGCCCTGGCCGCGGGGACCCTCTCCTCGTCGAAAATTTACCTGGATTCCATCTACCGGAAAACCGGGGAAATTTTCACATTGCAGGGTCTGATGGATAACCGCCAAGTCCTGGTCCCTTTTATCAATATGAAAATGCTTGGTAAGAATTACAATCCCGATTCTTACCAGTATCATCAACTGGCCATTGGTTTTGAAATAGCAGGCCCCAGCGGTTACGATTATGTACACGGCCAGCTTACTACCTTAAAAACGGTTTTAATGCAGCCCATACTGCAAACCATGCCCCTGGATTGGAAAACCGCCACTTTCCTGGGACGCAATCTTCACTCCACAATGGGGGTCGTCAATATTAATTACAGCGATACCCGCCGCAAAGGAAATTATGTTACCCTGCAGCCGCAAAGGCCCGCTTCCGATGGTTTATCCACCCTGGAAATTTCTTATTCTCCCCCCAGGGATGAGAAAAAAAAGATTTCTTCTTCGTTAAAACGGGTAAAGAAATTCCTCAAGTCCCTGGGAGCCTTTATTCCACCGGGTCAAGCCCATATTCGCCCCATGGGGGCCAGTGTCCATTATTCAGGCACCCTGCCCATGTCCACGAAACCCAAACCCGGGTCTCTCTCCCCCAATTGTAAAAGCTATGATTTTGAAAATCTTTATATTGTCGATGGGACATCGCTTCCTTTTTTACCGGCCAAAAACCTTACCTTTACGTTAATGGCAAATGCCGTACGGGTGGCCGATAAGGAGTTTTGAGTATGTTTATTAGGGAAACCACGAAGGACACGAAGATAAATCGATGAGGTCTGGTAATGAAATTTAAAGTTATTATTCTACTGACAATGCTGCTTTTGGCTAATGGTATTTTGTTTTCACAGGATACTACCGGTACTGTAAAAAAAGAGAAGAAATTCGAGATTGAATTCTCCATCGGACTGGCAAAAATGAACCCGGAGTCGATCTATGCCCGGTCTTTGGGCATCGATGCTTTGATCGATCAATACGCCCGCTATTACCAGTTGGATCAATCCGTTACCGGGGAATTTATGGAAAATAAACGATTTATTCCCCTTAACGTCTCCGGGAATTTTCTCTTAAATGATAATGTATACCTGAAACTAGGGCTTGATTATTGTTTTAGCAGCGCCTCATCGGAAAAGACCTACCAGGTGGCCTGGGAAGATTTTAATGAAAACCATGACTATAATTTAACCGACAAGATTTCCTACCTGATGCCGCATCTGGGTGTGGGACTTAGGCATGCTTCGTTTGATTTTTACGGGGCCCTGGGTTTGGGGTTGGTTCGTTTCATCCATACCGAAGAGTTGAACTATTCCGAACCCGGTTACGGGCTTGAAACCAGCGATACCTTTGAAGTAAAAGGAACCGCCCCCGGCATAATAATCGGTATTAAATACAGGGTTAAGCTTAATAAAAAAACTTCAGGAAGTTCTGTCAATGCATTTGTTAAGCTGGAATCCGTGTTGTTAAAAGTGAACAGCTTGAAGGGCAGTAAAGTGTCAGCCGCAGCCGATTCAGCGGGAGAACGGTACTCGCAGATGCTGGAAGGTACGCTATACAACTTTGGATGGAGTCCTTACGGTACACAGCGATTCGATTTCTGGGATTTGTACGAAACCCCTCCCACAGACCCATTAATTCAAAATATTGAGAAACTAAGCCTTAATCTTTCCGGCATTCGTTTAATGATCGGGATATCTTTCTAGATGCGGATGGCATCCCAGGCAAATTTTCCTTTCCCTTCAATTATGATATAATACACTTTGGTAGGAAAAAATGAGAAAAGTACAGATGTGGACAGCATTAATCATTCTATTCATAGTGCAAAATATGGTCATGGCAACAGAAGTGGCGGGAAAAGAATTGTATTATGAACTGCATAAAACCGCAAAGTTCCGGCTTTTTGTGCCGGAAAATGTTACGTTTATCCGCGGTGTGATCTGTGTATCCGACTACCACGCAGGAACACATATTTATGGTTCTAAACTGGGATACCGTAAACTGGCAAAAAGCATACGATTTGCAATCCTCAAGTATTATTTGGGAGAAGTTCATGAGATGTATAAAAAGGAGCGTTATAACGATATGATTTCCGCGCTTGAATATTTTGCCGCTAAAACCGGTTATGATGAGCTTAAATATTCCAAACTTGTCTTAACCGGACTTTCTTATGCAGGTAGACAAGCTTGTGTGTTTGCAATGTATAATCCTTCGCGATGTATTGCCATAATTGTAATTCATGGTGCTTTCAGAAAAAAGTATGGGGGATTACTGGCTGTTAACAACGCAGTATGTAACATACCTGGAATCTTTCCCATTGCCCAATTCGACAATATAACAAAGGACTCTTCATATCACCAGGTAATTAAAGCACGAAAAAAAGGGGCACTTTGGGGAGCTTATATCGATCCCGCTTCAAGACATCCGGTTGTACGTAATCAGCAGCTAAATATTTTATGGCTTAAAGCGGTAGTGAATAAACGTTTGCCGGGACACATCCCCAGTAATAAGGATTTTCCACTATATAACATCCAAAAAGAGAATGGCTGGTTAGCAAGCCTGGAATACAAATCGGCAGGGGGGAAATTTGCTGTCACTAAGGCCGAAATTTATCCATATAAAAAATATCCTTATAGTAAAGTTCAAGCCCAATGGCTTCCTAGCCGGGAAGTGGCTGAATCCTGGTTAGAACGGAACCAGGGTGCAATTATTAAGAAAACCGGGTTAATGAAAAAGAAAAATTGAACTGCCCCCAAATCACTCTCCAAATCAAAAGTTTTGGGAAGTCCGCTATAACGAAACCTTTTTACAAAAAGGTTTTTGGCCGCCGGAGGCAGGTGCTTTGGGGATTGACCGGACGCAGAGGCTTCATGCCCGTCCGGTCAGGCGGTATTTGAATTCAAACGGATTACTGGCCTGACCCTTTTTTTACCATTTTTTTCCCTGTTCCCATTTTTTTCTCGTACGGGGCATTCGGGGCTATTAAGGAACTATTTATCTTTGTCCAGGTTAGAATTTAGGTAATTTAGGGGCAGGCCAATTTCTCTTACCTGAACTTTTCTGTATTGCTTTAAGGCGTCAATCTTTTTTTACGTTTTTACGCACCGAGCACGTTTTTCTGCGCCGATTTTACCTGGACTATAGTATAGAAAATGGCAGACAGTGTCTGCCAAATTGAGTTGGAGTCACTATACACTTTTATTGAGTGTTTCAGATAATATGGCCAAAAACTTTTATGAAAAACAATGTATCCGAGATAATTGGTCTGTTAGAGAACTCAAAAGACAAATTAAATCCGCCCTGTTCCAACGAATTGCTTTAAGCAAAGATAAAAAAGGAGTTCTTGAGTTGGCTCAAAAAGGCCATATCATCCAAACCAGTGAAGATATTATAAAAGACCCTTATGTGTTAGAGTTTATGGGTATACCCGAAGACTATCGTTATTCAGAAAAAAAATTAGAACAAAAAATCATCGATAATTTACAAATGTTTCTTTTAGAATTAGGGAAAGGATTTGCTTTTGTAGGTCGTCAGTACCGGCTTACGTTAAATAATCAACATTATTATGTTGATCTTGTGTTTTATCACCGAATATTGAAATGCTTTGTGTTGATTAACCTGAAAATAGGATTTGTGGTAGAATTTAGGGACAGGCCAATTTCTTCCCTCCGTCCCTGTTTTTCGTCCCTGTTTTTCCTGTTTTTCCGGCCTGTCCCCAAAAACCCCCAAAATCCTTACGGCTATATTCTTGAAAACAATGTCTCTACCAACAATTATTACGGAATATTTATCTGGGAATTCGGTACCAATGACTGGCCCCCGGAGGGTAACATCTTCCCGGCAATTTCTTTCAGGAATTTGGCCGCGGCCATTGCTGTTATGCCCAGTGGGTCTTGGCGGGGGTTGACTTCCACGATATCGGCACCGACTATTGGACCTTTCAATTTTTGAATAATTTGAATGACCTCACGAGTGGAAAGCCCGCCCGGTTCATGATGAGATACCCCGGGGGCAAAGGCGGGGTCCAGCACATCCATATCCAGGGAGATGTAAACAGGCCCGTTAAAGGCCGGGTTAAAGGAAGGATGCCACTGTTTCATATCGATGGTTTCAACATTAAAACGCTTGGCCTGTTCCTGCTGATGGGGATTCATGGTGCGGATGCCTACCTGGACCAGTCGTTCAGCCAGGTTCTCTTCCATTATTCGCGCAAAGGGGCAGGCATGGGAGTAGATATTGCCCTCATACTCGTTGTACAGGTCCGGGTGAGCGTCCAGTTGAAGAATGTTTAGGTTTTTATATTTTTTCCCATAAGCTTTCAGAATGGGATAAGTCACCGAATGGTCGCCACCCAGGGATAATACAAAAGCTTCCTTTTCAAGAATATTTTTAATAGGCTGTTCAATATCGTCGATATAGTTTTTTATGTTAAGGTCGCCAAGATCAAGAAATTGCGGTTCTGCGCTTAAGTCCACGATACTCTCCGTACACATATTTGAAGAGTCAGATTTTAGGGCTCCCCGGATTTTTTGTGGTGCCAGGGCAGTCCCTTTCATAAAGGTTGAATGCTCATCAAAGGGGATTCCAATTATTGCCACTGTACCGGCTTTGACGTTGTTTAATTTATTCATCCAATCATTTTATCATTGTATCAGAAAATGGCTCGATTATCAAACTCCCGGAGGATTTTATGTATTGGCTTCCCCTGTCACAAAATTTTTGGTTCTACTAAAAAATTTGTAGGTTGGATTTGAAATGGGGATGACCTGTATTATGATGGAATCTCAATTTTTCTTTCACTTTTCTCCTTCATGCCGGGACATTCGGGGCAGGCAATGCCAGCCCCCTACAGCGTGTACTTTGTAGGGAACAGGCTTGCCTGTTCCCTACCGTCGAGTGAGGCCTGACACGACACTATAACCGGCAAGAAAAAAGAAAAAACCGCGGATCCGGCAGGGAACGCTCTTATTCCTGCTGCGCTCCCTGCCTTCTCCACGCTCACCCCGCGGCGCGGGGGGCCTATATGCGGAGGCTCTGCTGGAAGATACTTCAACCACTTGTTTCCACGGAGACCCGCATAAAAATGAAAATGCCTATGCGATTAAACCGACTGCATCACTAAGCCTTTTCATTCAAATCTTTAGCGGTGCCGGCCGCCTTTTCAACGGACTCTTTCGGGGGGACATAATCCTGACCGGTATCTGCCGGTGCAGGCGTTTCTCCGCCATCGGTTTCCTCCGTAACCGGTTTGGGCTTGGGCCGGTTCCGTACAAATATCCCAATCCGTTCCAGGGTCTGGTGATTGTCATTTTCAAACAACATGAACAGCACAGCCTTTAATTGGTGCATATAGCGCCTCAATTCAGCCAGTTTTACATCCCGGTCTTCCGTTAAACGCTGACATTCACCCATTAAATTGATTAGCTGTTGATGGAGGTCCCGGACCCCGGAGACTTCATCCAATTCCTTTTGCATTTTTTCTGCCGTTACCTCGAGGGTTGTAAGCTCAGCAAGAATGTGCTCTTTGGCTTTGACATTGGAATAAAAATTGACCGCCTGGGTCAGGAAAGCCGGGACAGTGGCCTTGCGCTTGCCTTCCAACCCCAGCTCTTTGATCAATTCCGGGGTGTCGTAGAGGGCCGTCTTAAAGACACTCACATAAAATGAGAATTTCCTGGAGACTTCGGCAAATTTCGTTCTCATGGAGAGGCTTAATTTTGCCTGTTCTCCCCGTTTACCAAGCAGTTCATGGTAAACCGACTCAACCCCTTTGAGCATTTCGATTCTCATGTCAAGGTGTTCTTCGGAGTGACCGAAAGAAACGATTTTTTCCTTGATGGGTAAATCTTCTTTTAAACTCAAAAGAGTGATACCTGTTTCGTGTAAATACTTTTCAACTTTTTTGTTAGTTAAAACCATTTTTTCCTCCTTACTCAGGTTTTTTTATTTTTTTTTCCATTAATGGACTGGTGAAGAGTGGATCGGTACGAAAAAAACGGGAACCGTCCTGAATTTTTAGGGAATCGCCCTGAAATTCCCGGGAACTATGCTGAATTTTCAGGGAACTGCTCTGAAATTTCCGGGAACTGTACTGAATTTTTAAGGAATCGCCCTGAAATTCCCGGGAACTATGCTGAAGTTTTAGGGAACTGCCCTGAAATTCCCGGGAACTATGCTGAAGTTTTAGAGAACTGCCCTGAGGTTTCCGGGAATCATGCTGAAGTTTTAGGTAATCGCCATGAAGTTCCCGGTGACCACCGCGAAGTTTCAGGTGAACGCCGTGAATGGAGCGGTACCCGGCCCGGCAATTACGGTTTAAG
>Ga0114923_10003155_pt1 | contig 11125 bp, 11 predicted proteins | sample SumtaG_FD_89578 | JGI IMG/M metagenome (GOLD analysis project Ga0114923, IMG submission 89578) | Deep subsurface microbial communities from Indian Ocean to uncover new lineages of life (NeLLi) - Sumatra_00157 metaG | ecosystem: Environmental > Aquatic > Marine > Oceanic > Sediment | place: near...
ATGTCGCGACATACCCACCTAACCGCTTGGTTCCCGGTTTTTGCGAGTGCCAATGCGTTTGATACAGACAATCGTGCATGGGTTCCTGAAGTGTGGGCTCAAGAGTCTCTTATGGTTTTAGAAGAGAATCTTGTCTATGCTAACATGGTCCATCGCGATTTTGAGGACGAGATCAAAGAGTTCGGTGATGTTGTGAATACCCGTCAGCCGGGTAAGTTCACGGCACGTCGTAAAACTGATGGAAACCCGATTGTGAAGCAGCCCGCGACGGCTACAAAGGTCGCTGTGCCTCTCGATCAGCATATGCACACTTCGTTTATCATCTATGATGGTGAACTTAGTAAATCAATGAAGGATCTGGTGGCAGAGTATTTGAATCCAGCGATTCATTCTCTTGCTCGTCAGATTGACGCTATCGTTGATGCTCAGAAATATCAGTTCCTTGGTAATACTGTTGGTGACTTAGAGACAGCCCCGACTAAGACTGAGGTGATCGCACTTCAGACGAAGATGAATCAGCAAATCATCCCGCCGGATGGTCGCTGGTGTGTTATTACTACAAACACACAGGGTGATCTTTTGGGCGAGCAGCAGTTCACCGATGCCGATAAGTTTGGCGACGATGGATCTGCTATTCGTGAGGGTTCAATTGGTCGTCTCTATGGTACCAATTTCGTTATGTCACAGAATAACAAGAATATCCCAACAGGAAATACTGTTGTTACTGGTGCCATTAATGCTGGGAATTTAACCGTCGGTTCAACTGTTCTTACGGTTGATGGTCTTTCAGCCGTTATTACAGATGGGTCATGGTGTACTATCGCCGGTGACATGAATCCACAGATGATCGAATCAACTGCTGGTGGAACTACTCCAGTTACTCTTAACATCAAACCCGGATTGGTTCAGGCAATTGTTGACGATGCTGTGGTTACTATCTACACTCCCGGTGCAATTGATCTTGCTGCCGGGTATGCTGCTAAGTACGATGAGTTGATCGTTGTCGATGCCTTTACGGTCGCTCACAATCAGGGTCAGTTGGTTACACTTAGTGCGACTGAGACTGACGCTAAGTACGGTTCACTTGACATGGGTAAAGATGCTGCGAATGTTGTAATTCCCAGAACGACTAATCTGACCGTTGACAGACCGCTGGTTGCGGCTGTTGCGAATAACGATGTGGTTGGAATTGGTCCGATGGGTAATTATAACTTTGCTTTCCATCGTAATGCGATTGCTCTTGTGAATCGTCCGCTTGCTACGGTCCCGCCGGACATGGGTGCTCGTTCAGCAGTTGTTAATTTCAACAACTTGTCTCTTCGTGCTACACTCTCTTATGATGCGGAAAATCAGGGTATCCTTGTTACTATTGATACTCTGCTCGGTGTCAAAGTGCTTGATACTGATTTAGGTTGTGTTTTTCTCGCGCTGTGATCCCTCCCTCCGAGAGGGGCGGCAACCCTCCGTGCCGCCCCTCTCACATTTTCTTAGGAAAATAAGATGGCACCCGATGAAAATCCACTAGAGCCAAGAGTACATTCTCTTGAAACTCAAGTTGGTGAGATAAAAACTGATATTAGTGTTCTTGGTGATAAGCTTTCAAAAGGTTTTGTTGCTTTACGGGGTGAAATTACTGATCTTATCAAAGGTCAAGCAGGTATTGGACAAGTTTCTGGTTCTCAAATTATTGGTATTCTTGCTATAATTCTTTTAATTTCAGGATTGTTTGTAACTTATGTTAATTTAGGTCTGCAAAGGGCTGATGCTGAACATCAAATATTACACAAAGAATTAGAAAAAATAGATGAAATGGCTAAATATCATAGAGCTGAAACTGGCTCTATAGTTGAAGATAATGAACGACTCTACCAATATACTGTAGATCAAAATCAGGCACAATGGATGATGATTGACCAACTATGGCAAAAAGCTGGAAATCCACCCTTAAGTGTTGTAATGGATTCTTGGCCTACACCTAATTCGATGAGTAGAGAAGATTGACACTTTTACTAAGACAGAACCGCTTACTTATTTACAGACTCAAACGTGAGTTTGGGGTAACGATTACATATAAAAAACCAACTAGCCAAACAAGAAATGTACAGACAGGACGACTTGTTACAACTTATCAAACTTTTACAATTAAACGCGCTCCAATGCTTCCGGCCCAACATGGTCGTGCGATTTTTAATGCATCTGGTGGTGAGTTTGATTCATCCCATCGTGTTGTTCTTATTGATGTTGTTGATCTACCGAGTGGCTTTCAACCTGATTTACGTGATCATATTATATTTGAAACAATCCAATGGAATATTAAACAAATTCAAGAGGCTGAAGATAGTCGATCCTTCCACTTATTATTGCAACGGACACGCGGCACATGAGTATGAATCAACATTGGGCACGTTGGTGTTTTGCCTCATTAAATAAACAATTTGAGGATAATAAAGGAACACTTACATTAATCTCTTCAACTGAAGATAGTGATCTTATTAATGAATCTGATGATTTTGTTGAATATACTTTTACCGGCCCACTAGCAATAGAAAATGCAAAAGGAGAATGGACACTTTTCTTTGATATTAGTTTCTTAGTTCAAGCAACAATAGATGATAAAGATTTTCAAAAAATGTTAAGATTAGCCGGAATTATTGAAACTGCATTTATTGATGAAATTGGTGCTTTTAAATACGGTGATACAGCAGCCGATGATGATACTAAAATTGGTTGTCTCAGATTAGTCCCAGGATCAGGAGGTACATTAATTACAACAAAACATTTAGGTCGTGTTAGTAAAGATATTAAACTTCAACATACGTTAGTTGAAGGACGGTATCGAATCCGCTTGGAGGAATAAAATGCAAGTGTTCGCTCCTAGGCATCCTTGGTTTCCGGTTTTTGCTCAAGTTGACCTCAAGGATGCCGTAATTACCATCAAAGATGGTGGCTCTCAAACTGCCATTGTCAAAGTCGGTGAAGGAACTGTAAGTTATACCGAAAGACAGGTTGTTGAATATACTCTCGATAAAGGCTCTCTTGATGAGGTTCGGTTAGGCGATGAATCTCCTCTTGAGGTTACAATGGGCTTCACTTGGCAGTATATTCAAAACTTTTCAACAGGTGCTGCACCGACAATTGAGGAAACAATTAAGGGAACTGGTCAGGCTTCAGCTTGGGTCTCAACGGATGCGGATACTTGTCGTCCGTACGCTGTGGATATTGAGATCGACTTGAATCCGACTTGTTCAGCATCACATCAGACCATTACACTTCCTGATTTCCGCTGGGAGCAGATGGATCACGATGTCAGAGCCGGAACTGTTCAGTTAACTGGTAAGTGCAACGTGCTTGTTCCGACTGTTGTTCATGCGTAATTAGTAGATCTATAAAATCATGTATCAATCACAGGAAGGTGATTTATGAAGTACCAAGGTAAGACTGTTGAAGCACTCCGTGAGAAAGTTGTTGTGATCCCCCACGGCGATCTAAAGATACCATTTAAATGTTCTGCCGTGGTGGATCACAGCACATTCGAGGCTCTTTGTCCAAGGCCAACACCACCAACGATTCAAAAACCAGGAAAAGATCCAGTTTTAAATCCAGAAGATCCAGCGTATGGTAAACAATTAACAGAATGGGCCAATAAGAGAACATCTTGGTTGTTTATTACATCTCTTCGAGCAACCAAAGATTTGGAATGGGACACAGTTAAATATGACGACCCTGAAACATGGGGTAATTGGACGCAAGAGTTGCGTGATTCTGGATTTAGTGAACTTGCTCTTTTAAATATCATCAATTGTATTACTGAAACTTGTGGTATGAATCAGGAAAACATTGATGCAGCCACAGAATCTTTTATTCTTGGTCAGGAGAAGGAGCAAAACGGGCCATTATCCCCAAGTTCCGCACTCAAAGATACGCTATCTGGCGGGGCTGCGAAAGACTAAATATACTTCCTCCGGACCTAAAATCATGTTGGGATGATAATAGTATTTGGGCCAAATGCTCAATAATAGGTTATAGTCAGATACGAATATACGAAGAGAACGAGGAACAAATGGAGTTTTATAAGTTCCTTGGTCGATGTTTAGGCGCAAAGCTCTAGGAGGCTTTAAATGAATACAGGACAACTCTGGGGATCAGGCGGAACCGTCTTAGCCGGTATCCTCATAATTGCAGTTGGTGGAGATATTTTTTCCATTGAAGCTGCTGAATCATTTCTCCAAAGTATCGCTAAAAATGCTGAAGGTTTTGGTATTGCAGTTTTAGCCGCTGTTCAAAGTGCAAAGATGTATCTTCAAAGCAAATAAAGGTTTGGAGCGGGGCTCTGGCTCCGCTCCAAATAAAATCTAATGTCCAAAATTATAGACACCGAATTATTTTCCATTAGCACTAATTGGAATACAAGTGTAGATTTACCTCTACAGGAGATGAAAACATATGTCCATAAAAGATTAATTAGATTATGGAAACGAGGTGTTCGTGATTTTATTGAAACAGTTGTTTCTACGATTTCAGTTGATAGTGGAATGTCAGTAGCAACACTTTTACCACTTGCAACAAGAGTTCGGTTTGCAGAGATTGTTCGAGCAAGTATGGCTGGGCGACGTATCTCACCTCGTCTTAGACGATATAATTCATATGCTTTTCCGGGTCAAGGGGAATTTAAAACACCAGAACATGGTGTTAGATTAGGAGAAGATGCATATCAATTAGAATTTGGTTCACCTCAAACTCCAAATTTTCAATTTAGATTTGAAATTACGGTTCTTCAATTCTATTTACATGAAAATGGTAAAGCAGTCCCAAGTAGTCATGTTTGGCAAAGTTTACTTTTAGGACAAGCCGCTTTTCAACAACGTCTTGAACGAGAATTTGATGATCTTTTACCAGCAAAAACTCTTGAAAATTATTTAGGCTTTAAAAAAGTACCGTTTCAGGGAATTGACTGATGGTTCAAAAAGTTACAGGCCAAGCTGATTTTGATCAGATTATTACACAAATTAATCGGCTAACTGCTGAATGGATTAGAAATCTGAATGCGATGCACAGCGTCGGCGGTGCCGCAAAAATACTTAAAGAGGATCTTAAAAAACTTACAGTTACAACAAAACTTCAAGTTGATGAAGCAACACAGGTTGAAATTACCGCAAAAACAGTTGATGGTGCTTTTAAAGTTGTAAGTGCTTCAATTCAAGATAATACTGTAAAACTTGAAGCAAATAGAAAAAAATTAGCACAAGTTGCGGCAGAACAACAGCGTTTAGCCGCAATAGGAAAAGCAAGTGCTGGAACAGTTGGAGGGCTTACTACTAGACTTGGTCCGGTTCCTACGGGGACAACAGGAGCAGAACAATTATCATTTCGGACAGCAGAGGCTAGTGTAAAAGATTTTGTTAAGAAAAATGCAATTGGGGCAGAGAAAGTCCGTGAGATATGGACAAAAGTTGCATCAGGGGCATTTGGGAGATATGAGGGTCGGTTACAGCGTCTCCAAACTCTGATTTTTAATTTACAGCAAGCCCACGCTCGAATGGGCGCAACGGCTGTGGCTGCTCAACAGAAAGTAGCCCGTCAGCAAGTTGCTACAAATGCTCGTGTTCAGCAAGGTAAGAAGCGCGTTGATGAAATGACGATCTCATGGCGCACAATTGGGCGTCTAATTGAGATTCAAGCATTACATAGACTTGTTTCATTTTTTGTTCAAGCAGTAAGAGAAGGTGTTGTAGCTTCAATTGAGTTAAGTAAATCAATTGCTGAAGTTCAAACAATTTCTCAAATTGCACCAGGATTTACTGAATCACAAACAGAATGGCTTCGGGTTGCTAGAGCACAGAGTGAAGCCTTTGGTCTTACTCTTGAGCAAGAAATTGAAGGTGCATATCAATCTCTTTCAAATCAGGTTATTCAAACAGCCGATGAATTTATTCGTTTTGGCCGTGTTACTGATGCATTTGCAATTACAGCCCGAGCAACCGCTGATGAAGCTGTTAATCTCTTAACCGCTTCACTTAATGCTTTTGGGGAAGGTATTGAAGAAGCAGAAAATCATGCCGCAACATTCTTTAAAACAATTGAATTAGGTCGTGTTCGTGCTAATGAAATGGCAAATGCGATTGGTCGTATTGCTGTTCCGGCTGCACAATTAAATATTGAACTTGAAGAGTTAGATGCTTTAATTGCTCTTGGGACTATTCGAGGGATTAAATATAATGAAGTAGCTACTCAAATTCGTGGTGTGCTTGTTAAATTAATTAAGCCTACTAAAGAGATGAAGGCTGTTTTTAGGGAACTTGGTGTTGCAACAGGTGAAGAAGCAATTCAAACATTTGGTCTTGCTGGATTTTTACAACTTCTTGATGAAAGAACTAGAGGGAGTTCTGAAGAAATTGGAAAATTAATACCTCGTATTCGAGGTATGAATTTAGCACTTCTTCTTTCTGGTAAAGGCTTACAAGACTATAATGAGATTCTTGCTGAAATTAAAGATTCAACTGAATCATACGGTCGTGCAACAGCAATTGTTCAAGAATCAGTTGGTAAACGTCTTGAACTATTAACAAATAAAATTAGAAACTTCTTTAAAATTGATGTTGGCCTTGCTCTTGTTGAAAGCGTTGATAATATAACTAAAGGCTTTAAAGGTATTGAAACCACTATTCGTGCTTTTACTTTTTTTGTTACTTCGGCTTTAGTTCCTGTTATTGGAGCACTTCTTCTTCAGTTTGGAAAACTTATTAATCTTGCTCGAAAAAATCCTTTTGGACAATTAATAATTGGTGGAACTCTTTTAATTACATTTTTTAGAAAATTAAATAATCAAGCAAAAGATTTTAATCGGTTCCTTTCAGTTTCATCACAACTTCAAAGGGATCAACTTGCTGAACTTCTTGGAGAACAAGATAAAGCATTAAATGATAGTATTAAAGGTCTTGAATCAATTTTTGAAAAAAGACGTGGAATTTTTATTCGTGATTCTGCAATTATAAATCGTATTATTTCTAAAAGTATTGAGGATACTCAAAGAGGGTATCAAAATCTTCTTGAAACAGTTGAAGAGACAATTACAACTATTACTGAAAGTATTGAAACATCAATTGATGATCAAAAAGATGCAATTAAAGATTTAACTAGAGATATTAAACAACTTGAAACTGCTCTTGCTCAAGGGGGCCCTGATCTTGATAAAACACTCTTTGATTGGGAACTAGAAAAGCGTAACGCCGGTGAACAATTTGATTTAATTGATCGACGAATTGCAGAATTAGATAAAGAAAGACAAAAGGCATTAGATTCTGGAGATGTTCAACTACTTAGTACAGTAGATCAACGTATTTTAGAACTTAAAAAGCAACAACGTCAAATTGCTCTTGATACTGAACGTCTTGATAAACAATTAGTTCATCCTGAATTAGGTTTTCGCTCAAGAATACCTACTTTAAGAGGTATTCGTCCGTCGGCTCAAATTGAAGAAGAAACACATTTAGTTTTAGTTCAACAACAGCGTGATCGTGAAGCACTTATAGGACAACTTGAAAGTCAAAGATTTATTGCTCGACAAATACTTGGTCTTGAAGAACAACTACAAGATCGAATAAAAACAATTGGTGATCGACTTGATGATGAAATTGATTTTGAAGATGTTTTTGACGCGGATCAACCATTACAAGATGCAATTCAAGCTGTTCACGATCTTGAAGACAGTCTTGCACGTCTTACCGATAGACCTCTTAGAAATTTAACTTTTGGTAAACTTGAAGAAGCTCGAGAAAATGTAGCAGAAAGAGAAAGAGAACTTACCGGTAAAGCTTTTGAGGGTAGACGAAAAGAATTACAACAACTTTTACGTGAACTTAATGAGTCGGGTGGAGACCGATTACGTCGCGCCAGGGAAGCAGCTGCTTTACTTACTGATCCTAAAGCAAGAGAAGAAGCTGAAGAACAAATTGCAAATATTGCGATTAGTGTGGCAAGAGCTAGATTAGTTCTTGAACAACAAATTGCGGCTGTTAAAAAAGAATCTCTTAAAGAAGAAGCTCTTGCCCTTAATATACAAATTCGTAATAAAGGCCGAGATCAATTAGAAGAACTTACTATTCAAAAGAGAATTGTAGCTGAAGGATTTTCTGAAGATCAAGAACGATTTAGACGATTGAGTACTGGATTCATTGATGTTAGTGAAAAGATACAAAGGCTTTTTCCTGTTGGTCTTGGTGTTGGATTTCCAACTGGTGAAGGTGTAAGAGTCCGTCAAGTAAAACCAAATATACTTAATGTTTCCGGTTTGCAGGAATTATTTGGTGGAGCTTTAGGAGTTTTAGGAGTAGGTCCACCTGATCTTGAAAGAGATCGTACAGTTACTGATGCACTTAATCGACTCCAAGGAATTTTACCAAGAGTTGTTGAAGAACCTGAAACAATAGACGTTGAACAGCTTTTACAAATTGAGCGAGATTTAGCTACTCTTGTAGAGCAATTTGTTCCAAGAGTTGAAATTCCTCTCGATGATCGAGCTATAACAGAAGGACTTCGTGCAACCGTTGAAGGATTATTAAAAGATGTTCGTTCAGCAATTAATGAGAATCTTGATCTTACTGATCTTACAAATCGGATAGATGAAAGAAGAATTGAAGTTGTAGATATTTCTCAACAATTAGTTGATACTGTTTTAGAATTTGGAACAGCGGAAGATCGTCTTGTTTTAGCATTAGATGAATTAGGAGATGAATTTGCGAATCTTGCAAAAGATATTGTTACGGCTTTAAAAGCAACAAAAATAAATACGCCACCAGAAGTTGAAGCAGCAACGGGTGGATTAATTGGTGGTATTCGTGGAGCAGGCGATGTTGTAAAAGCCCTTCTTTCCCCTGGTGAATTTGTTGTTAATCCACGAAGTACAACTAAATTTGCTGCACAACTCTTTGCTATTAATCAAGGACTACAACCGGCTGGTGTTGATTTTAATGCTGGAGGTACTTTTAATTTTGGCGACATTAATATTGATGCAAGAGACTCAAACGGTGATCCGGAAACAATTGGTAGGGCTGTTTGGTCACATATTAGCAGAGGTCTAAAACGTGGGACATACAGTAGATGAGTGCAAATGTTAAGCTGGTTGAATCGACTCTCGTTACCGAGATTTCATTGCCTAATCCATTATTAGGTAATGTGCAGAATGTCTCTTTGCCTTTTGTTCTTCGCCGAAATAATCAAAATCATTTAACACGTTTTGTTTCATCCGATTGGACTGGTGATGACATTTTAGAAGTCATCTTTCAGGTTCCAAAGTGTATTGATCTGACTCTTTCTATCCCTAGCGAAGGTTTTCTTTCAAATTCATCCGAAGTTGATATATTTCTTAAAGCAACAAAAGGACTTGAATTAGATTGGCAAGAATGGAGTGGAGCAGCTTGGGTTTCTCAATTTCTTGGTTTTTTAGCAATTACGGATACGGTTGAAGTTAAAAATTTTTGGAATATTGGTGTAAGATTCTTTAGGAAAATCTAATGTCACAGCGTCTTATTTCCACGCCATCTAGCTTTGAACTGATTACTACTCCTAGTAGTAATCCAGTTGTCACGCCATTTGTTGATTTTCCAGGGGATCTTACAAATCCTGTTACGGAGATGGCAGGTGTTTTCTTTAATCAATATGTTTTTACTGGTGCGTTAACTAATCCTGTTTTAGAATTAACTGGTCGTCATTTAGCAAGTGGTAAACTTTTTACTGGAGCTTTTGTTAATCCAGTTTTAATTCTTGATGGAAATTTTGCAAACAAACGATATTTTATTGGAACATGGACTCTTCCATCTGTTGCATCAATTTCAACCGATCTTATTTCTGAAACGTCTTCCTATATTCTAATTTCAACACCTTCTAGTGATCTTCTTAAACTTTCAAGACAGTATATGCAGGGTACATATACTCTTCATAAGTCATTTAGAGGAACATTTACAAATCCTGTTACAACTATGGCAGGGGTCTATATTATTGCAGTTAAAGCATTTACTGGTACTTTTGTTAATCCTGTTTTAACTCTTTCTAGTCTTTATACAATACCTGTTTTTAATTTTACTGGTACCTTAAATATGCCTCAGACGCAAGCGTCTGGTATTTATGATTTTCTTAAAAATTTTAATGGAATATTAACAAATCCAGTTTTAACACTTAATGGTTTCAAATCAGGTCGTGTTGCTTCTGGTTATACTGATCTTATTTTTCAAAATCGTCTTACTCAATTATTTAACCATACTGATTTTAATACATATATTGATAGTTTCTGGCCCGCTCAAGGATCAGGATATATTGCTGGATCTGCGCCATTTGATCCGACAAACGCAACAAATGGAAAAGCTTTAAATTCAGGTTTCCGTTCAATTACAATGCGTTCTCCTGAGTTTGAAAATAAACAAGCACTTGCTATCGCACCTTTAATCCAAACATACTATTCTGCAAAGAGACGAACACACGTTAATCCTTTAGATCGTTATCAAATTACATTAAGCTGGCAGCTTTTACATTGTAATAGTGTATTTTTACCAACACTTTTAGCCTTACTTTACTTTGAAGAAATTGAAGCAGTTTTAGGGGATGATACATTTGCTCTTGTATTACTTGACGATGTTGAAAAAATCGTTCATGCACGCCGTGAAATTTCAGAAGTTACCCTTAACTTTGAAGGGGTTAAATTAAATGCCTAGAGATATTTCCGCAATAGCAACACATTTAGCGTTAGAGCAAGCGTTAAAGACTTTTTTAATTGTCAGCGTCGATTGGGGCGGAGTGACGGGGATAAAATTATATGCGGACCATATTCCTCTAAATCATTTAAATGTTTTAAGAACAGATGTTGACGCAAAATTACATTCAATTAGCGATCCATCAATTACTGAATCATCAAAAGCTTTTGCCGAGATTCAAAGTGTTTCAATTAGTATTTCTGATACAAGTGGGGCTCTTAGAACAGAAATGGAGACAACTGTTTTTGAGGTCGAGACATTAAAGTTTTACAAGCCTTTGAGGGAATTGAACCCGACAAGGAACCCGTTCTTTTTGAAGGTAAAGTTGAGGGACCAGTTACATGGGACGAGGGAGAGCGTCTAATAAGCTTTGATGCTGTTAC
>Ga0114923_10003156_pt1 | contig 11124 bp, 9 predicted proteins | sample SumtaG_FD_89578 | JGI IMG/M metagenome (GOLD analysis project Ga0114923, IMG submission 89578) | Deep subsurface microbial communities from Indian Ocean to uncover new lineages of life (NeLLi) - Sumatra_00157 metaG | ecosystem: Environmental > Aquatic > Marine > Oceanic > Sediment | place: near...
CCTGAGAATAGTCGAAGGGAGTCAATCGAAGGGCCAGCCCTGAGCCAGCCGAAGGGTATCACAAAAGGGTATGAGGTGCTAATTGACCTTTACCAAATCAGAATTTCTTGGGAGAGTTGAATTGTTAGGATAAATGTTTCGTGGACGCACGGAGTACTGGAATTGTGAAAAAGTATTGAGTTGATTCTTAAATGGAAGAGGAATATAATTAGGGTGAAGATGAGAATTTTACTAAAGCTTCAACCTTTACAAAACACTCCTCTTTCTGTTCCGCGTGAATATATCCGAAATTTTATTTACTCAACAATAAAGGATACTGAGTATGGTTGGATGCATGATGCTCGGTATAAACACTTTTGTTTTAGCAACTTTTTTCCTTTCACAAAAGACAATACACTTCACAAAGGAAACATTTATAAACTACTTCTAAGTTCACCATTTGAAAAACTCGTAAAAAATGTTTATCAAAAGGCAGCACTAGATGGAGAATTTCGATTTGGAAAATTGAGATTTAACCTCGTGAGTTTTCATTACATTCAAACACCATTGAGAGTAGAGCACATCATTACAGCAACCCCAATCATTATACGACTTCCAAAACATCTATTTGAAAAATATTTTATAGATTCGCCAAAGGAATACGAATTTTGGACTGACGAGATGTTCTTGAATGCCTTTATGGAACCTCTTATCAAGAATGGAGTTCGACGGTTTAATCACTACCTTCAATCTATTAGAAGTGAGGAAAACGAGATGGATGAGTCATCACTTCCATTGGATTTGATAAAAACTATAAAATATAAGAAATGTGTACTTGGGTGGGATAAACACTTTAGAGGAACTCTGTGGGAATTTATTATTAACGAAAAGTGGCAAAGAAGTGAGTTTATAAAATATTTATTTGAGGCTGGTTTTGGAGAACGAAATGCGAGCAGTGGAAGCGGATTTGTTAACTTTCCAAGTATTAAAAGAAAGTCTACAGAAATATGAGAGAATTTTCAGAGTACGAAAGAATACTCTGGCTTCACAATAGATTTAAAAACAATTCTTTTTCAAAAGAGGAGTATTTTCATACATTCGGCAGACATTCACGAACCTTTAGCCGTGATGTTCAAAAGTTAAAAAATTATCTTGGAGCTCCACTTGTTTGCAAGAATAGAAAGTATGTTTATACTGATAAAACATTTGAATTACCGGCCCTGCTGCTAAATGAAAAAGAGTTATTTGGGCTTCTTGTTGCAACTGCTGTTATCGAAATGTACAAAGACACTCCTCTCTATACGAGTCTTACCAAAATATTTGATCGACTTTCAGGTCTATTGTGTTCTGATGTAAAATACCTGTATATTGATGTGAATAAAGGAAACAGTAAACTAAGAGAGTTCAACTGGGAATTTCTCCAACAAATTATAAAAGCGGTATATGAACATCATCAGCTTGAGATTCAATACCATTCTTTTAATAGAAATAAGATCACAAAAAGAATAGTTGAACCATATCATGTCTACAACTATCGTGGTGAATTTTATATGGTTGCTTACTGTCAGGAGAGAAAGTGCTTTCGAGACTTTTTTATCGGCAGGATAAAAGAACTTCGCGATACGAATATAGCGTTTAAACCGAGAAGATTTCTGCTGGATGAGTATTTTTCAGATAAGCAGTGGGGGATTATCAAAGGAGGAAAAGTTGAAAAAGTTATATTTAAAGTAAGAAAAGAAAAGGAACCATGGATTGTGGAAAGGTATGGGGAGAGGTTAAAGAAACTGAAAGAAGAGAAGAATTGGACCACCTATCAGATTGAAACAGAGGTGACTGATGAGTTTGTAAATTGGATTTTGGGGTATAAGGATGAATTTGTTGTTCTCAAACCCACTAAAGTAAAGAAAGAAATTCTAGAATATTGCCAAGAGATAATAGAAAATTATCGGTAATGCTTTGGTAAATGACATGTAGTGGCGAGATGGAATGTTAAGATATATATGTTTATAGAAGTATTGACTCATGTTACAAACTTTCCTACAAATAGGGAAAAAACTTAGAGAAGATACAACCTCAGTTCAATTCCTTCCTTTTGTCGAATTTGGTGAAAAAGAAGCGAGATACAAAGGAGAAAAGATTATACAGGAAAAACCTTTTGTTCAAGTTTATGATGTGAAAATAGATGGAGAGAGCTGGAATATGGAGAAATCTAAAGAGGCTTATGATGAGAATTCGAATGTAACTTTTATAAAAGGAGATAACAATGATAGGTTCTATATTGCAGGTGATATCAATGTAGAAAAACTTGGTGGAAATCTTGAGTTACAGAATTACTTTAATTTTAAAGGTGGAAGTGCAACTGGTGAAAAGAAGTTGCAGCCATTGCTACAAGATATTGGTGCTTTTAATTTGAAATTTAGGAACACCGTAAGAGAGAATATTGCCGAAATAGAGATGTTTATTAAAGAGAAGGTTGAAGAATTAAAAAAGATTAATAAAAGTTACCCATTTTATTTACAATTTAGGTTTTTGGATAAAAAGAGTACAAAAATCTTTTATTGGGAAGATTGTAGAGATGAGTTAGAGAAAATTGGAGAAGTGATAATTAAGGCAAAATATATACAGAAATCAGGTAATGAATTTATAATTAATAAGAAACCTTTTGATATTTATCCATTTATCACATATGAGAATCTAAATGCTTTTCAGTCATTAGATAGAGTTAATTCGTATAAAGTACTTGATGTAAGAAAGAATGTAGATCCTATTAAAAATCTTATTATTTCCAGTAAATATATCTCGGGCAGAGAATATAAACTTGGGAGGATGAAAATTCAAATTCTACCAACTGGCAAGTATTCTATTGAATCTTTAAGATCTTTTTTAAAATTGAAGACGAAGAAAAGAACACATACTGCATTTCAGAAAATACAAGAAAGCGAGCCAAGTGACTTTAATATTTTTGAAGTGTTAAATAGCGAAAAGATCTATAAATATGATTTTTTTATGTTGCAATATGATAAGGCTAAAAAACGTTATGACATCTACAACTACGTTTCCTCAGTTAATAGGACTTATCTAGAAAATATTCGTTCTATGTGGGAGCGAGCTCTTGAGAGAACTATTAAATTCAGATCAAAGTATCTTGGTCGAAAGACAGATGAAGGAATTCATAAAAATCTCTCTCCTTTCTCAGCTATTGAAGCATTATTTAAAGGAGATACCATAGAAGATAAAAAGCTAGTACGACATCAGAGAATTATCCTATACAAAATTTTAAGAAATCAATATTTTAATGATCCCGTACTTCTCAACAATTTAATTGTGAAACTGGAAAGGATATGTAAAAGAGAAAAAAAACGGAAGAAACGACAAAAGGACATGCAATTTTTATTTTTTAACTTCATCTATCTAACCTTTATTTTAAATAATAAATTTCAAATTATGAAAGAAACTCAATCATATAAAGCAGGTATTTTGCTTGGAAAACTTGCGAGGAATCTAGATAGAGCAATTAATTCCTTTTCTAAGCAATATGCAGGCAACATTTCTAGGCGAATATCTAAAAAGGAGGATCTTCAAAAGTTGCTTAATTTTATTCAAGAGAAATTAGTAATGCATGATAAGGTTAATTTCGTACGAGATGAATCTACTGAATTAAATAAATTGCTTGCAAATTTTTCTGAACCCTATAAACGTGACTATGTAGTGGCCGGCTTCTTTTATAGCTATATGATGCCTTTTAAGAAGCCCGCTAGTAGAGAGAATAGTGATTAATTTATTTATTAAGTATTTATAACATGTCGGATTTTATAACAAAGAGAGAATTGCTTTTTCTTTACGAGTCAAAGTTTTCAATTCCAAATGGTGATCCGTTTACAGGGGAGCAAAGGTATGATGATGCTACAAAAAAAGTATTAGTTAGCGACGTAAGAATTAAAAGGTTTATTAGAGATTATCTTGAGAAGAATGGTGAGTTGATATTTGTAAGTGATAGTTCGTTGGATACCAAGAAAGAGAAGAAAAAAAAGAGTAAAAAAGGAGTATCTGGCGCAAGTGCAAGGTATACTGCTATATGTGAAAATCTAGGGATAGACGAGAAAGATTCAAGTTCAACTAAGAAGGTATTAGACAATGTGATTGATTTAAGATTGTTTGGTGGAATTGTGACAGCCGAAGGTAATAATTTGGCCTTTACAGGTCCTGTACAATTTGCGTTATTAAACCCTTCTTTGAATAAAGTAAATCTAAGAATCCATCAAAATACAAGTGTATTTGTATCAAGTACAGATAATAAACAAGGCGCCATTGGTACAACCTCTGTTGTTCCTTATTCACTCAATCAAATTATCGGTTGGGTAAATCCGTATTCTGCACAGGAGACACAACTTGCAGAGGAAGATGTAAAGAAAATGCTTGACGCTATGTGGAAGTCTATTAACCTTGCTAATACTCGCTCGAAATCAAATCAACGATCTCTTTTGTTACTTTCAATAAATTATGCAAATTCGAATGACAAGTTGTATGGTTTTGACCAATCGATCGAATTGAAACCAAAGATTGAGGAGGAAGATATCAGAACATATGATGAATATGATCTAGATTTCAATAAATTATTTGATCTAGTCAAATCAGCGAAGGTTAAGGAGGTTGAGTTTTACACGGAAGTTGATGATCTCAAGAAAATATTTGACTCGCAAGACAAGTTTAAATTTGCAAAATATATATCCTGAATATGAAGGCGTTTAGTATAGTGCTTTCAGGTCATTGGGGACATTTTAGAAGACCTGAAGCTAATAATAATCCAATTACCTATGATTTCATTCCTAAGCCTGCTTTCATTGGATTATTAGCAGCAGTTACAGGTTTGAAAAGAGATGAGTTAAAGAATCAGTATAAAGAGTTATGTAATTTGATACTTTACAATGTACAAATACTTAACCCAATTGCCAAGATTGCGACGAACTTTAGGATTTATAAGTATAAAGGAAGTCTGACATCAATAGAAAATCCTCCGCAGTTTTATGAAGTTTTACAGGAACCTAAATTCAAAGTAACCTTCATGGGGAATTCGGTCTTAATTGAAGATTCTGTCAGCTGTTTTAGAGGAAACAAGTCAAATTACACTCCTATATTTGGATTGGTAAATTGTCCCGTAAATATAAATAGTTTTGAAGAATTAGATTTAAAAGAAAATAGAAAGAACGAAGTTAAAACGAGTGGTTTTATACCGTTCACATGCAGACCAAAGATTAGTAAAGAGGTAACCCTATCTTACGACTCTATTCCGGTTGTTCAAAATAATGATTGGTTTAATACAAGGTACGAAAAAGTTTTTTATGGTTACGTTCCTGAAGGGAAATTTATTGAAGTTGGAAAGAGTGATTATGAACATCAATATACGTTTAATGGGCTAACCTACTTCTTTATCTAAGGATTCATGAAATTAGAACGCATTTACTCCCATCCTCCTTCTCGGAAATATCCAAATGGGAAATCTCTCATCGTTCATATTGGGAACGTAAAGAAAAAAGCTTTAGGAAAGTACTTCGGTCCGAATAAGTATAAAAAATATTTAGATTTAGTAGCAGTATTTCATGATATCGGAAAAGCTAATGCAAATTTTCAGGAATACCTCTTTGCGAAAAACAAAACCGATTTTGATGGCAAGTACAAAAACCATGGTTATTTGTCGTCATTAACACTGTTAACATTAATTGTCTATAACAAAGAGTACTTTTCACAAAATTACAAACAGGAACTACTTGGACTTCTATTGGTTCTCATTTCAAAGCATCATGCGAATCTTCCAGATATTTGTGGGGAGAGAGAGGTGTTAAGCCAAAAAGAGATTGATAGTGCATTTAGATTTTTCACTAACGATAGAAAAGTTGCCGAAGAGTATGCTAACTCTGTGAATGATTATTTAAGATATTTTGGCTTTAAGTTAAGAGAATTAAAACTATCGGATTTAGTGGAGAGTATATTTTCAAGAACTAATAAAGTTATAAAAGGCTTGGTTGGGAAAATTGAGACTGAACAACGGTTAGAGTACTTTTTACTTGCACAGTATATCTTTTCTTGTGTTATTGAGGCAGATAAAAGGGATGCAAGCGATAACGATACTTTTCAATTAACAGACGAACTTATGGTTTTTAATAGCAAATACTTTTCTAATAGATTATATAAATATTACAATTCTTTTAAGAAAAGAAATGTTAGTAAAAAGCAGGCATCTTTAAATAATGTCAGGACAGAGATAAAAGACGGTTGTCTAAAAAATATAAGGAAATATATTCGACGTGGGGAGAGAGTCTTTCAAATTATAGCTCCAACAGGCTCGGGAAAGACACTGGCCTTTCTTAGTGCCGCGTCTGAAATTAAAAAGTTAGTCCCAAAGAAGGGTTTAAAAATTGTATATTCTTTACCCTTTTTAACTATTACTGATCAAGTCACTAAGGAGTGCGAAAAGATTTTTACGGATAACAAAGTTTTTATATATAGAATTGATTCTGCAGGAAAAACAGTTAATGAAGATACTGAAATAATAAAAGAGAGCTATTCCGATCAACAAGATTCCTCTATCGATCTAAATAACCAGCTAATTCTTAGAGATTTTGCGGAGCATACCTTTGACCATGCGTTTATCATTACAACTTTCGTAAAATTGTTCGAGACATTAACTGCTAATAGAAATAGAGATCTTCTTCGGTTTAACAATTTCTCAAGATCTATAATCATTGTCGATGAGATTCAGTCTTTACCACCACGTACTTATACTTTTCTTATTGCATTATTATCCAAATACGCTCAATTGTTCGACAGTTATGTCATTATTGGTTCAGCAACGGTACCAATGTTTGTATTCCCTGAAAGTGAAAGAGCTTTGATAAAGGAGGTCAATGAGAAGCAAGCTGACATTAGAAAAATATTTTATGACTACAAACCTCCGATAAATTTACTGAGTGACTATGTGGATAAATATAAAAATGAAGTCTTTAACAGGTATAAAATCAAAATTGATCTTCACGAGCAAACTCTACAGGAATTAGCAAATAAACTACTAAAGGAAAATATATCCACGTTATGCGTTTTGAACACAAAGCGCTCTTCTTTAGAATTGTTTGAAATGCTTAATAAAAGTAAGAAAAATGTTTTTCTCCTCAATACGATGCAAACATTGACAGACAGACGAAAGAAGCTAGATATTGTAATCAGAAAGTTAAAGAACAAAGAAACTGTATATTTAGTTTCAACACAACTTATTGAAGCTGGTATAGACGTTAGCTTTCCGAGAGTTTATCGGGATCTTGCTCCATTTCCCTCTATTATTCAAAGTGCAGGGAGATGCAATAGAAATAGAGAAATTAAAGAAGGAGATACTATTATAACCAACCTTGTCAACGAGAAGGGTAAAGCATACTCTTCAATGGTTTACAAAGATTTGATGGATTTGACAAGAAGAATACTTGAAAAAATTCCCGGTTCAATTCATGAAAATGAACTGCTTTCCTATCAAAAAATTTTCTTTGATGACGTGAGCAATAAGCTTGAATTTGGGAAATATTTCTTAAAATACACAGACCTTATTGATAAAGATTACTTTTTACAGCTTGCTGTTAAATATTTTGAATTTAATAAGATTTCTCAATTTTCGTTAATAGAGAGCGAAGAATTCGATTCTTTCTCAGTATTTATTATACAAACGGATCAAGATCTGAAGGAGTTTGAAGATCTTCATGACATAAAAGACAACCCATTTGATTTCTCTTTACGAATAAAAATCCAGAAGAAGATAAGTAGTCTTTCAACCCGAATAGTTTCAATACCAACTAGGTTACACGAAAACACTGGATTATTTGTGCAACTAAAGGAGAGAGAACTCTTTGGATTGTCTTATATCGATGTTCGAGAAGATGTTGGCGTTGAATATTCCTTTGAAAAGGGACTGATTATAAATAATCAAGATGATTCTTTGTTAATACCATGATTAAGGGTACGTTAGTACACTACTATACTTTCTGTCAGAGAAGGTGTTTTCTTCATGCACATAATATCACTTGTGAAGACAATTCCGAACTCGTCAAAATTGGCAAATTCTTTCACGAAGAACGAGCTGAACAGAAGAACCTGCAAAAAGATATCTTAGAACTCGAATTAGAGGGAATTAAGATAGACCAGATTGATGATAAATATGTTACTGAATTCAAGAAAAAGAATTCAGATACAGAAGCCTGTAAAATGCAGCTTCTCTATTATCTTTACATTCTTGTAAAATATGGAGTCAAACGCAAGGGTAAACTTGTATTCAAAGAAAGTAAAAAGTCAATCGAAGTAATTCTTGGAGATGAGGAGAGGAAGAACATAGAGATGATTGTGAGAGACATTGAAAGGCTTTTAGAATCAGAGGAGATACCACCGGTGATAAACAAACCAAAGTGCAAAAAGTGTGCCTATTATGAGTTTTGCTATTCCTAATGAAAAATTTGTATATTACACAATCAGGGACATTAAAGAGAAAAGATAATACCATTCTTTTTGAAAACTCGAAGATAAAGAAGGTTATCCCAATTCAAGGAATAGAAACCATTTATGCACTAGATGAAATAAACGTTAACACAAAATTACTTTGCTTTCTTCAGCAGAACAAAATAAGTCTTCACTTTTTCAATTACTACGGCTACTATTCAGGAAGTTTTTATCCAAAAGAAAGCTATGTTTCGGGGAATTTACTAATTAAGCAAGTTGAACATTACACAGATAAAAAACTGCGATTACAATTGGCTATAAAAATAGTACAGGGTATAGCACGAAATATTTGTTACGTTTTGCGGCATTATTCAAAGCATGGAATCGATGTTTCGAATGCGCTAGGAAGAATTAATGCTGCTTCAAGAAAAGCAACTCTCTGTTACTCAGTAAATAATCTCCTGATCGTAGAGGGATCTATTTGGGATAATTTCTACTCTTGTTTTTCGAAAATCGTCCTAAAAGGATTTATTTGGAAAAGAAGGGTAAAACGTCCTCCGGATAATCCACTTAATGCTCTTATAAGCTTTGGAAACAGCCTGCTCTATACTCGTGTTTTGTCATCGATTTATTTCACACAGTTAAATCCTACTATTTCGTATCTCCACAAGCCCTTTGAGAGGAGATTTTCTTTGTCTCTCGATATCTCTGAATTGTTCAAACCCTCTCTTGTTTTTCAAACCATTTTTAAAGTTATTAACAAGAAGATGATACGTCTTAGTCATTTCGATGCACGAGTAAACTACTGCTATTTGAATACTGAAGGGCGAAGAATCTTTGTAACTGAATTTGATAAAAAACTTCGAAAGGCGTCAAAGCATCCGAAACTTGGCCGAAGCATATCAAATCAAACATTGGTAAAGGTTGAATGCTATAAACTTATCAAGCATTTACTCGGTGAGAAGCAGTACGACCCTTTCAATCTTAGAAAAAGATGCTAGAATGGTTTTATGTATCTTATTCTCGTATATGACGTAGAAGTAAGGAAAGTCGCGAAAATTCATAAGTTTTTGAAAACAAAACTTAACTGGGTACAAAATAGCGTTTTTGAGGGGGAAGTTTCTGAATCTGAACTCGTAAAGATTAAAACGAGATTGAAGAAAATGACAAACAGAAAGTACGATTCTGTGATCATGTATACACTTTTTTCTCATAAATACACGAAACGAACAGTGATCGGCATGGAAAGAAATAGGCTAGAGAACGTCATATGACCCAAACAACAAAAAATAATATTCGATAAATAGCTTTCCATTACTAAAGAAAAGCTTCTTTTTAGCTCTTTAAAAGTTGAATATGATTGAAAGGGACGTGCTGATGTAATTATCTTTTTGGCATCGGTGATTTGTTTATTTTTACTTTCAATAGCAAAGCAGATATCATTGAGTGTGTTGCCTTTATAACCTACTAATCTAGGATTGAAATAGCAGTAGGGCCTCAACAACAACCTATGGGACCGGACTTTATAACCTACTAATCTAGGATTGAAATTCTGTATTTATAGATAGAATTAATAAGGGACATTCAACTTTATAACCTACTAATCTAGGATTGAAATGCATATAATAGACCAGAGTTACTACAGCAATGCATACTTTATAACCTACTAATCTAGGATTGAAATACCGATAAAACGTTCGGATTCATAAAATATTCGGGGCTTTATAACCTACTAATCTAGGATTGAAATTTTGACAATGTAAATGGAGGTGGGAATTAGGATATTCTTTATAACCTACTAATCTAGGATTGAAATTCCGGAATATAACTTGGATAACCTACTCCCGTTTTAGCTTTATAACCTACTAATCTAGGATTGAAATCTCGGATTATTACTTGCACTTTGATCCCCTGTATCACTTTATAACCTACTAATCTAGGATTGAAATTGAGGTATCGATGTCGTATCTGTGACTGGCATTTTAACTTTATAACCTACTAATCTAGGATTGAAATGAACGTATATATGTTTATACGAGATTCGGAATATGACTTTATAACCTACTAATCTAGGATTGAAATGAATATAAGAGTAGTAAGGAGAAGCCAATGGATAAACTTTATAACCTACTAATCTAGGATTGAAATTACTTATTACCTCTTAATCATGGCAGATCCGAACAGCTTTATAACCTACTAATCTAGGATTGAAATTGCTGAATACACGCTGATTCTACGTCTGCTTCAACACTTTATAACCTACTAATCTAGGATTGAAATAAGAATACAGTTTATGTTGGTAGACCTACGAAGTGGCTTTATAACCTACTAATCTAGGATTGAAATAAAGAAAGATCCATTGTAGAAGTGGTTGGTCAAGTCTTTATAACCTACTAATCTAGGATTGAAATATGGATAAAGACGATCATCAGATGGAGAATATTGGACTTTATAACCTACTAATCTAGGATTGAAATCAAGGCAGACAACACGAAGCAAATGTGGAAGAGTCTCTTTATAACCTACTAATCTAGGATTGAAATTTGGATCCACATCCTCGTAATCCAGATGCGGTATTGCTTTATAACCTACTAATCTAGGATTGAAATATGGATAAAGACGATCATCAGATGGAGAATATTGGACTTTATAACCTACTAATCTAGGATTGAAATC
>Ga0114923_10003157_pt1 | contig 11124 bp, 8 predicted proteins | sample SumtaG_FD_89578 | JGI IMG/M metagenome (GOLD analysis project Ga0114923, IMG submission 89578) | Deep subsurface microbial communities from Indian Ocean to uncover new lineages of life (NeLLi) - Sumatra_00157 metaG | ecosystem: Environmental > Aquatic > Marine > Oceanic > Sediment | place: near...
GCATCGTTAATTACTTTTATAGTTTATATTTTTTATTATTTTTATCCTAATTTTTTTTTAATTACGGATTTTATTTTTTTTTTTTGTTTTTTTTTTTTTTTTTTTTCTTTTTTTGCTTTTTCGTTTTATTTTTTTTTTTTTTTTTTTCTGGAGGAGGTAGGGAGGACAACGAAAAAAGATGAGTAATGAAGATTGTGTAATTTGTAAAGAATCTATTTCAAAAGATTGGGGTAAGTTAGAATGTCATCACAAATTTCATTTTGAATGTATCGAAAAATGGTTAAAATATAAGTCATGTTGTCCTCTTTGCAGGAAAGAGACAAATGAGATTATCAATATCAAAAACGAAGTAGTAGTGGTTGAAAAAAAGCCAGAAGAAATTCGAAATTATGAGGAATTGATATCTCTTTTGAACAATATAAATCAATATGCATCAGATAGTCCTGGTTTTTGGAATGAGACAGATGAAATTATCAATGTCGAAAACGAAGTGATTGTAATTGAAAAAAAGTCAGAAGAAATTCTAAGGCATGAAGAGTTGAGAGCTGTTTTTAGTCAAGAAGTTATTGGTGCTTGTCGTTTTCATAGGAATCAAAACGATCCAAATGTAATTAGAGTAACTGCCAAACTAAATCCCATCTTTCTCTTGGATGGAGAAACATTTAGTGCTGAAATTGAACATTGTGTTAATAATATTGAAAATAATAGAGCAATGGAGAAGAAGAAGAAGAAACACATTGACAGAAAAAGAGATTTTCGGGAAAGGAGAGAAAAATCAAAAAAATTTAGGAGAAACAACAATACTAGAAGAAAATATTTCAACAAACATAGGAAAAGACACTTCCAATTTTGAGAATACTATTTATATTTTGACATCAGTTTAATATTATCTTCTGGTAAAAGAATTGTACTAATTGGTTGCAAGTTTTTATTACTTTTTTTAAACTTATCAAATATCACAATACCACACTGTGTTCTAGAAAATGGGCCACGTGTATGTTTTTTCCACAAGTCAAAAACTTGGTAAGCTTCTCTGAAATCCTTAAACCCTTGAATTGCATAAACTATTGGAAGGAAACCACAATATGATTTCATCGGTAGACACGGAACAGCATTTTTCACGTTTATTCTTCTCTGTGTTTCTTCTATTGACAACTTTGATAATAAAAGAATTGTCAAACATTTAACTTTCTTCTTTTTTGGTAACAACTTCCCATCTTTTGAATATCTTCCAGATAAATTTATAACAAGTGCAACTTTCCACACATCATTTGGATTACTATGACGCTTAATAAACATATCACTATCATGTATGACGTCAAATGAAGTTATTATATTTCTCAAAACAGTTTCTTGAATCTGTTTTTTGGAACCTTTGGATTCTATCTGTTTATTGAAATAAGTTTGTGGAGAGATTGTTTCACAGTAGTATGTTTTTACGTCAGTTAGCAATAATTTATTGTACATAACCTTCTGAACTTCATCAAGGGTCAAATGATACAAATTATTATCTCTCTGATATGTGTACACATCAGAGATATTTGTTATACCATTTCTCCATTTTCTGTTTCTTTCAAAATTCAACATTTTCTTTTTTTCTAATTTGATTGATGTTTTGAATAAATTCCCTCATTTTCAATAAATATAAGGCGGAATTTTTATTTGAACTTTCTAATTCATCTAACCTCCCACCCACCTCACTCAGCCCAATTTTTTTTTTGTGTCCGAGTTTAAAAGTGAGGAATAAAATTGAGTGAAGAAAAATACATTCGTTTACTTTTCGTGGTAATTACTTAAAGGGGGAAGAAATAAAGGTGAGATGTCTGAATCTAACCCAGATAACGATGGATTCTGGAACAATGATTCTGATTCTGATGGTAGTGAAAAGGAAGAAGGATCATCTCTTGATTGTATTGCCCAAATGTTAATAGAACGTCAACCTGAAATTAATTGTCCTCAAACTTTTTGTAATCTACAATTTGATGAATGTGTAAAGAAGTGTGATTCACCACCAAGTGAAGAAAAATGTGAATCAAAGTGTGGTGGAAAATATGAAATATGTGTTGAACAATGGAAAAAGGAAGAAATTTCTACCAAGGAGGAGGAGGAGGAGAAGGAGGAGAAAGAAGAATTTATTCATGTTGAAAATGCTATTGCTCAAAAATTATTCATACCGTCGAATATTTCTCAAATAAAATGGAGAAATAGAGGACTTAAATACAATTTACTGGAATATAGTAGAAATGACAGAGTTAAAGTTTATCATCCGTTTAAGGGATCTGACTATCCGAACAGAAGTGGATATTGGTTTGGAGAAAATATCAAAACTAAGAAATTGGGATACTTTGTAATCAAAAACTTTATTGTTGAAGAAGGTGTTTTGACTAAAAAGGAAGTTCAAGAGAGAGAAATTGCCAAGTTCCCTGCTAATGCTGATTACAAAGCTAAACAATCTAATGAACTGTCTTTCAAGAAGGGTGATACGATAATTATTTTGAAACATAAGGAGGTAAACTATCCTGATAGTGATTGGTGGTTTGGAAAGTTGCGAGGAAAGACTGGATTTATTAAAAAGACATTTTTATTGGAAATAGGAGAGGAAATTGAAGAAGAAGGCGAGGAGGAGGAGGAGGAAGGTGAGGAAGAAAAGGAGGAATTTGTCGAAGAAGAAAGGAAAAAGGAAAAGAAGAAGAGAAAATTTAGATTCTTCCCAAAGTTTGGGAGAAAAAAGAAAACTAAGGAAGAAGAATTACAAGAATTACAAAGATTTTCAAAATTCTTATTTAATACAGTTGCAAGATCAGAAAGGGAAACGTATCAGAAACAGTATGATATTGGTGTTGGGTTTTTAAGAGATTCTTATGAAGAAAAGAATTTTAGAAAGAAAAAGGATCTAATAAGAGCATCTGCAGTAATCCTTGGATATTCTATTAATCAAATTACTAACGAAATAACGAAAGGAACTGAATTGACTGAAGAAATTAGGAGAGAATTGCATGATATTTATGTTGCATTCATAAGAGCAAAATCCGAATTGGGAAGTTCTGATACTTTGGATGAAAAATTTCTGAAAGGACTTGAATTACCCGAAACTTCATTTTTACACATTGAAAGGGCTTTGGCTTTACCCAAGATAAGTCCAATTGTAGAGAAGAATTCATTGACAGGGGTTAAAATAGAACAGGAGTTGAAAGAAATTAAAAGAGTAGATAAAAACTTTCGTGTGAAAATTCAGGAAGCTACTAGTGAATATCGAAGACAGAAAATGCTTACTTTCAAGAAAAATTATGGAAAGGAAAGAGTTCCAAAGGAAATGGAAATCCATAATGAGAAGTATATTGTTCTGAACAAGTGGCCAAATGAGGAACTTTCAAAAAAAAGTAAAGTTGCGCTTGGAGATTATCAAGAATCTGACTCTGCGTATAGAAATACAATGCTGAGTATTTTGAAAAAGTTTTACATTGGTGTTGGTGACTTTTACGAAAATATTCCCCAGTTCAATCTTATTGATAGTAATTATGCGATTGATTAAAGGGAGGGACTGATTCAATTTTTGATAAAATAAAATTAGAATATATATTCGATTCTTCTTATTTCTTGTATTTATAAAAAAACCTCCTTTTACGGTTCAGGAAAAAAAAAATTTATGCCAACTCGTATCCGAGGAACAGCCTATATTGGCATTGACAATAAACTCAAGGTAAAGAGTATTCATCCCCTCGATTATTTTGAGTTAGCAAAATCAAGAAATCCGAATGTAATCAATTCTAACCAATTTGTTCGAAGATCTGCCAAGGAACTGAGTAATTTTGTAAAATCAGGTGCTTTGATAAATCAACCCATCAAAGTTGAGCATGAAGAATTGAATAGAAGGGTGTACGGAGTTGTTGGAAGCATAACTTTTGCTGAAGTTAATCCAAGAAATCCTTTGGAGTTGAAATTTGAAGCTGATATTAGAAATGAGTTGAAGCATTTGTTGAAGAAGAAACCCTATGTTTCATTGAATTTTAAGGTTAATCCTGATGGAACTAGTGTTATAAATGAATTGTCATTAACTGATGATCCATACGATGAAAGATGTACTTACGATGTAATTCATTCTATCAATTCGCGTTCAAATTCGGTTACTTGTATAGGAAAGATAGATGAAATATACACTCCTACTGATGTAGATACAAATTTTAATCAAGATCAATTCTTTAAGTGGAATGGAGGTTCAAAATTAAATGAAACAAAATATATAAATCTCGACGGACGTGATCCTTATAAAAATACATATCAGGAAACGTTTAGTATTGTAAAAATGCAGCAAAGAGGAGGAGGAGGACAACAACAACAATTTCAACCTTCATTTCAGGGTGGTGGAGGAGGAGTTCCACAACAACAACAACAACAACAACAACAACAACGACCTCAGCAGCAGCGCCAGATGATGAATCCTCAGCAGCAGCAACAACCTATGATGGGTGGTGGTGGTGGTGGTTTTAATACTCAACAAAGACCATCTAGTTTTATGTATGGAAAGTATCAACAACCTTCTAGGAATGTTGATCCTAATCAACAGAGAATGGTTATGTCAAATCCTCAGTTTCAACAGCAACAGCAACAACCTCAACAGCAGCGCCAGATGATGACGAATCCTCAGTTTCAACAGCAACAACCTCAACAGCAGCGCCAGATGATGAATCCTCAGCAACAGCAACAGCAAAAATTCGGAGGAGGAGGAGGTTATCAATCGCAACAAGGTGGAAATAAAATGATGGGAATGAGGAACGGAAACGGACATGGGAATGGTCGTCATGCGAATTTCGATCAACTTCAAAATATGCTAACAAATATTAGTGATCGAGAGAAGAACTTTTTGACTCAAAATACTGATTATTATAAAGAAGTTCTTGGACCTGTTTTGGGTAAAAATCCACACCAACAAGATCAACAATATAGTGATATTATGAATGCTGTTTACGCTAGGAGAACGGGAAGACTTGGAAAAACGAAAAGAAATGACAGAGTGTTAGACTTATTATTGGGAACTGTTGATAGATCAGTTGAGAATCTGAAAACCCAGAGAAAGATGAGAAAGGTTGGTGGTGGACAGCAACAACCTGGTCAGTATCATGGACAACCGATGCAACAACAGCAACAACCCATGAATCAAATGATGACTATGATGGGAGGAGGAGAAGGAGGAGGAGGATTTAGTCCGACTGGAAATCAGAGGCTGGATTCTATGAATCAACAGTATTTGAACCAGATGGAACAGGAAGTTCCGTTTAGCTATAATAGCACTGGTGGAAAAGGAGGAGGAGGAGGCAATCCTACATACAACTTTGGAAGAAATGAAGTAGTTGCTATGCATAACAAAGTTGGTAGATACTTTGGAGATTCTACTGGATTGGGAGTTGGAAAGGGAAATGTTGATACCAACGATGGAATGAATGTGTTTAATGGGGTATTAACTCAAGCTGTTCAAACTGGGAAATACATGAGTCCAAATGTTCCTAAGTGGAGAAAGAATGATGAGGATCAATACGGAAATTTGAAAGAGGATGAATTCAGATACACTACCAAACAAAAACAGGGGAATTTCAATTTACTTTTGAGTTAGATAAAAAATGTGTTTTTTCTCAATATATTATGATGTATAATGAACATTTTCAATAAACGAAGGAAAAAAAAAGAGTAATCGAATAGGGTGGGGAAAAAACCTATTTTTTTCTGTGAGAAAGTTTTTTAATAACAACTTTTTTTTTGTGAGAAAAATTCTTATTTCCTATGTCGAACTTCCTTGTCAGAACTGGAGTTGATACAATACTTGTAATTGGAAACATACTTTCAATTTTGTTTATTGTGTGGACCTGGTTTGAATACATTTTTGGACTTTCACACTACGTATTTATAACTTCGTGTACTCCTGTTACTGCTAGTTGTCAACCTCCCTCAAATAATTTTAGGCCAGCTGGAAATGTTCCTGAATACGTTGGATTAGATGAATCTTTACAAAAACAAGCTATTTTTTATGGATTTTACTATTTTGTTCTTACAAGTGATATGTTGAGACCAATTTTGTCAATAATATGGTTTTTGACTGCTGCTTACATCAGACAAAGTGCTATACTTTATATTCATGCAGTAACATTGTTATTCGGTGGATTGGTGGAATTCATCAAGCTTATACTTTATCTGGTTGCTTGGGCTAGTCCAACAAGTAGATTTTTCGCATTTGCTCCTTCTCCTTTATCTTCTACTGTTTCTACAGAATTTATAATTGTTTTATGGTCATCAGTAATTTCGATTATTTTTATTGTATTTCAATATATTCTGTTGGCATTTTTAATACGTAGTGTTACAATTGCTATTGCAGCTGAAGAACGTGCTGGATTTAGGCCAATAAATAGCAGTGTTGGTAAAAAACCAAAATTTATGAAACCAGACCGAATAAGTGTTAAAAATTTTCTGTACAGAAAAGTTGCAAGTGCAAGTGAAGAGGAAGATTAAAGAGAAAGGGAGAGAGAGAAGAAAAAAAGAAGAACGAAGTAGTTAATAGTAGATCAGATAATGTGATAACAATAAAAAACAACAAATGAGGAAAGTGGAACATGTATTTAGTAAATTGTCCTCAAAATCAATTTTTCTTATTTTAACACTGTTGGGAGAAACGGTACTCAATGATTTTGAATCCCTAGTTATTTTAACTGTACCACACGCAAAATGTGTGAATACGGATCAATTTGAACATTTATGTGATTTTGCAGCAGAACCAGCTGCTCGATGTTTGTCTCAACAACTTTCGAATGTTGGAATAACGAGTATTGTGTATCCTTCCAATCAAAACAGGTTTTTCCAATGTGATATGAATAGAATTTCGTGTAGAAGCTGGAAATATCGGAAAGACTTAATTGAGTTCATTCAGCAAGAAAAGAAAAAGAATCGTAAAATGGTTTTGATCGATGTACACTCTTTCCCACCTTACTATGAAACTGAAAGCATTATCCCATTTTATGATATCGAAGCTTATGTGCTTGATGATAATTTTCCGCCAATGTCGTACAGCGAAAGTATAATAAATTATCTCAAGTCCAAAAAAGTTTTTGCTGAGCTGTATACAGGGAGAAAAAACGATATTCATGTTGAGGTCAGGTCACATGGTATCGAAGCATTTCTTTTGGAATTTAGTGAGAGATTGATTACTGATGTAAGAGAAAGAATTCCAACTAGCAGAATGATTCAAATTTGTAAATTTATTAGTTCATGGATTAAAGAAGTGTGGATTAAAAAGGATTCCTCCTCCTCCTCTTCTTCTTATATTCGACCAATTATTACTAATTCTAATAATGGAAAGCAGTGTTGGGGAATTGTTATACATGGAGGAGCTGGAAGTAGTACAGTAAATCAAAAACTTGAAAATTACTTGAAAATTCTGTCTGAAAAAACTATTGACTTGATGTTGAAAAAAGGTTACAAAGCAATTGATGTAGTTCATCAAGTTGTTAGAGAAATGGAAGAAAGTGGATTTTTCAATGCTGGTAAAGGTTCTGTTCGAAATAAACTAGGTGAAATTGAAATGGATGCTTGTATAATGGATTCAAGCGGTATATCTGGAACAGTTACATCAGTTAAAAATGTTAAACATCCAATTACATTGGCAAGAGAAATAATGTTGTCTTCCGAATTTTATGTATTGTCTTCAAATGGGGCTCAGATGTTTGCCAAGAGTAGAGAATTAGAATTGGTTGTTACAAATTCATATTTTTCAAATAAAAACAATAATACTGGAAATACTGTTGGATGTGTTTGTAGAGATCCTGATGGTAATTTGGCAGCTGCAACAAGTACTGGAGGGTTATTTGGTAAATATCCTGGCAGAGTAGGTGATGTTGGAGTTGTTGGGGCTGGTACATATGCTGATGAAAATTGTGCAGTAAGTTGTACCGGAAATGGAGAAATTTTCATTAAATATATGGTTGCTAAAGATTTGTGTTGTAAAATTTCTGAAGGTGGTAAATCATTGAAACAATCATCTAATGAAATTATGGACAATCTTCCGAAAAATACTGGTGGATTTATTGCGATTGACAAAAATTGTAATGTTGTAACACCATTCAATACAAAGACAATGATCTACAATGTAGTAATAAGTTAGGGAAAAAAAAAACGCAGAGTATATTCTTATTTTTTCTTTCTTTCCCATTTCTTTCTTTCTCACATCTTTTCAATCAAACTCTTCAAATCCCCTTTCAGATTTCTAAATTCTTTAGATAACACAGTTTTCCATCTTTTGTTATCTTCTATCAAGTCAGTCAATGCAGAAGATATGACTCCTTGATTATCGAACAAGGATCTAACATTCCCATTTGATTCGAATTCTTGTAACTGACTTCTTCTTCCACTTCGAATTAACTCAGATTCTATATTGTCCATTTCCATTTCTTTAGAAAATTTCTCCAAATCGTTTAACCACCCTCCAATTATGATAATTGATGAAACCAGTAAAACTGTAACTATTACAAATACTCCACTCAGTACAATGAATGGTATCCAAGCATTCCAAATTAAACACGGAATCAAGTTGGGGGGTCGTGATATTAGTGTAAGCAATATCAAAATACCTTTCCAGTAGGATGCAAAAGTATTGTAATCTTCACATTGTGCATTGAAAATATCGAATCCTGGAAACAAAAATTCGATAAAAGCCAAGAACCCATCTTCCAAGCAGATAACTGGGTAACGGCAATTGTAAACTGAATCAGGTACGAATGGAAATCTTCTTCGACATTGAGTTTCATTTACATTTATCCCAAAAACCCAAACGAATACTACCAAGTATCCTAATCTACCCCAACTTCTCAAATTTGTCACACTAAACCTATTTTCCTCCCATGGGGCAAACCCTTCGTAAGTTGGACAAAGTGTTCCTGAAAGAAGGAAATTTTTCCTTTCTCTGCTGTCTGATGAAACATAGAATCTTATTCCTGCCTCTGATAAAATTTTAACCTTTTCTCTCATTCTCATAACTGCACCTGGATCATTTGAATATAGAGTATGACTTGCATTCAACTCCTTTGCTATTTTTTCCTCCTTGTAGTGATGTATCCTGTGTAAAGTCTCTTGACTGACAGTTTGATATTTCAGCTCGTAAATTTCAGGAATAAGACTTTTCATTGTAGCATCCACCAATTCCTTTATTTTGTCAAAATTTAGATTTTCTTCCAGATTCAACGAAGACCACAGAATGTTTACATTGTTACTTAGACTATCGTACTTTGATCTCAATTTGGGATATTTTTCATTTATTTTATTCTTAATAAGTTGAATCTCTTTATTGTAAGATTCTCCACTTTCATTCAACAACTCCTTTATCGGAAGTACTGCTCCTGGTTGATTGTCATCGTATTGAATTATTTTTGAAGTTTCCTGTATTAAATCATCTTTAAACTTAAATTTCAATTCTCCACTTTCGTCAAAAAATTGTTCAATGAGTGTACTGTTTTCCGGAAAGGTAACATTGTTCGTTTTGGAATACATCCACATGAAAAAACTACAGGAGTAATATCTGAATAATCTCCAGAATACAGTCACATTTTTGTATTGATCAAGTGAGTTACAATAAAGATTCTTGTCTGTTTCATTCTCATTTATTAGTTTTTCAACAAATTTGTAATAATCATTAACGAACCCCAATCCCATCGCGTCAGAGATTTTAAACATTTCATTAATATCACTAACGTTGGGCATGATTATTGGAACGATATTTTCAATTTCTTCATCATCGTCACCATCCCCATCATACAAAAGAAAACAATCTATTATTTCGTTATCGTCATCACCAATAAGATCCTTTTCTGTGTATGAAATTGTTGAAATTATTTTTTTGATAAAATAATAGTACCAATCCAAACCCTCATACTCCGAAAGAAAGTGCAGACCTTTGTCATTTCTAATTTCTTCAATATACAAGTCCATCAACTCTCTTGACTCATCTTCAGTGTTTATTGCACAGTAAGTTGGTTGGATGGTGGTGACCTTCCCATCAAGCACTCCGAAATAATATATAAAAAGTAATAAATGTAACCCAACCATTTAACGTCAAGTTTTTACCTATGAGGAGATCATATGTCTAAAGTTCAAATAATTTCATCTTTTCATTTAAATGAAAAAAAGGAAAAACGTACCTTGGATAATCTCAGGTTTACCTGTGGTATTATAAGTCTTGTGGTAAAGGGTACGTTTTTTGATATTCCAAAAATTGGAATAACTTATCCAATGGAAAATGATTCCAAAAACATGTACATCTATGAAACTAAGGAGAATTCTACAGTGTCAGGAAAAGTATCGCCAATGTATTCCTACAAATACAATGAAATTCAAAATTATGATGCGAGCGATTTAAAGAAATCGTTGAGGAGTTTCATTGAGTCTTTAGCGAATAAAGAATTTGCTAAAGTGACAGTTTATTCTGGAATAACCTTTACAGTGTTCAAACATTCGGGGCTTTTATACTTGGTAGATTTCAACAATTTAAATGTGTGTAGAACAGCCACTTCTACGAGTATTGTTTATTGGCTCGCACACGATCAAAATTTCGACGGACTTTACATAGGAAAAAAGTACGCGTTGAAACCTGTTCAAATTATTGTTGAAAAGGTCGATGATTTGTTTGTTGAAAATAAGAACGAAAGACAAGAGGTTATAGCAATTAAGGAGAAGAGTGTGAATTTGAATAATATTGAAGATAAAAATGATTTTGAACAACAACCCAGTGATACTTCATCGTTACCTCAACAACAGCAACAACAAGATGATAAAAAGGAGTCCGTGAAACCTAAAAAGAGAAGGAGAAAGAAAAGATCTATCAATAAGGATACCGAAGTCAGCGATGATAGTGAAGAAAATGAAAGTATTGGGAAGAAAAGAAGGAGAAAGAAGTCGATTGTTGGTGGTAGCAATGTAAAGAAAAGGAAAAGAAGAAAGAGAGGAAATAATTAATTTTTTTTGGAAAAAAAGAAACTCTGTTCTGCCTTTTTTTTTTTTTTTTTTTTTTTTTTTTTTTATAAATTAAAACATACGAAAAAAAAAAAAAAAAAAAATCCTAAAAGTCCTAAATCTCTTTCTTTCTCCCTCCCC
>Ga0114923_10003158_pt1 | contig 11121 bp, 26 predicted proteins | sample SumtaG_FD_89578 | JGI IMG/M metagenome (GOLD analysis project Ga0114923, IMG submission 89578) | Deep subsurface microbial communities from Indian Ocean to uncover new lineages of life (NeLLi) - Sumatra_00157 metaG | ecosystem: Environmental > Aquatic > Marine > Oceanic > Sediment | place: near...
CAGTCCTAATAATACTTCCACCTCAACCACTAGAGATACAGGGTTATGTTTGTGACCGACCAGAATGCGATAAGACAGCGGCAATATGTAGGGTCGATGTTTGTACTCCAAATGAAAGAGAACCATACACTTGCCGCAAGGTCACGTTAATCGAGAAGCCGGAATGAGGCTAGTAATACCGCTAGACCCAACAGGACTATCAATGAACCGCTGGAACAATCTCCATTGGGCGAAGAAAGCCAAGATAAAGAAAGAGTGGACGGACTATGTGTTCTGGAAAGCCAAAGAAAAGAGGACTACACTTGAGAAGCCAACAGTGAAAATCACCTGCTATTTCCGCACCAAACATAAACGCGATAAAGATAATTTCGCAGTAGTAGCAAAATGTTGCCTGGATGGATTAACGAAAGCCGGGGTGATCGTAGACGACAACTCAACAGAAATAGATTTACAGCCGTTAGAGTTTGATTATTCCAAGGACAAACCACGGGTAGAGATAGAGATAAGGGAGGTCAAGTGAATCTTAATCTAAAAGACAACATGCACCGAATACAGCAGGGCGGCTCGTTTATTATGTTTGTCGTGTTCTTCCTGGTGGTTGTGGGAGTGGCGTACATGTTTGGTAGGTGGTCTAACCCGCAGATGACGATAAGCGAGGGCCAGATACGCAAACAAGAGACAGTCGAGAGCCACGAAAAAGGAAGTGTAGTTAATCGGGAGGTGAAGACATGGTATTACCCGCCATCCGTAACGCAGTTACGGGACAAAAAGAACTGACAGAGTTTTACTTTGACCAGCGAGTACCGGCGAAAGGGAAGAAATGAGCTGGTATATAAACCCAGTTAGCGGGAAATGGCACGACTATACGTTTACCAACACCAAACTTTATATTGATGGCATACTAAGAGGAGAACGGACAGAAGACACAGAGGGTAGATTTACTTTTTATCCCAAAGCACTCACAGCGGAGGAGATTAAAGAAATGGATGAAAACGACAAACGCCTGGAAGAAGCTGCTAACAAAGTTAGCGGGCCAAACAATATCAAGGAGCTGGCGAGAGAGATACTAAGAATCATGGAGACACCACCAAACGACGAATACAAGCAGATGCTTTGGGAGAGTACGACTAAATTACTCAAACTTATCGACAAAGCGGAGCTAAAAGAACAAGCGGTGATACAAGACAAAAAAGGATATTATTTATTCTTCCCTGATGCCCAACCCACGTTAGCAGAAATAGCCTGGACTGTTGTTAATGCTTATGGTTTTGATGGAGAAGTAACCACCCAAAAAATCCAAGCACTCAAGGCGGCATTAGAGCGGGAAAAGAAGTGAACTGTGGACTAAGGAGAACTTCTAGTTCTAAGATTGCCGGGGTAAGAATACCCCAATGTATGTGTGATAAGCGCCCCATTAGTGCTTTAGAATACAAAGTGCTGGACGAATGGATAGAGGAAGACGGTTATGAGTACATTGCCGAATTAACACGGCGAGACTTACAGCACCTAAAGAGCGTTATGAAAAGGAGGAGAAGATGAGTAAGTACAGAAAGAAACCGGTTGAGATAGAGGCGACACGCTGGCATCGTAACGGCGATCACCCACAGGACAACACACACAAAGTAACCCCGGTTAAGGGAACCCCTTTTAACAGCGAGGGCAAGGTGGTTCGGTATTATCGGCATCCATCCGTTGACGACCATAAGCATTGCGAGTATTGCGATGAGCAGATGAGGGATCACGGCTGGATTGACACGCCCCAAGGCGGTCATACTGTTTGCCCTGGCGATTGGATAATCACAGAGCTACCAGGCCAAGGCGAGGGCCAGTATTACCCATGCAAGCCGGAAACATTTGAGGCCACATATGAAAAGGTGGAATAAATGACACTAGAGCAAATAGTCCGCAGGAGCGTTTCTAAAGTGATTAGTGGTACTCAACCATCAGATAGGTACTCCCGACAGCTTGAGGGGGCCTTAGATGAGCTTACAGAGGTATGCGTAAGGTTGTTACAGAATCAGTTTAAGGCTAGCGATGGTATGAATGGCAAATCCGATGAACCAATCGTGGACGTTAGCGGGTCAAGTGGGATTGAGTTTTATGAACAAAGATTCGTTACACAAGAGATTATGAAATTGACAAGAGGAATCAGAATGACGACAAGAGACCACAAGACAAGACTTAAAAGAGAACTTAAACTAGAGCACGCAAAAAGACAGCCACCTGAGTGACTGCCTTGTGCTTGCGTAGGGTTACTGGTTATTCTGCGTGCTTTGCGTGTAGTTCTGCTAGCGTTCCTTGCTCTGATGTATGGTCATAGATATCATTTATCTTGACCAACAGTACGCCATCTTCGGCCCATAATTCATAGTGGTATTCAATATCCATATGCAGTGGCCTGTTGTCAATCTCAAGATCGCCAGCGCCGTCTTTGTTTGCGAGGACATAGAACGCGGCGAGGTCTGATATGTAGTCGCCTAACTGCTTAACTCGGTAACTAAAGCCGCCTCCGTCGTAATGTTTGATCGTCAGGTCGTATGCGGCCTTAATGTCTTTCATGCGCCACGAGGGGTAGCCGTCGCTATGGTGGTATAGTCGCGCCACTGGGGCAATATCTTTGGTCGGCTCCTTGGCATAAAAATCTAGTGTGCTTCGTGTACTCATCTCTTTACCTCCTGTTTTTCACTAGCGTTAGCTAGTGGATTACCTACTACTGAGCTCATTATCTATAGCCTTACAGATAAACTCTTTCTGTGTCTCCGATGGACTAATGCCGTGGGCCTTATCTTCTTCTCTGCGTTGGTCGATAAAACGTCTTAGCCGTTCTAACCGAGCATCCCCAAGGTCACCACAATACAGACCGTCTCTTATACGTTTAGGCATTATTCCTCCTTAGAAGTCTTGGATGATAAACGACTCATCATCTATCTGGATAACTTGTGTGTGGTCTTGCAGGTCGTCCATGCTCTCGATGTCGCTGTAGTTCGCTTGAAGCTCCGCAAGGTTCTCATACTCGGTGTACTCGCAACAGAGAGCGATAACGTCAAGCTCATACTCAGTGCCGCAATCATCTCCTAACCGCTCAAGGTACTCAAAAAGAACGTTCTTGCCCTCATAGCTGAACTGTGTGCCTCTGCCGGCATCCGTGAAAGCTCTCTCGAAGTCGTAGCTGCTTACCGTAGTTTTCATGTTCTTGTCCTTTCTTTATGCTAGCGCCAGCTAGCGGGCCAAATGATTCCAGTGATTTAACTCTGCTTCTCTTGAGCTGTACTGTGTAGCGATCCTGAGATTATGCCTAGCTCTACGCCTACTGGACAAACGCTTAAATGCTCTAATGATGGTTGCCATTAGCTCAGAACCTCTACGCACACCGACACGCCATATTCGGTGAAGATGCGGTATGCCTCGGCTGAGATGTACTCCCGGTCGCCCGAGTCGCGGTAAGGAATGTCTGTGTCTGCGGTGAGAAGATACGTCTTGTTCATTTTCTACCTCCATGTTGGTTGCCTTGCCCATAGTCTAGACGACTAACAAGAGGATGTCAAGGAAAACCTTAGACGATGTACCAGGGCAAACAAAGAAACATGGAAGTTAGTTCTAGTATCTGTGTCTCTGGCGTGGTATACGTTGTGTCATGTGTAGCTCTGGCCCTAGTGGTCGGGGCTTTTGTTATGTCTATCAGCGGGAACCGCTGGACAAAGAGACACCAGGAGAACCAATGACAGTACCAGCCGTAAAGAATAACCCTATGGTTCTATCGGGAAGCGAGAAACCCGTAGAGGGCAGGTGTGGACGCAAGATACGCAAATCAGACCCCGCAAGGTATTGCATGAAGTACCCAGTAAAGGGCTGGGAAGTGTGCAGGGATCATGGGGCCAACGGGGGAAGACCAATAGAGACAGGACTACATTCAAAGAGATTAGCCCAGCTCCCAGCGATACAAGAGAGAGTGGACGAACTAAGAGCAGACCCAAGATTACTAGACGGAAGAGAACAACTAGCACTGGTTCTATCAATACTAGAGAACACCTTAGCCAGCCTTAGTCCTAAGAGTATGAGTGATCCTGATACATTGCGTTTGATAAGCACCACCGTTAATCAAACCCAAAAGACCATCGAATCCATACATAAGATACAGGTAGGACACTATCTTAGCCCTGAGCACGTACAAGAGCAGATACAAAGAGCATCAGCCATCATACAGAGACAGTGTAAAGGATGCGATAAACTACCACTACTAGCAGCAGAGATGCAGTCTAAGAGCAGCAAGGATAAGGGGTAGCCATACTATTAGATACCCCTCCCTAACAGCTTAGAATGGCTGTGTGTGTATCTATTTATACGAACACTAGTTCTTTATGGACTAAGACATACGAACATATGCTCTATTAGTGCAGCGTGATACCATGTGTTACCCATATGATGGGGGTGGGGTATGACCCCCCGGGGCTGGGTCTGTATATATGACTATTACCACCTCTGACTAGGTATAATATTTACTGACCAGGCCATATACATAAATATTTTTATTATTAAAGGAGGGACCATGCCTAAGAAGAAACCATATAGAGGGAAGTAGACAACCATTGCTGACATGTGCTAGCATGTGTTAACCCATAAAGGAGACACATGGAGAACTTCACTATCACATTAGATGAAAAGGAACGCGCATACGTTAAGAAACAACTTGGAGGGTATGTGCGGCTTCTAATACAAGCGGACATGGCCCTCACTGAGCCTGAGAAGGTTGCTAAGCTCAAGAAGAAAATACAGTCTTCCACTGTCGAGGCTGTGAACGAGGCACACTCAGTAAGACCTTTTTCACACAGCGCACACAACACACGTTCGTCTAAACAGATAGACCCTACTAATCAGTGCAAGAAGTGTGGTCAGATGATAGTGGCCGGTAAATGTGGTTGTGGGAAGAAATGAGCGGCCCTAAAGTAGTGCTTTGTCCGTTCTGTAAGCATGGTGGGCCGGAGGTTGCCAGGTTTGATGGGTCGGCGGCACTAGACCCACCGGAGCCCCAGCCTAGCCCCCAATGTAAAGACTGTATGCTAAAGACACTATATGATATCTGCATGAGTCCCCCTATGTGGGTGATGGACTCGGCAGAGCAAGCGAAACAAAATAGGCGAGAGAACGAGTACGAGAACGAACAGAGAAGACGCCGCAGATTAGCTCAAGAGAAAGAAGATAAAGCCCGTCAATAAGGGAAGTAAAAAATGAGCATCAGGGACGCAGAGGGATTAGAGCAGTTAAGGCAACAGAAAGCTATGGCTGACCCGATAACCGCTGAGGAACTCCGTGACCACATAGCCGCTCTTACCGGACAAAACCAAGTAACAGTGAGGCGTTGTTGCTGGGGATGTGAGTCCTATCAAGAAGATATACCTATTGACCATGGCGGTATGCTTGAATCTCGTTGTTGGTTGCGCTGGAACGCAGACGAGAAGAACTATAGAGTTGAGCGAACAAACAACTGCCCATCATTCCAACTCAAAAAGGAGCTAACATGACAGAGGACAGTGGCTAAGTGGCTGACAACACATCAGTAACCTCAGACGACCTCCTAGAAGTTGTCCAGTCCTGTGGGGACTGTGAATGGTACTTAATTATGCCGAAAGAGGATGAAGCAGACGACTCGTACGCAGTGTGTATGGCGTTACCGAAAGTTCTGAATCTTAATCGGACAAAGACCTGTAGCCTATTTAGATTGCCGATGCCCCGTGGCTGAGACTGCCTTAGAATATGCAGACCGCATCTTGAAATATATGGATGAGGCAGGATATTACTATGACCCTGAGACAGATGAAGTAAAGCTCAGGGACGACAAGGAGGGTAATGGCTGAATTACTCCAACCACCATTCAACGACAAACCAACCATAAGCGCACAAGAACTACTTGAGGCTATGGCAGAAACGATTACCAACCTTGAGGGTGCAGTGATCGCTATGGAACTACAGATGCAGTCTCTTATTAAAAGAGTAGAAGTAATCGAGAAAGGCACAAAGATATATAAGTAACTAACCAGGAGGTAGTTATGGCTAGAGATACAGCGGAAGTAATAACAAAAGAGGGGTTCTTTGAGCGCTTCGCTGACGGAGTGGTTCATATCTCTGTTCACACACCAGGCAAAGACGACCATCGGTTCTTTCTTAGCCTAACCGCAGACGAATGGACGGAAACAATCTTTGGGTTAGACACCTTGGGTGAAGTGGCTCCGCGTGCCTAGGCGCACAATATGAAACTAGACATAGGCTGTGGATTCAATAAAGAAGACGGATATACAGGAATAGACAAACAAGACCGTGATGGTGTTGATATTGTCCATGACCTAGAGGTGTTCCCGTGGCCGATAGAAACAGAATCATGTGAGCACATCGTAGCCAGCCATATAGCCGAACACATCAAGCCCTGGTTACAGATGGACTTTATGAACGAGTGCTGGCGTGTTCTAAAACCAGGGGGACAACTACAGCTCAATGTCCCTTACGCTAACACTCATGGAGAGGTACAAGACCCAACACACTGTACGTCATTCAATGAGCTGACTTGGTTCTATTACGACCCCAAGTATAAGTTCTATGAGATGTACCAACCGAAGCCGTGGGAGTGTACCGAACAGACCACACTAAGAGAGTTAATAGCCGGTAGAGCAACAGGGGACATACAAGCCCTGAATCATATTATGACGAAGATATGAGAATACTATTCTACGCAGACTGGCCTCTCAGTTGGCCGTATCTTACTCCGATGTTTAATTACATGAAAGAATTAAACGAGAAGCATAATAGGCATTGGCAGCTAGGGCGTTGGGACTCAACTAACATCGGGGCCAGTGGGAGTTTAGAGTATGACTACATATTCGTAACCGACGAGGAATCTAACTGTCCCGCTAAAGGCACATACGTCAATCTCACTCATGGTCTAGCGTCTAAAGGACAGTCGTGGTCAACAGCACGTAAAGATACATACCTGAACTACCCGGGTTACATCGTATGCCCATCAGGGTATTACCAGGACTTACTGCTGAACATGGGAGTCGATAAAGAAAAGCTGATCGTAGGTGGCCTGACAAAGTTCGATGGGATCAAGAAGATACCACCACTAAGAGAGACACCTAAAGTCTTATTCGCCCCGACCTGGAATCCTGAGCTATCAGCTATATCGGTTCTCAAGGATTCAATCTATGAGATAGAGGGCGTTAAAGTACATCTACACGAACGCAGCAGGAGCCATTCAGATGCACCACAGCTCTACCCTAAGTACTCATCAGGGGATATAACACAAGCGATTCTTGATAGTGACATCGTAATAGCTGATTTCGGGTCTACCTTGTTGGAGGCGTTAGCTCTGGAACGCCACGTAATACAGGTGGTGAACCCTGAGTGGGAGAAGTGGTATACAGAAAAAAAGAAGATTCCAATAAAAGAAGTAATGCTTCTCCCAGAGATTAACTTCCCTTGCGGGGGCACTGTCACAAGCATTATTGGCATCGAACAGATACGATATACTGGGTATTTCGCGCTACCAAGACCAAAACTACCTATAGTAGAAAACATCGGCAACGCCAGCGAGGTCATATATGAATCTCTCTTTAGCTGAGAAGCTAATTGCCGACTGTGTGGCCGTACAGACAAGATGGGACAACGATAAGCCGTTACCGGCTAAGTTGTTGGCTAAGGTCGCTGGGTTCAAAGCAATATCAGAACACGTAGAGACAGGCTCTAGAATATTAGATATAGGTGGTGAAGACTTCTACCACGATCTCTACGAAGACTACGATGTAGTAACACTCAATCTACCAGCGGATATGCACAACGGCATAGAGCAGGACGACCTCAAGTATGACGCGGTTCTTGCCATGCACGTACTTGAACACTCACCATTTCCGTTATATGTGTTGGCACTCATAGCTCGGGCGCTAAAGCCTTGCGGGTACGTGTGGATTGCACTACCGACCCACACCACTGCCGCATTCAGTGAGATAGACCAACACTTTACGGTTATGCCGTCAGCCATGTGGGAGAGACTATTCAAAGCAGCAAAGCTCGTAGTCTTGGAACACGACATAGGTAAGTTTGGGAATACCGCTGATTGGGTAGAGGAACGATACCTGTGCCAGAAGATGTGATCAAAGTATATATTGCCGGTTGCTGGGACTTACTCCACATCGGACACCTCAACATCCTCCAAAGAGCGAAAGCCCTGGGGGATGTTTTAATTGTGGGGGTATTGACCGACGATGGCGCGGCGGCGTACAAAAACCGCCCAATAATACGAGAAGATGACCGCCTATGTCTCGTCAGCGCCCTTAAATGTGTCGATATGGCGATATTACAGTCAGACACAGACCCCACGAAGAACGGAGAACTACAACTCATAGACCCCGACATTCTTGTCCACGGCGATGATTGGCATAAGATACCAGGTCAGGAGTGGATGTTTAGAAACAGAAAAGAAGTAATGTTTTTAGATTATACGCCAGGAGTGTCCACCACAGAGATCAGGAGGCTTTGTGAAAGGAATCAGAGTGTTGTGGGATAACCACAAAGGAGAAACAGGCTATATCGTTGGTAAAGGCCCATCACTACTTAAGCTAAGAGCGGAACACTTTGAAGATGGCCCGATAATCGCCATAAACCAGGCCATACAACATGTAGAGGCCTTAGGGTTAGAAAATAAGGTCTACGCCTTACAGAAGAACCCCTGCGATGAAGTGATAGCAGGACAAGAGATATGTGACGGCTGTGAGAGTGGCCCACCGGGACACCCGGAACCAGAGAAAGCGCCGCTGTTGCTGTCGTTTCCAGAGACACACAACTGTTATAGCCACTACCCAGACAGATTCATGTTCACTGATATACACGACCTAGGGTTCAAGGAACGGATGCTTCCATCACTACCCAACGCAGCCAGGATATTAGAGCGCATGGGAGTAGACGATATAAAGATTCTTTGCTGTGACGCAATAGACGGAGAGGGCTTATCGGTAGACCACACAGGAGAGCCGCGCTACGCCACGCACTTTCAATCTCCTACCCATGCCCTAGCATACTACCGCAGCAACGCTCAGAGAGCGCAGGAGAGCATGTCAGTACCGTTTGAGTGGGTGAGTGTATGTTAGAGAACGTAGTTGTATCACTGATGACCCTATTAGCCGTAGGGGTAGGGTTCTATATCGGAAGAATGCCAATAGACGCAAATGTCCGTATTCCTAAGCGCAAAGCCAAACCGCAACCAGTTACGGTGATGAACCGTGAGGGTGAAGTGCAAAAGAAAGAAGAACCAAAGACAAACCCAATATTGAGCTTCCAGGAGCCAGAGTAAGGAGAGAGTATGGCTGCAAGAAAAAGCAGAGTAAACCGAGTTAAACGCACCTTAGCACAGGCGAAAAGAGGACGACGGAAAAAAACCCGGCCCTTAACTGGTGCAAAAAGAAAGTTGACGAAAGCACGGCAGAAGGGTCAGAGGAAGAAAGTAACTGACCTCAGAAAACGTGAAGCGAAGCAAAGAAAGTCCGGGAACCTCAAAGGCGTTGTCAAGACAAAGGCGGAGCGCAAGAGGCGTTCTCGCAAGCTGGTAACGTTTAAGAATAAGTTAGCCGGAAGAACAAGAACAGGCACAAAGGCTACGCCAAAGCGACCGACCGCAATTCAGGCTAAACGAACAGCAAAAGTTAGGGCCAGCATAAATACGCGGCGCAACGCTCGTAGAGCAACACGACGCCGTAGATAATCATGCTCTCCCAGGAGGAGCAAGAGGAACTAGAAGACGAGTTATGTGATGTTCTTGAATCAGTGGATCGTTTTTGTCTTTTATGTGCAGAGGCGACCCCGCGCAACTGTGTTGACGATGAATGTGAATTGTTTCCACACAGATACGGCACTGAGGAATACGAGGAACTATCAGACGAGGAATGGGGTCGTCTTAAAGAGAAAGAAGCACGACAAATCCAGGAGGAAGAAGCATGCGAGAATCAGCAAGCATATTAGGGCAGAAGATTCACGACAACCATGTAAATAGAGTTGGCCCGGTGCTCACAAGAGTGCAGAACCATATTTACAACGGGGTAAGGGTTGAAGTCCATAGCCAAACCAACAAGGACATGATACGTGAATATAAGGCCCGAATAGAACTACAACGTAATTCTAGGAAACTAGAGGCGGTAGTAGACCGTGATGAACTCGCCATGCTAATTGGTCTGGTTGAGAAACCTACCGTAACGCGGGACGTTACAATCCCAGCCTATAGCATTACCGCCAATATGAAGTTACGCAAAGCACCTGGCGACAAGATGATGATGATACTCGAAGACGGTAAAGGGACACTAAGAGCGGTGGTAGACCCCAAAGAGATGACAGCCGCATTAAAGGACGAGGGCTAATGTGGCGAAACCAAAAGAGGTTAAAGAAGCACCAGACTTTCTTGGGTCGCTGGGTACGATACTTGCACCCGTCAAGATACCAGAGAGTGTTTCCGATTGGATATTAGAGAAAGAGTTAACGACTCCTAAAGGGATTCCATACGAGTTCGTTAATCGTAAGTTCTTAGTAGACCTAGCGAACGACTGGAACCCAAATCAAGCATCACCTAAAGGCGCTCAGATGGGCCTTACAGAGATATACAGCATCAAGACTATCTTTGCGGCCAACTATCGCCAGTGGAACATCATCTACACATTACCGAGCGATGACGATGTATCTGGTTACGTGAATACGAAGTTTGACCGGATACTGGAAGAAAACAAGTGTCTGGATAAGTTGGTAGCTCCTAGCCGGTCTATCGGCCTCAAGCGTGTGGGTAATCGGTTCATCTACTTTAGAGGAACACGCGGGGCAACAGAAGCACTCACGATTTCATCAGACCTCAACGTCTACGATGAGTGCGACAAAGCAGACCAAGAGACACTAAGGAAGTACGAATCACGCCTTGGTGACTCTGAATATAAGGGCCAATGGTTCCTATCCAACCTGTCTTCACCCGGTATGGGTGTTCACGCCAAGTACGAACTATCAGACCAGAAGCATTGGCACATTAAATGTCCTAAGTGCAACCACGAACAGTTTATGTCTTGGCCTGATTCAGTGGAACATGAAGTAGACCACAAAGAACGG
>Ga0114923_10003159_pt1 | contig 11118 bp, 9 predicted proteins | sample SumtaG_FD_89578 | JGI IMG/M metagenome (GOLD analysis project Ga0114923, IMG submission 89578) | Deep subsurface microbial communities from Indian Ocean to uncover new lineages of life (NeLLi) - Sumatra_00157 metaG | ecosystem: Environmental > Aquatic > Marine > Oceanic > Sediment | place: near...
CTTACCAATCCCTCCAAGAACACATTCTTTTGGTATTTTAAGATTTGTTAAGGTTTCTTTACCGATATGTAATTTTGGTCCCCATGGAATATTAACACGTTCGCATTTCCATCCATCCCACGTTGTATTTATTAAGAATTGTCCCATTTTCCCTGGATTATTTTGTTCTGATGTAGCGTAAGCAACAGCCCATTTTGATTTTGGAGCGTTAGTATTGTAAACTTTTACACCATTAAGAATAAAGCTTCCATCATCTTGCTCTTCACAAGTTGTTAATTGATGAGTGGCATCAGAACCACGTTCGGGTTCAGTAATTAAAATACATCCCGGAGAATTACCTGTTACAACATCTCTTAAAGCCTCCAATCTTATTGGGATATTCTCGTGATGTGCCTCTAATGGATTAATACATAATATACTTGCACCCATCATCATTAATAATTGGGGATCAAATTGATCTATCGCTAAGCCCCTCATTAGTTCTGCTGTTAATCCGTAAGGTTCATAATTCAAATCTAACATTTCAAATTTGTGAGCGCGATTGATATATCCTGCTTTTCCAAAATCCGAGACCCAATCGTAAATATCTTCATTAGGCCCATGGGTAATGTTATTATCATTCTCATATTTCAAACAGAAACCTTCAACCTGTTTAAGAAAATCCATCTCGTTGGGAGAAAGCATAGAATCTATACAAGTATTTAAAAAAGAATATCTATTTTCAAGGCTTAATTTTTCGAGAATCTCATCATTTATAACTTGTGTTTCAAATTTAGCCAAATTTCTTCACCACTTACTAATTAGTTTTTTATGTTTTATATGATAAGGAGTAAAACACTAGATATTTTTTATAGATTCTTCTCAGAATTACGAGAAAAAAAATGAAAAAAAAAAAGTAAAATTCTATTTGATTTTTTACGCCATTTCCAGAAACTTGCCGGTCTTGAACATTTCACACGGTGTCAAATAAGTCTTTCCCGTTAGAGCCACAAATTCCTCTAACTTTTTAATTAATTCCTTATATCTGTCTTTTCCTCTTTCGAATGGCCCTGGAGTATTCATTCCCGCCATATTTGCTTCATCAATGACATTATAACTCTTTACAACTCCCTCTTCTAAAAGCCTACAACCTTCATTCATACGAATGGCAGCAATTATATCAAAATCCACTAAGCCTGCTTTTATGGACGTATCTGGAGTTGGTCTTCCTTCAGACCAGTCATAGAACCCTTGACCTGTTTTTCTCCCTAACTTTTTCTCGTTAAACATCATTGTAATTACTTTCCCAGGTTTAAAGTCAGGAGAAAGCTTTTCAACGTAGTAGAGAGCTCCATAATATGAGGTATCAATACCTACATAATCAGATAGCACACAAGGAAGCATGGGGGCTTTTAATACTGCATAATCAGCATCAAGTTGTTCCCAAGGGATTCCCTTTTCATAAGCTAAATCTCTAATGTAATGACCATAAATTCCCAAAGGTGCATTCAATCTATTAACAATAAAACCAGGTCTACTTTTAAGTACAGGAGCAATATATCTTTCGCCCCTTAAACATGGAAGACTTTTAGCCACATCCATAGTAATCTGAAAAGTCTCGTCTGAAGTTTTATCTCCTCTGATCACCTCAATACATCGCATTAAAGGCACAGGATTGAAAAAATGCATGCCACTAACTCTCTCTGGAGCCCCGCAATCTTCACCAATTTCAGTAATATCCATTGTAGATGTATTTGACGCATAAATAATATGGGAAGGTCCATTATCCATAGTTGTTTTACATACCTGTTTTTTAACATCCATTCTCTCAACTACTGCCTCAATTACCATATCAGCATCTTTCACAGCGGAAGCTAAATCCAGTGAAGTCTTTATTCTTCCAAGAACTTCAGCCGCAGTTAATAGACCTTTTTCTTCAAGTCTATTTACACCTTTATTTATACTTGCCATCCCTTTATCAATGAACTCCTGTTTGACATCTACCATGACAACATTATAGCCTGCCATTATGGCAACCTGAGCTATCCCATTTCCCATAAGACCAGCGCCAAGCACAACAATAGTTTTTATATCAACCATTTTATCATCCTCAAAATTTTATAATTAGATCGGTATGAATTAAAATTCAAATTAGTATAAATTATTTATTTGAAAATAGAAGATGCTATAAGATTTTCTTTAGTTTAAGAAAAAGAGTAACAAATAAGCTTATTCCTTTTTTTTAAGCTCTTTCATATTGTTTATCATAAATGTGTTTAAAATCTATCTTTTCAGACAATTTCTTAGGTGTTACTATGAATTTTTTAAGAAAGTCTTGACTAATAAGATTAGAACGAATAGCAATTTCATTACTACGAATTTCTATTAAAATCTCGCCACCAGGCTTGATATTTAGTAATTCCATGAAATCCTTTGGTAGAATAACTTCACCATTGGGACCAACTTTCATTCTAATTTTCATGAAAATTAAATATTGTAACTTTATATTTATGCTTTATCATATTTTTAATTCCAACTAATATAAAATTACTAGAAAAAATTAGGATATCTAAATTAATCAAATTTAAAACGTTCTTTTACTAAATATTCTTCATTTAATAATAACTCGATCTCAGCATTCAGCCAACATAATTCATCATACGTGCAAGAAGATCTGAAAACCTCTTCTGCTTTTTTCTTTGTGTCTTCTATAGAAGGCATTCTATGGGTTTTCAATATTTTCTCTGCTAACATCCAACATAAGTCGTCATATGAATAATTATCTAAAGATAAGTAATAGGCAGCTTCCCTGACCTGGGGTTCTAAGCCAAATGGCTCATCAATTTCTCCGGATTCAGATATCTTGATTTCTGGTTTTTGCTCTGATTCATTAAAGATAATGGGTTTTTGCAAGTCCTGTGATTTGCTTGGTTCCAAAGCTCCTTCTTTTAATAATATTGACTCTGAGGGCTTTTCTAATACTAACTCAGGTCTTCGTTCTACAGACACACCCGGCAAAATGCCTTTCTTCAAATTATCCATCATTGCTAAAAACGAGCCATACTCTCGCCTTTGTTTCATCATTAATATCTTTGAGTATTCATCAAGCTCACTTTCCAATCTTCGTGCAATATTAGCAGTGATAATTTTTTTCTTTTGTGAGGCCTCATTTCCGACCCAAATATAAAAGGTTGTATCATCATCCACAAGATAAATCGCCTCATCAATAAATTCTAATTTATTAACTTCAGATAAATCGCCATTTTCTTCAATAATAAATAATTGCATTCTCTTCCCTATTTAGTAAAAAATAGTATAATAAAAAGTAATACACACTAAATATTTAAGAATTATCCATAGCGAGCTTATTCTTTAATGCTTCGGTTAATAAAGGTACAATTTCGGTAAGGTCGCCTACAATCCCATAATCGGCAACATTGAATATTGGGGCTTCTGGATCTTTATTTATTGCTATAATTATGTCGCTACTTTTCATTCCTACTAAGTGTTGGATTGTTCCTGAAATACCACAAGCAAAGTAAATTTTTGGAGAGACCGTTGTTCCACTTTGACCTACTTGATGGGATTTAGCTATCCATCCCAAATCCACAGCAGCTCTGCTTGCTCCTACTGCGGCATTTAAAACCTTTGCTAATCCCTCTAATAATTCGAAATTTTCTTGACATCCTAACCCTCTACCTCCGGATACGATTATATCTGCTTCACAAACCGGGATTTCATCTTCAGATGCTTCCGCACTTAAGATTTCCTTAATCTTTACCTTTACACCTTGAAGGTCTATTGACACTGGAGTTTCAATTATCTCTGCTTGGCTTTCATATGTTTTATCCGGGACTTCAAAGACATTTGGTCTGACAGTTGCCATTTGGGGACGTGCTGTTGGACAAATAATATCTGCCATGATATTGCCCCCAAATGCAGGTCTTGTTTGAAGGAGTAACCCATCTCTTATTGATAACCCAGTACAATCAGCAGTTAGACCTAAATCAAGAGTTGATGCTATTCTTGGGGCCAAATCTCTTCCTGTAATCGTTGCGGCAAATAATACTATATTGGGAGTAAATTTTGAGATCAACCCTATTAAGACAGAAGAATATGTCTCAGTGTAATAATCTTTTAAAGATTCATGTTCAGCAACGTAAATTTTTTTAGCACCCTTAACTGAAAAATCATCTATGAATTTTTTAACACTATCTCCTATGAGGACAACACACACTTCTTGATTTAATTCATCAGCTAGTGATTTAGCTTTTCCAAGCAATTCAAATGAGACCTTTCTTATTTTATCGTCCTTTATTTCAGCAACTATCCATACACCTTTAAACTGTGAAAGATCAACATCTTCAACCTTTTTCCTTTCAATAGTAATCGCATCAAAATTACAACTTTGAACACAAGCTCCGCAGAGAGTGCATTCTTCACTTATCACCGCTATTTTATCAACAACAGTAACGGCTCCGAAAGGACATGCTTTAACACACATCCCACACCCAGTGCATTTTTCCTTATCCACTCGAATCATTTTTTAAATCACCTTATCCTTTGATAATAATTCTATTAACTTCTCAACAGCTGCTTTAGGTTCATCCTGTATTACCACACCACTTTCCTTTACAGGAGGGGAGTAAATCTTAATTACTTGAGTTAATGAACCATTTAATCCGTAGTTATTTGGATCTCCACCTAATTCGTTAGCATCCCACGTTTGAAATGGTTTTTTATTCGCTTTCATAATTTTCATCATAGGGGGATTAGTGGGCTCAAAAGAAGATGGTGTAATTCCAGTTATAAGGACAGGAAGTCTCGTTTCCACAATTTTATATCCATCATCTGATTGAGCTTTAGCTTCTAACTTTTTTCCCTCCAGTTTTTCAACGCTTTCTACATAAGTTATCTGAGGAATACCCAGTTGAGCTGCGATTTCTGGACCAACTTGAGCAGTATCACCATCAATTGCCTGTAACCCACAGAATACTATATCAAAATCTCCTATTTTTTTAATACACTGTGTAAGTGTATATGCTGTCGCCCAAGTATCTGCTCCGGCAAAAGCTCTATCAGTTAAAAGTATTGCACTATCTGCTCCTAATGCGAGACATTTTAATAAAGCCTTCTTAGCTTGGGGAGGTCCCATAGAGATGACGATAATTTCATCACCCTCTTTCTTAATCTTAATGGCCTCTTCTAATGCAAATTGATCAAAAGGATTCAATATACTCGGAACTCCTTCTCTCACTAAAGTATTTGTCTCAGGATCAATCTTAACCTCAGTGGTATCAGGAACCTGCTTCACGCAAACTATAAATCTCATCGTTCTTAAATAATAATTTAGTAAAGATCTTAAAATAATTTTAAATCTTCTAAGTATTAATTAAAGAAATATTAAAAATAAAAAAAAAAGATGCCGATATTTACCTACCATTTTATATTTCCAAAAAAGTAAAACGTTATAGTTTTTCCAAAAAACTTTAGAGATTTCATGGGGTTATATTGTGATCAATAATCCCAATTTAGAAATTATTTCAGTACCTTACTCAAGTTTTCATAACCTTCAAGTACATCTTCAATATTTATTTTTGATTTAATTCCTAAGTTAGCAATTATATCCATGAATTCAGATAATGGCATTTCTACTAAATTTGCTGCCTTACCTATTGAGTATTTTCCTTCAACAAAGCCTTTTATAGCTAGGAAAATACTTCCATTTTTAATTAAATCTCTAATAACTTCTGATTGTTCATTATTTTGTTCTTTTGAAATTTTATTAAGAACTTCCTCTAAACTTTTGTTTATTCTTACAGAAATCACTTTTCCCATTTTCAATCCTCCGAATGTTGAATTTTATTTTTAAAATATGAAATTAATTCTTCTTTATACCATCCAATTATATTCAGTTTATCATATTTAAGTAATGTTTTTTCTTCAGACAATAAATTTTGTTTATAACAGTAATGTATAAATGAAAGTGTAGTAAAATATGTGATATTAAGTATTTTACATACTTTTATTGTTCTATAATCATCCGTACCAAGTAAATCTGCACTTTTTTCTAAATATAGAACAATAGCTTCTGATTCTCCTTCGTGTAAATTAAAATCTTTGATAAATTTTGATTTATCAGATATATTCTTTATATTATCCATAACAATTTTTCCTTCTTCAATTCGTTTTTCAATTAAAAATGCATCCAATTTTTTTAATTTTTTACCATGTTCAACCGATTCAATATACACAGAATGAGGTATTATAATTCGTTCAAAAACATCTAGTAATAAATCTATAATCTCTAGTTTCGATACCAATATTAGTAATGAAGAATCACAAATTACTATAGTCATCTAATTGAAAAATAGATGTTTACATTTATATACTTATGTATACACTTTAATTTTATTTTATTAATAAAATTAAAAAAAAGAGAGTTTATTGAAATTATTTAATTGCGGTTATGTCCTTGCCAAGGAGCTCCCTTGCTACGATCATTTTCATGACTTCTTTTGTGCCCTCTGCTAAGGAAAAGGAGCGAACTGCACGCCATGCGGCTTGATCTTTGCATTCTCGAGAGTATCCAAAAGCACCTTGCCATTGCATTACATCATTCATAGCATCGCAAGCCCAATCTGAACAGAACATTTTTGCCATTGCTACGATTTTACTTGTCTCGAACCTATTTCCTATTCCTTGTTGTTCTAAGTCAATAGTCTTCAATGCTTTATATCCAAGATCCCTTAACATTGATAATCTAGTATAATGCTCAGCCAATCTGAAGTTAATTTCCTGAAAATGTCCGAGTGGTTTTCCAAATACTTTTCTTTCTTTGATATAATTCATTCCATTTTCTAACGATTGTAATCCAGCAGCAGCACAAATTACTGCTATTAACGCTCTTGCGTACTCATATCCTTCATGGACAATATAGAAACCTTTGTTTTCTTCACCGATTATATAATGTTTGGGAATTATTACATTGTCTGCTGTGAAACCGCCACATGAAATCCCCTCACGACCTAAATCTTCGAGATAAGTAGGAGTTATTCCTTCGGCTGTTAATGGTAAGTAGAACATGGTCATACCTCTAGATCCTAATTCAGGATTTTGGTGAGCAATTGTGACATGACCACCACCATAAGTGCAAGCTTCTCTGACACCACTTATATACATTTTTTCTCCATTAACGATAAAATTATCGCCATCTGGTTTTATTGTAGTTTTCGTGCCAATAACATCCGAACCCGCATCACTTTCTGTCGTGGCAATTCCTAAGAACCATTCTCCGGATGTTAATTTAGGAAATACTTCTTGCTTAGCCTCTTCTGTACCATACTTATTCATTAAAAAGCCCCATGATGCGGGAACTAAATAATAAACACATGTAGAGCCAGTACAATCTGCTCTTGCTAATTCTTCAGCAATTACACCGGCACTTACTGCATCTAAGCCAGCTCCTCCATATTTTTCATCCACAGTACAACCCATTAATCCTAATTCTGCCATGCCTTTTATAATATCTTTAGGAATTTCTCGAGTCTTTTCCATTTCAAGTGCGATAGGGGCTAACTTACTTTGAGCCCAATCCCTCACACTTTCTCTTATCATATCTTGCTCTTCAGTAAAACTTATAGTCATATCTTTTATCACGTTGTATTTTTAATAACTTTTATTAATAATTAATTTTAAATCTATTTAAGATAGTAAAACATAAATAAATTTCACTAATTTTAAGAGTTGATAGAAATGGTAGAATTAAGAGAAGTTGTAATTGTAGATTATTTGCGATCTCCTATTTCTAGGAGTCGACCTAATGCCCCTGAACGAGATGTTCTTCATGAAATTCAAGCAGATGTTCTGTTATCAATGACAATTAGAAAAATCCTTTCAAGAGCAAAATTTGAGCCTTCTGAAATTGATGAAGTGATAACGGGTTGTGCAAATCAAGTAAAGGAGAATTTTCTTTATGGTGGCCGTCATCCAGTGTTTTTAAGTGCATTACCCGACACAGTTGCTGGTATGGGCGTAGATAGGCAATGTGGCTCTAGCATGTCAAGCATCCACATAGGAGCAATGGAAATAATGACGGGAAATTCAGACCTTGTCATCGCTGGCGGTATGGAACATATGACACGTATTCCTCGCGGCACCGATCTTACAATCCGTCATGAAGAATTAACAGATACAGAAAAATATCCTGAGCAAGCAAAATATGATCTAAAAAACGCCTACTCGATGCTTCAAACAGCACAAAAACTATGGGAACAAAATCCGGACATAACACGTGAAGACATGGATAGATTTAGTATTAACTCCCATGAAAAAGCAATTAAGGCTCGTGACGAGGGGTTTTTTGACGGAGAAATACTTCCAGTTGAAGGAACTCTTCCAGATGGTGCGAAAAAATTGATTAAATATGATCAGTCTATGCGCGGTGGATCTACAATGGAAACAATGGCAGGTCTACGATTAGTTTCAACTGGCATTAACAAAGATCCACAGATTACACCCGGTAACAGCTCACCACTAAACTCTGGAGCTGGTTGCGTGGTTCTCATGGCGAAAAAGCGTGCTGAGGAGCTTGGGATTCAGCCCATAGCAAAAATTCTCTCAATTGCTTGGGCAGGCGTAAATCCAAGTATTATGGGATCGGGACCTGTTCCTGCCAGTGAGAAGGCTTTGGCTAAAGCGGGATTAAAAGTAGAGGATATCGACTTTTGGGAAATTAATGAAGCCTTCGCAATTGTCCCTTTATATGCCATGAAAATGTTAGGAATTCCCCCTGAAAAAGTAAATGTAAAAGGTGGAGCTCTTGCTTTAGGCCATCCGTTAGGAATGACCGGTATGAGATTAGTAGGGACACTAGCGAGAATACTTCATGTTGAAAATGGGAAATTTGGGCTTGCTACTGCCTGTATCGGTGGCGGACAAGGTATAGCTACTGTAATTGAGAAGTTGTAATAAGCTTCATATGTTAAGATAATAAAATTTTTCTATTTTTTTTAATGTTGAAATTCTCTAATTATGTATTGTGTTATACATATTAGTCCATATTTGTTGAATTTTACAAATTTATATAAGTTTCTCTTACAATTTTATTTTTATATAAATATATTATTCATTATTTGATTTCTTCATCAAATTTTTTAAAATAAGAGGGGTAATGATGGCTATAGGTGAGCAAGAAATGTTAGAAAATTATAGATTAATTGCAGAAAATGCAAATGATTTAATTAGAGTACTAAATGATAAATTAGAGATTGAATACATTAATGAAACTGCGCATTTAGAAATACTAGGATATACAAAGGATGAATTAATTGGAAGGGTTGGTGGGATTCCTATACATCCAGAAGAGTATTTAGAAACACGACATTTTTTGAGAAAATTGTTCAAAACGGGACAAGCAATGCGTACGGGGAGAATTCAACATAAAAATGGGAATTGGATTTGGGTTGAAATTAAAGGAAAAGCATTTAAAGATAGTTATGGAAATCAAAAAGCTTTAATGATCTCAAGAGATATTACGGAGCACAAACAGGCAGAGGACGAATTAAAAAGGTTTAAAAATATATCAGATAACGCTAACTATGGAATTGGAATGATAGATCTTGATGGAATTCTTACTTATGTTAATAATTATTTTGCCACCATTCATGGATACGAACCAGACGAAATCATCGGCAAGAATTTTTCAATACTTCATAATGATGAGCAATTAAAACGAATTCAGGAATTAAAAGAAAAATTAGAAGTAGAGGGAAGTTATAATTCTGAAGAAGTATGGCATATACACAAAAATGGGTCTATCTTTCCTACACTGATGAACGGAGTTTCTATTAAAGACGAAAAGGGAGAATTGTTTCTGGCGGCTACTGTGATTGATATAAGCGATCAATATGAAGCGAAGCAAAAATTAAAAGAATCCGAAGAAAAATTAAGAACGTTTATGGAATCAGCAACGGACGGTTTTATTCTTTTTGATTCAGAACTAAATTATATTGATGCTAATAAAATCACTTTGCAAATGCTTAATATGAGTAAAGATGAGGTAATTGGAAAAAATATGTTAGATGTTGCACCAAATCTTAAAGAAACTGGCAGATATGATAAATATATGGAGGTTATAAAAACTGGAGAGCCATTTATAACAGAAGATGTCACCTTTAATAGATTAGATGGGAGTATGAGATATTTTTTATCAGTTAAAGCATTCAAAGTAGATGAAAATATGGGAATAATATTTACGGATATAACTGAACGCAAGCTATTGGAACAAAAATCAATAATAGAACATGAAAAGGCTAAAACTTATTTAAATATGGCTGGCGTAGCCATTCTCGCTCTCGATAAAAACGGAATTATCACATTATTAAATAAAAAAGGACACGAAATCCTTCAATATGACGAGGGGGAATTAATTGGTATGAATTGGTTCAATAAATGCTTGCCAGAACACAGGAAAAATGAGGTTTATGAAATGTTTAAAACATTGATGAGAGGAGAACTTGAAGCAGTAGAAGATGTCGAAGATGTAGTGATTACAAAAACTGGAGAAGAGAGAATAATTGCATGGAATAATACTTTATTGTATGACGAGGATGGAAAAATTATAGGTACATTAAGTTCAGGAGAGGACATCACCGAGCGTAAGAAAATAGAAGAAGTACTATATCAGGAGCGAGATCTCATACGTATGCTTTTAGAAAATCATCCAGATTTTATTTACTTTAAAGACAGGAACGCCCGATTTCAACATTTAAGCAAGAGTTTTTGTGAATTCTTAGGGCGTAATACAGACGACATAGTTGGGAGAACAGACTTAGAACTTTTTCCTGGAGAAGTAGCTAAGCAGACATATAGTGAGGATCTGCAGGTTATAAGAACAGGGATACCTTTAATTAATAAAGAGGAAAATGCAAGAGGAACATGGGTTCTAACCACAAAAATACCATGGTTGGATAAAGAAGGTAATATAAAGGGGTTGTTTGGAATTTCAAGAAACATAACTGAACGCAAGATTGCTGAACAGAAATTAAAAGAATCTGAAGAAAAATTTCGAAAAATTACCGAACAATCTTTAATGGGTATATGCATAGCCCAAGATAATAAAATAAAATATATTAACAA